>PVMS01012909.1_pt1 | contig 16914 bp, 9 predicted proteins | sample 1853461 | NCBI WGS metagenome assembly PVMS01 (sample SAMN08582032, study PRJNA380276) | Marine sediment metagenome, whole genome shotgun sequencing project. | isolation source: ocean sediment barecode stripped | collected 2017 | reverse complement strand
GTCGCCCAGAGCGATACCTTCGTAGAGCTGTTGGGCAACCATCATGGTTTTCTTGGCTGTAAATCGCATTTTTCGGGCAGCTTCCTGCTGCAAGGTGCTGGTTATGAAGGGGGGTGGCGGAGATTTCCTGCTCTCTTTAACTTCCATGTCTTTGACGACATGGAGGTTTTGTTCGAGGGTGTTTCGGATCCCGGTCGCTGTAGCATCGTCCGGTATGCGGCCATTTTTCATGGAGGTCGCGCCATTGTCCATGGAGATGACTCGGGCCTTCAACTCAGGCAACTGTGCGGCCTCCAATATCGAGTGAACCAGCCAGTAATCTTCAGGTGTGAAGGCCTGGATCTCCCGCTCTCTCTCGCAGATGAGCCTGAGGGCTACCGATTGAACGCGTCCTGCCGAAAGCCCCCTCTGTATCCTTTTCCACAGTACCGGGCTTAGCTTGTATCCAACGAGCCGATCGATAGCCCGTCGGGCCTGCTGAGCGTGGAATTTGCGGCCGTCCGGTTTTCCGGGTGCTTTCAGAGCCCCCAATATCCCGCTTTTAGTGATCTCGTGGAAAAGGACCCTGTACACCCTGTCCTCAGGAAATTTGAGGTGTTCGCTGATCAGGATACCGATAGCTTCTCCTTCCCGGTCAGGGTCGGTGGCCAGCAGTATCCTGTCGGCGTTCTTGGCGGCCTTGGTTATCTCACTGAGGACCTTTTTCTTGCTCGGTATGACAATGTTTTTGAGGGTGAACCCCTTTTCGGGATCTACGGCGAGTTCCTTGGTCGGCAAGTCTATGACGTGGCCGTTGGAGGAAAGAACGTCGTAATCGTTACCCAGGATCTTTCCGATAGTTTTAGCTTTGGTGGGTGATTCGACGATTATCAGATCTTTACCCATAGGATTCTCTCGCCCCTGAAGTAAGGTTGGCGTTGAATTGAGAATTGCGAATTGAGGAACACGGTTAATTGAACGCGGTTTTAATCCTCAATTCGGAATCTTAAATTCTCAATTGAATTTTAATCAGCTTCTAAACCAGACTATGAGTGTATTTGTCAAGGATTAAGGTGAAATCCGAAATCCGGGATTCCGGGGGAAGTGTCGGAAATGGATGCTACGCTTCTGAAATAGGCGGAAGTGGGACAAATGTGATTCGATTCAGGGTGGGACCGTGTTTGCTCGTCAAGCGAGTCATTACGAGGGGAGAAAATCGCATTTCCCCCAAGCCGCTCCTTGGGGGAAATGACGGTAAACTCCTAGTACCACTGGCGACCGTCGTCGTGGACTTCATCGTGGCAGGTACCGTTGCAGGTGACCTGCGATGAGGTCTGTGTAAACGAAAGGGGCAGGTCCAGGTGAGCCTGGATGGGTTCGTAGTGATCAAGCCCGGATCCGCTGCCCTGGGCGTTGTGGCACTCCGTACAGGCGAAACCTTGGTCTCCGACGTGTTCACTGTGTTCACCCCCACGGTTGGGGAAATTAGCTCCGGAATTAGCTCCATTGGGCGGATTTCCGTGACAGGATTGGCAGTTAGTCAATGTGTAGGGGCTCCCACTTGTGTGACACTCATCGCACGGCCTTGCACTCGGATTTGGCTGAATCCCTGTGACACTGTGGCACAGGGAACAGTTGGTGTCGAAGTCACTTTGGGCAGGGGCAACCTGGAAGTGGTCCAGGAACGGGACAATGTGTCCCTGTCCCTGCCCGTGGCAATTGTGGCAGACCGGTTCGTGCCCGAAACTGTTGTTTGTGAAGTGACAGTTAATGCACACATCCGATTCCGGTGACCCTGCGAACTGTGGATGATTTGATATGCCATGTGTCCATCCACCCGGTGATCTTGAACCTGATGAACCGAAGTGACAGATGGTGCACTTGCCGCCTGGGTCATCCAGAGGCGGCGGCGTATGGCAGTCAACGCAGTCAAGACCGTTGATCGGCAATCCGCTCCTGAAAGCATCCGCATGCCATGTGTTGCCAAAAGCGCTTTTATTGACCCAGTCAGGCGGGTGGAATGCCGGGCCGCCTCCATGACATGATTGGCCATTATAAGACGCGGATGAGCACGAGACATTGGCAATCCCTCCATCCAGATCATCTCCATGGCATATGGTGCAAACTGAACCATCCGGCTCAGCATAGGTGCCGTGCGCCTCGATCCATCCCGCGAGGTGTTTACCGTCCTCATCGACCAGACTCAGGGAAGAGTCAGGATTCATTGAATTGCAGGCTGCGGCGGCAAGACCTATAGACAAGATTATTACAGCAATATTCCAGAATGAGTTGTTTTTTCCCTTTATCATTTCCCGGACCTCATTTGCTCTGGGCGATTGAAAATCTAGAACTAGGAGCCTGAAATGGATAGTCCGACAGGCCCCTAGAACTGTTTTATCTATTGATGACAGCTAGAACAAATCTCGTTATTTCTGTTCCCATGGCACGTCAAGCATGATCCCGGATCTACTCTTCCTTCGATCTGATGCTGTACTATGTAATCGCCGCGATGGGGGAGACCTTCAAGGTCAGGACGGTTACCGAACCTGATACTGGGCAGCAACTCCTCCATGTTGGCGTGGCAAGTCTGGCACCATGAGGGGGAGTGACAGGCGGTGCACAAATTCTGCCCTTGGGACGCGTAGGTGCCGTGCTCCTGGAGCCAGACCGCCGTGTGCGCGAATGAACCATAAGGTTTGAGAGCGCCCGATACTTCATCATCATGACACTCGAGGCAGTTGGGTTTACCCCTGTCGAACTTTACCGGATGTTGTGAAGGGACCGATTGCCTGTCGGAAATGGCTGCGCAACCGTAAAAAATTATCAGAACAAGAAAGATCCATGGAATAGTTTTCAAAAAGCCGCGCATGGTCAATTCCCTCCCCCTGAACTTCCCAAGCTGAGATCAGCCCTTAGCAAGACGGCCAGATCCTCTTCGAACCGGGGGCTTTGCGTATATCTAACATCCCCGGAAACAGCGAATGTCGGGCTGAATCGGAAACCAGCCGAACCGACAACCTGGTAGGTCGTATCCTCTCCGTCGATCTTCTGCTCGTAGATATAGGTCAGGGCGTCTAAAGAGTAGCTAAATCTGCTCACCGTACCCATGAGCCAGCCCCGGTAGGTCTGATACTCATTCTCACTCAGGTCTGCCGTCTGGACTGCCGCCGACAAACCGAGCAAGTTAACGCTTCCGTCCAGTTTGAGACGCAGCCCGACATTTCCCCGGGTTGCGTCACCGGGGTCGCTCTCATCGTGGCTGATGCTCTTCATCCCGACCTGAAGGGACAGTTTTTCACTGGTTTGCCAGTCCAGGTTCGTAAAGAGGCTCTGCACCTTGTCGTCGGGATTGACCGTCGGAGGTAGGAAGGCCGAATGGAGGGATTTCTGGAACAGGTCTTTGTACTGATATTCCTCGGTGCCCAATACCAGGTCCACTGTTTTGACAGGCACCAGGCGTAGAGTAAGACGGTGTTTGGCGAAGTCGGAGGTAACGATATTGTAAACTGCCCGGCCGGCCAGATCAAGCGACCTGGCGAACCTGATCCACAGGTCCCCACCAAATTCTTCTCTGTTATCACCCTGGAAATCACCATCTTCAAAAAAGTACCCCAAGCCAAACTCTGTAACACCCGGCAGGGCGTAATAGATCCTTCCTCCGAAAATAGCGTCCCCCTCATCGGCGGCGATTATGGAGTTCTCCACCGGCGCCCCTCCATAGACCGAAGCTCCGAAGTTATTCCACCAGAGACCCTTAAACAGTAAACCGTCGAGCATCTCGGCTGTCGTTCCCTCCGTCAGGAAAAAACGCCCCAGTTTCCCGTGCCTGTTTCCCCAGGGATCCCGGTACTGGAGGTATGCACTGGACAGGTCTCCGTTGGTATCGCCCCCCCTGCTCTCATCGCCGAGATCAAGCCGGCCCCAGCCGTAGAGGTGAAAGGAAACATCACGTTTCCCGATCTCCCACACATCCAGAGACAGGTACTCGTATAGGGGGGCGAACTGTTCCGTCTGCCCCGCAACAGTGTCTCTCTCGTAAAGGTTTAGATAAGACCTGGATGACAGGTCATATTCAGCGGCTTTTCCGGTGGTGAAAAATAACATACAAACCGCGAAGACTGACACGGCAGTGATCTGTGCGAAAAGAGTATCGTCGCGGCATTTTCTGAAGGCTCTCATCCCCATTTCCCTTCCGCAAGCTGGGTGTCAACCAATTATAGCAATAGAAAGATCATCGTGCTGTTCTCGCCATGACCGTTGCCCGATATCCATTAATTTTGATAACCTCGCAAAAAGTCCATCAATTTTGTTGATAAATCTCCACCTGCATGGCGTTGCCCCTGTCCATCGCCTTGATCCACAATTCCTTGGTAAAATCCTGTGAAATTACTTTCAGACTGCTCTCGCCGGCTCGTTCAACTGTTATCTTGACCTCCCGGCCCCGGTCGGGCGACACAGTCACCATCACGGGATCCGACGGTATCCATTCCGGCGTAATAGTCATCGCCCTTCCACTTCCATCAAGTCCCTGGGCTCGGGCTTCCACGGTAAGTTCATTTCCCGGCTGAAGAGTGCTGGTAAAGGTGGAAGGTGATACCCAGCGATCTCCCATGTATTGAGCCTGTGTTAGCCGGGGATCCAGCTTGAAGGAGATGTTGATGTCGGTGAGAGCGGAGGCGGCCGGTGTATTGTTCCGCTTCTTTCTGAGTTCTCCTTCCAGTTCGTTTACGGCTGTACGGGCCTCTGTTTGGGTCAGGAGGGTCTTGCCGCCGGCTAGCCCATCTTTAAGTCCTCGGATGTAGAGATCCAACTCGACCTCGATGGATCGGTCCCGAAACTGTGTGCCCAGGAGCATTCCCAGAGAATAGCTCAACGTCTCCTTGCGGCCAGTAAGCGCGGGAGTTTCCTGCGCCCCGGCTATATCGGTTTTTCCGGGTTCCTTGCTTTCGGCGCGAGCCCGGCCGTCTATGGACAACAAGGAGACAGCAAGCAACAGGACCAGGCAGATGCCGGTCCATGTTTCAATCGTCTTCATCACATTTCCCATGAGTTTTTCCACCTATTCTTGATAGGGTCGCAAAAAATCCATTCGTGACTTTTTGCTCCACGGAAAACGAAAAGTGTCATTTTCGCTTTCCTTACAGATCAATGACTTACATTATCGCTCATTGATCTGGGCGCCCCACCCGCGGCGCATTGATGATTTTTTGGAAGTCATCATTCTTCTCTTTTCCGAGCGTGATTCATTCGAATCGGAGAAACACCTCAATCTCAGATTTTTCTTTCTGCTTAGCCAGCTATTCTTTAACTGCTTGCTGCCGCGAAGAAGGAAAGGGCCGGACATCTTTTACCCGGCCCCCGGTTTGGGCCAAAGCCCTTGATAAAATTGGACCTCAAATGCTCATCCCCCTCCCGGGCGGGAGGGGGATGAGGTTAAAGGTGTACGTTACTGATCGAAATGGTCGTTGTCCGGACCAGGGACCGGAGTGCTGGAAATCCCCAGGAAGTTGGGCTGCGCTGTCGGAGCGTCATCGGGCGTCCCGGCGATGCCGTCGGGGCCGAGCATGTTGCCCGTTTCGCCAACAGCCGCCAAGTGCCTGAATAGCGGCTCAGTGACCACGATGTCGTCGGGTGTACTAAGGATCCCGTCGGGGCCGGGAAGCGTGCACGGTGTCGCTACGCTGCAGTTCGCAAGAGTTACGAGTTCCGCTCGGCCGCCGGCGTTTTCCGGAGCCATGCCGTCGATGGGGACGAAGATCTCGGGCCTGTCAAACGGGGCACGCTCGTACTTCGTCCGCGGATCGGTGAGGGAAAGCAGGAACCTCACCAGGGCGACCTTGGCTTCTTCCGGTGTCGAAGTTGCAGGCTCGGGTGTGAATAGATGGTCAGTGTCCGGCATGGCGTCGTACTGGAAGGCTGTATCCGGGAGAGCATCCGCGAATGATCCGATCAAATGAACCCCATCGATGGTTACGTCAAAGTACTCTCCGAGCGTGGTCGGATCACCGAGGTCGTCTACGGTGCGCACTGTCCCGAAACCGAAGGCCTGCTTTTCGATATCCATCATATGGGGATCTCTGTCATCGGCGTTGGTGACGGGGAAGTCGCCGCCGCGTATGTAGAAGTCCACTATCTGACGAAGAGTCAGGTAGCTGCCCGTGTGAAAATAGGGTCCCGTGAGCTCGACGTTGCGCAGAGCGGGCGCCTTGAAGGCACCGTCCCTGAGCACCTGGTTGGGGTTGGGCCACGAGCCGTGGACCGGAGCCACCAGGCTGCCTGGAACATAGGGATTATCCATTTCCACACGGATGTTGCCGGTCACCCCGGACTGGTTGTTGGGGCAGTTGGGCCCCCATCCGAAGTTCGGGGATCCTGATCCGAACGCCGCCGGGTCGTACTGGCCGCAATGCAGGTCGGCGCCGAAGAGGTTCTCGCCATATTCGATGGCCGGACCGCCGTTGGGCTGGGTGAGAGTGTTGGGCAGGAAGCCCGCTGCTTCATCGATCGAGGGGTGCAGTTCACCGGCCGGCAGGCTGTGGATCCATGGTACCATGTAGTCGGGCATCTGGGGGTCTATAGTGTCTCTCTCAAAACCCGGGTTGATGGACTGGAGCGTGTGCGTGGTTCCCGGGAAGAACGCCCCGTCGCCGGTCTCCTCAAAGGTCGCTTCCATATCAAAGGGATCGAAGTTTGGCATCACGGTACCCGGCACGAAACCCTGACCGCCGATGTTCATGAGTGTCAGGGCCGACAAGGACAGAGGCCAGCCAAAGGCGTCATCACCACCGCGGCCGATGTCCTCGGCATTGGGCCGGACACCGATGTTGTAGACACCCTGGTCTCCAAAGGTGAAGCGTTTCGGCTGAGCCACGATCCGGTCATCCCAAGGGGTGCTAAAAATGTCAAAGGTGGCGAAATTGCGTGGTTCGACTTCCACTGCGTCCTGGGCCGCTCCCTCGCTGACTTCTTCCGAAAGGATCAGGCCGCCAACTGCTGCGATGGGTCCTGGAGGCTCAGGCGCTGGAACCTCCGTACCAAAGGGATCAATGACCGACGGAGGTGTGGGAAACTCGACCTCGGCATCGCCCTTGATGACACCGTGGGAGATGTTGATGCTGTGGTCGGTCTGCTCGGGGCCGAGGTGGCAGAGCATGCATCGGGAGGTCCTGGCAAAGGGGTTGGAACCTAAACCGGCCGGGTTCCTGTTTATTCCTGAGACGGGATCCACGGCCTCGCCTGGAGCAAGGGCCGCCGTCGCGTTGCTGCCGGCGAAGATATCCCACCCGAAGAGTTCATCCGGGCCGAAGCCATCATATTCGGGCGTCGCTGGATCGTCCGGGATCAGATTCAAAAAACCGCCTACCAGACCGGTCACCAGAGTTGGGTACAGAACCCCTTGCTCACCCGGCTGACCGACGGCGTTGGCCGCCAGCGGATTGGCATCCATGAACTGGTCAAAGAGAGTGTCATCGGGGATGGTGAGCTCTTCGTAAGCCTGCACACCCAATGCGAAGAAGAGGCTGAAGTTGGCCTCTGCCTGAGTGAACTGGTTGGTGTTCAACGGTAGGGCTGCACCATTGGCGATCGAAAGAAGATATCCGTCGAATGGGTCCACCCCCGGCGCGCCGTCGAGATGTCGGTCAAAAACGTCCCAGAATTCGGGTTTAAAGGCCAGCTGGAGCAGTTCCAGGTAAGAGATGTTGAGTCCCGGCGTACCGGGCAGATCCACAGCTCCGCCGATGGTCGATCGCTGGCCGGAGAAGGGACCGAGCACGCTGTCATCAGGATCGACCAGCTGCTTTGCCAATGGAGTCACGCCTGCCTGGAGCAGTTTCTTGCCTATCTTGGGCCAGTTGCGGCCGAAGAAGGACATCTCGAACTCGCTCAGGGGAGGTCCAACCGCCTGGGAAGCCAGACTGGAGAACTTGATCCTCACCGGCTGCCCGGCGGCCTCGGGGTCCTCTTCGCTAAGATCTTCGTTGATATGTCCGTTGGTAGCCCCTGTGATCGTATCTCCCTCTCTGATGAAGATGTGGGCCTGGGGGTCCGAGGCGCCAAATACGCTGCCCCCGTTGAAAACAAATCGGGCGCGGCCATCCCAGAAATTGTCGAAGTTAAAAGCCGCGCCGTGGAATGTCGGGGTGTGGCGTGGTTCGACCCTTCGCAGGCTGGTGCATGCCTCTCCTAAATCACAGATCCCATCTTCGTTACCGATGCTGTCACCGATGATCTCAGGCTGGAAGACCGGGATCGGGTCGAGTGCCGGGGTACCCAGGTCGGGCTGCAGCGGGGCAACACCGTTAAAAGGCGCGCCGAAAGCGACAGGCCCGACGGGGACATCGTTGAACAGGGTGAATTTGCTTACCCCCATGGAGGACATAACGTCGTTGGAATCACGCACAATCGCTGATGCACCGGGTCCCTCGCTGAGCCCGTCAACGTCGGCGAGCCTGCGGAAAGGAAAGTCACCGGCTATCACATCCTGATTGGGACCCGTGACCTGCAGGGTGAGATCCCCGCCCAGGTGGTTGGGATTGAGCTGGTTGCGGGTCCGGTTGTCCACCCCCGCGTGGAAGTGGCAGGAGCCGCAGGACTGGACGCTGTCGCTGCCCACCTGCATATCCCAGAAACCGGCCTTGCCCAGGACTTCGGCCGCGAGCCTGCCGATATAGGGCTGCTGCAGTGCTGGAACCCCGGTCACATCGACCGGATCACGAAAGAAATCCTCTTCATTGATCGGTATTTCGAGCTCGGTAATCGGCTCAAGATCCCCGGTATCTGTGTCGAGTTCGTGAAGGACGCCGTCAACCACGGCAGCCAATGCCACAACGGTTCGGTGAGGCGGGATACGCGAATCCGCGCAACCGTTGTTGGGCCCGGGTCCGGTGCAGACAAGAGATGTGTACCCTAAAACATTCCGAAGGCCTCGCTGGGGTGGGTTGGAGACGACCATCGCCCCGACGGGTGCATCCTCGCAGGGACCGCCTGGCCGGAATTGCTGTTCCGCCGTCGTGACATCCCCATCGTCATCAATACAGGTTGCCAGCGCACCGATGATGCCCCGGGTTTCAGTGGGGACGTTGGGAGATGCCGGTTCTGAACTGGTTGTCACCACCTCGTCGGGATCAAAGAGGAAGCCCGGCTGGTCCCAACTGACCTCCCCGTCGGAGGTGCGAAGGCGCAGCGGCTGGCCGGTGAGGAAATTGTAACCCAGGGGCCACACGTTTAGAGGCGGCATAGTCACTCCGAAGCCAGGGCGTCGCACAATGGTGGAAGGTCCATAAGTGGTGCCGTCAACAGGGGCTGTGTAAGGATCATCCAGGAGCTGGTACAGCTCTTTCCACAGTGGCGCCTGTTTCAATGAAGCCGGGCCGGTTTCCACTTCGATCTCAACCGGCAGCTCCATTGGTGTCGCCGGGGTTGTCAGAACGTCACCCTGCGCGGCTATGGCGGGTGTTCCGGTGAACACCAGGGCCATGGCCAGAAAGAACATTACCCCAAGGCCTGCGCTCAATTTTCTGAACTCTTTAAATTCATTACTTTTCATCTTTTTTTCCTCCAACTTTATGTGACTAAGTCCAACTTAAGACACTTACGCGCTTCGCCCGAACCGAGGAAGCTGCTCGATGTACCCTGATAATCACCTCCTTTTCACGATAGACCGGCACCGGTTTCCCATCTTCCGGGTGATAAAGTGTTACCGGGTCTCGCCCATCTATTTTCGAATGTTTTTTGCAGGGAGTTGGCTCCATTGAAAATGCGGCATAGCATTAATCCTGTGGTAAATGCGGATGATCTAAGAAGGCGATTCTCCTGATCCGGTTTTGAGGAAACGGTGAAAACCTGTTCGGTGAGCTGGATGTCGAATCTGTCGATCATTCCATCCACATTACAGTTCCAAGCAAGAATTTCAGGGCTCTTCACCATAGTTTCAAGTGTATCGGCAGGAACACAAATTACTATTCGTAGTAACAAGGATTTTTTATCCGTATTAATACGGATAAATTCAGGATGGAGACCTTGCTTGCAGACAAGGTCGTGCAATTGGAAAGCCCCGAGGCGCCATGAACCGGGTCTGGAACTGGGACGGAATATTTACCGGGTAAATTAGGGACGTGCGGAAATGATTCGATGAACTAAATGTGCCTTTTCTCCAAGGCGTATTTCACAAGACCTGCTGTGCCCGTCAGCTTCAACTTACGGATGATGGAGGCACGATGACTCTCCACTGTTCGGACACTGATAAAAAGAAGCCTGGCGATCTCCTTGTTTGCCTTGCCCTCGGCAATTAAACTTAAAACCTCCTTCTCGCGGGATGTAAGTGGTTTCGGGAAAGAGGTGTTGTCTCCTGAAAGCTCCTTCGTGAGAGAGGGAGATATGTGGATTCTTCCCTGTTGGATATTTGTAATTGCGGTAAAGAGCTCTTTATCAGTATCCTCCTTCAGCAAGTATCCGCTGGCACCGGCGAGAAGTGCCTGATGCAGGTACTCTTTGTGCATGCTCAAGACCAGCATTTTTATTTCAGGATGGTCCTTCCTGATCTCACGGACGGCTTCTACTCCGTGAAGTTTGGCCATCGACATGTCGAGAATGACCAATTGAGGAATTAATTCATTTAAACTGTCCAACAGAAGCAGGAGTTCGACACCGTCCCCGGCCTCCCCGATCACTTCCAGTTCAACGGCTTCTTCAATGATCTTTCTTAATCCCTGCCTGAACAGGACGTGGTCATCTGCGACTACGATTCGATAGGGAATCAAATCAGACACCCTCTTTCCAATTGAATAGGCTGAATTTCACCCGAAGCAGAATACTAAAATTCCCCATTAGAGCTTTAATTGTAGCACCACCAGTGATGAATTCTATCCGTAGAAACAATGATTTTTTATCCGCATTAATACGGATGATTTCAGTCCGGGAATCATGAGATCACGTGACTGTTTTTTTACGATCCTGCTTAACCGCTGCCTTGGCAGGATGTTGTTGTCTGCAAGCAGTATCCGGTAGGGAGCCAGATCAGACACCCTCCTTCTAGATGGGTAAGCCGAATGTTATCCGGGTACCATTATTTTTTTCACTCGATATCTCGAGGATTCCACCCAAAATCTTCACCCGTTCTTTCATGGTCCTTAAACCCAGGCCCTTTCCGGCTGAAGTTTCCATTTTTGTCTTCGCCATGTTAAAACCAACACCGTCATCCTCGATAGAGAAAATAACAGTGTCCTCGTAACGTTTGATATCGATACGTATATTTTTCGCCTGTGCATGCTTCCCGATGTTTGTGAGGGCCTCCTGAACGATCCGATAGATCGTGATCCACAGATTTTTCTTAAAAAGACCGTCTATCTCATTGATACGTATATCCATTTTAGCGTTATACGGAAGGTTGCTGATATGCCATCGAAGCGAGGCAGTCAGGCCAATGTCCTCCAGGACAACGGGACTCAGCGATAAAGAAAGTCTCCGCACGCTTTCGATAGTGTCATTCACATACTCCCGCAGTTCCCTGCACTCCTCCAGGATTGCACCCTGATCTTTCCGGAGTCCCTTTTCAATACCCAGCAGGTGTAGTTTAAAGACGTTCAGGGCCTGGCTTAATTCATCGTGCAATTCCATGGATATTCTTTTTCTCTCTTCCTCTTGAGCATTTATAAGCTGGGAAGAGAGGTCCTTAATCCGCATTTCCCTGGCCCTCAGGGATTCCTCCGCATCCTTGCGATCCATAATTTCAAGCCGGATCAGCTCATCAACGGATGATAATTCAACGATACTTTTTTTGGTCAAATCTGATACTCGCTGGCGTCGTTTCGTCAAATCCTCTTTAAGGGGCGGCGGCGGGATGTCTTTCACAAGGACGGCATCCATGGTTCTTTTACGCGTTATTTCGTGTCTCGATACATTTAGCACCGTCACAAATAACACTAATACCCAGAGACCCAGCAGGACAATAAAGAGGCGAATTGCTCTCATCTCATTTCTTTCTTTGTCGGCTTCAACGAAATTTTCAATAGACCTCATTTTGAATAGAATTTTCTTATAAAGTTCATTAAACAGCTTATCCTTAACAGTACCTGGGCCGAACTTCCCCGGGTTGTTCAGGCCTTCTACAGTCATCCTTTTAAGTTCCTCCAACTGGAGCAAAATCATTTCTGCCTGGGATCTCAGATCCGCTTGTTTCAAAGGTTCCTTAACCCAACTACCTTCTGATTTTCCCCCATGAAGGGCCACGTTCATCAGCGTTGAACTCTGATACAGGGAAGCCAATGACTTCTCCGCATAGGATTCGTTCCCATGGATGACCTCCATGAAATGGATATGGCTGGTTGAAAAATTGATCTGAGCATCCATGAGCACATCGTACAGATCAGCATTGTTATGAAGCTTTTCGTTGATCGAACTAACCAACAGCAACAAAATAACCGAGGAAATGCCAATGAGAAGAATCGTGGCCGATGCCCATCTCCGTTCCCACAAATTGGTGAAACCAGAAAGGAATTCATGATGTTCTTTCTTTTCTTTCGGACCCGTCATATTTTATTATTTTATCAGGTTTTGTCAGTTTTTTTCATATTTCTTACTGAGAAATGAATATACGGTTACAAATATTGTATATTTTATAATAAGCAACGCGGCACGCATGTCTGTTATATTATCCTCCACCGGCGATGGAATGCCTGTTTAAGGTGAAAGAATATACCATCGGAGAGGTGACCTATGGGAGATGATCGAGATAGTGAGAAGAGACTAAAGGCCCTGCGCAGGCAGATTGAAAAGTCGATTTCGGGTAGTGCAGGAGATTTGCCGGTAATATCAACCGGAGATACCCGGGAACTGATCCACGAACTGAATACATACCAGGTTGAGCTGGAAGCACAGAATGAGGAGCTTCACAGGGTTGGCCTAAGTTTGGAGAGCGCCAGGGCCAAATATCTTGAACTCTACGATTTCGCACCGATTTCGTATCTGACGGTTGATGAGAGCGGAATGATTTTAGAGTTAAACCTTGCCGCCTCCCGTTTACTGGGTGCTGACAGACACAAGTTGATTGGACAGGGTATCTCAAGGTTTATCGTTCCGGAATATCACAGCTTGTATAATTCCTGTCTCTCAAGCGCCACTGAATCCAGGAGCAGTCGATCATGCGACCTGCAGATAGTCGGGCTGAACGGGTCGACCTCCCATGTCCAAATGGGATTGGTTGCTATGGGCCAAGTGGCGCAGGAAAACAGTCAGCTTTGGATAACACTCACCGACGTCACCGAGCGCCAAATATTCGAGGACGAGCTGGCAAAAAATGAAAGGGAAATAAACCTTCTGCTACAAAACATGGTCCGTGGTTTTGTGCACTTCAAAACCCTGTTAGACGGAAAAGGCAGAACTGAGGATCTGATTTTTCTCCGGATCAATGATGCTTTTGAAAGGTTGACCGGTTTGAATGAGAAAAATGTTCTGGGAAGAAAAGTCACCGAGGTGTTCCCGAATATACACGAGCTGGAATTCGAATGGATCCACAACCTGGGCAATGTGGCCTCTACAGGCGACAGTGCCTATTATGAAAAATTTTTCGAACCGTTGGATCGGTGGTATTCCATATCCACTTTTTGCCCGGAACCGGGATTTTGCGCCGCCACATTCGCGGATATCACCGAACTCAAGAAAATTGAGGGAAGCCTGGAAAGGGCGAACGAAGAGTTGGAACAAAGGAACAGGGAACTGGAAGCCTTTGTCTATACAACTACGCACGATCTGCGGACTCCCCTCGTCAGTGGGTATGGTTTCCTTCAAATGCTCAATGGTAAAATTTCGGATAAGTTGGACGAGGATCAGAAGATCATGATGGAAAATATTATCAATAGTTTTCATGTTTCCGATGCTTTGTTACGGGACCTTGGAGAATTTTCACAGGTGGAGAGCGGAAAGGAAAGTATCAAGGTATCTTCCATTGAATCCATAATCGAAAAGATCAAGGAGGTTGAGAGGGGAATGATCAAAATCACTAATGCATCCATCAAAGTTCAGGAGGATCTTCCCTCGATTCTCCTTCACGAATCCCGTGGTTATCAGTTATTTAAAAATCTAGTCTCAAATAGCCTGAAGTACGCCCGGGAAAATATTCCCCTCGAGATCGAGATTGGTCTGTCCACAGAACATTCCGAGGAGATACCATCCAACTACCGGGTCTTTTTCTTCAAGGACAATAGTATAGGTATCGACCAAGATACCGAGGACAGGTACTTTGGCTCTTCTGCTCTGAACGAAATTAAGGACAAAGGTGGGCCCGGGATCCGTCTGGCTATCGTCAAGCGGATCGTGGAACTGGATAAAGGAAAGATCTGGGTGGATACCACCAAACAAAAGGGAATCGTTTTCTATATCTCCTTGGGAATTTTAGAGGAGAAACCAAACTAAAGGACTGGTGGTAAAGACCCGAATTCACCCATTGAGTTCTCGACTTCACTCTTTAAAATAGGTCGGACATTTCGGCCTGACAAACGTAGACGAAGTTATAAATCCTGAATGGATCTCAGAAGCCAGTTGTCGGAATGAAATCCCTGGCGCACTCAGAGTTACAATTATTACCACACTTACAGGAACTGTTAATTTTCCAGGCACCAGACCCTGATCTTCTCACTTCACCGCAAACATCCCGCCCGGATCGCGGATGATCAGTCCTTTAATCTCCAGTTTTGAAAGTTCGGACAGGACCCTGGGTAGTGGCAGTCCGGTGGTTCTTGCCAATTCCTCCGGCAGGCGTGGTCCGGGTTCCAGAGCCCTCATGACCGGATCAGGATCAGGCCTGTCAACGCAGGGCCTGGAGGTCGGGCCTATCATATTTTTCAGTCCGAGGGCACGGAGAATGTCTTGGGCGTTGCAGACCGGCGCCGCGCCGTCCCTCAAAAGTGCGATGGGTCCCGCTGAAAGGGGATCGTCAGCCCGCCCTGGTACCGTCATGACCTCCCGCCCCTGGTCCAGAGCCCACCGGGCTGTTATGAGGGAACCGCTGCGCTGCCTGGCCTGGACCACGACCACTGCAAGGGAAAGGCCGCTGATGATCCTGTTGCGGGAGGGGAAATTCCTGGGCAGTGGAGGAGTGCCGGGTTCGAACTCGGAGAAGAGAGCGCCGCTGGCGATGATTCGCTTTCTAATCTCTCCCGATCCTCTGGGATAATCGATATCAAGCCCGCAGCCGAGAACAGCGAGGGTCCTTCCGCCTTTGTCCAGAGCTGCTCTATGGGCTTCGGTGTCGATCCCCCTCGCAAGTCCGCTGACAACGGTCACCCCGCAGGCGGCGAGACCTCCTGAAATGATTCGGGCCATGTGACGGCCATAGGGTGTCGGGTTGCGTGATCCGACGACAGCCACCGAAAGGAGGTCCCTCCTGATGATATTCCCCCTGGTGTTCAAACTGGCCGGAGGGTCCTTTATGTGACCAAGGAGTTCCGGATACCCAGGACCGCCCGGATGAACCCGGCGATCAACGTTCACCCTTTTCCTCCACCAGTTTGAAGTCCACATGCCGCCTGGCGAGGTTCACATCTACCACCTCCACAGTCACCTGGTCTCCGATCAGGAACACGTTGCCCGTGTTCTCTCCCACGAGCATCAGGCGGTCTTCGTGGAATCTGTAGTAATCGTCGTGGAGGGCCGAGAGGTGGACAAGACCTTCGATAAAGAACTCCTCCAGTTCGACGAAAAGGCCGAAGGAGGTCACAGCTGATACCACTCCATGGAAGGTCTGTCCCACCTTGTCTTCCATGAACTTGGTCCTCAGCCAGGCCAGCAGGTCCCTGTGGGCGGCTTCCGCAGTCTGCTCGGTCTTGCTTATATGGTCGCAGAGGGTCTTTAGATCCTTGGGTGAGTAGGGCTGGGTGTAACCAAGGATACCCTTAAGAATTCTATGAACCTCCAGGTCCGAGTATCGCCTGATGGGTGAGGTGAAGTGAGCGTAATCGGCAAGCGCCAGGGCGAAGTGTCCCTCCGGGTCCGGCGAGTAGCCGGCGCGCATCATGGAGCGAAGGATGACTGTGTTCAAAAAACGTTCTCTGCCTGTTCCTCTTGCCTTTTCCAGGATATTTCTGAACGGTCCCGGTCTGGACGCCGACACTGGGACACGGTAACCCAGGGAGGCGAGGAGCCCGTTGAGATCCTTGATGCGGTCGGCACTGGGCTGCTCGTGAACGCGGTAGATCCCCCCTGTCCCCGACTCTCTCAATATCTCTCCCACTATCTCATTGGTCAGGAGCATGCACTCCTCCACGAGACGGTGAGAGGTGTACCTTACAGCCCTGTATATGTTCTCCACATGACCTGTAATACCGAGGAACACGTCCGGTTCAAGAAGATCGAAATTGAGGCTTTTGCGAAGCCGTCGCCTTTTCTCCAGGCGTCTGTAGACTTCCTCCAGCAGTTCGAGGCTGCCGAGGGCTTTGCCATGAGTTTCCGCAAGGGGTGCGACTCCAGTCAGGTGGTCCTCCACCTGACGGTACGTGAGCCTGGCCTCGCTCTTGATGACACTTTCGTAGAGACTGTAAAGCACGGGGTTGCCGTCCGGACCAATGCGCACCTGGCAGGTGAAGGTGAGTTTGTCCTCCCCGGGCCTGAGGCTGCAAAGGCCGTTGGACAAGCGTTCCGGAAGCATGGGAATAGCTGATTCGGGGAAATAGACCGAGTTTCCCCGGTTGCGGGCCTCCTCATCAATGGCTGAGCCTGCCTGAACATAATGGGAAACGTCGGCGATGGACACGTAAAGGTCGATGGCACCGTTTCCGGCGGACTTGGCGAAAAGAGCGTCGTCAAAATCTTTCGCCTTGACCCCGTCGATGGTGACGAAGGGAAAAGATCTTAAGTCCTTCCGTTCGGCGACGGCTTTTTTCGAGGGGCTTTTGGGAAGTGCGGCAGACTCCGCCAGGACTTTCCGCCCGAAACGGTGCGGCT
>PVMS01175810.1_pt1 | contig 16922 bp, 12 predicted proteins | sample 1853461 | NCBI WGS metagenome assembly PVMS01 (sample SAMN08582032, study PRJNA380276) | Marine sediment metagenome, whole genome shotgun sequencing project. | isolation source: ocean sediment barecode stripped | collected 2017 | reverse complement strand
TTGGTCTGACTGCCCCTCCCTTCATATCGGTAATACACTCCGGACAGATAACTCCACCCAATTCACCTGAGAGAAATTGGTTTTGGTCAATAATTATTCCTCCGCATTCCACACAGTTGAACAACTCCGGGCGGAATCCAACCAAGTCCAGTAGATGGAGTTCATAATAATGGATCACAATGGAAGGATTATCACCCTGGTTGAGAGATTCCAGAGTTGCTAAAAGAAGATCATAAAGTTTGAGATTGCTGCCCTCTTCATAGGTGAAAGCATCAACCAGTTCGACCACATAAGATCCCCTGCCAATCCCGGAAAGGCTCTTTCTTAAGTCATCGTAACACTCTATGTTTTCCGCCTGGGTTATGATATGTAAATTCCGCCCGCGAGAGATCAGGAAAGAAGAGCGGGTGAATAGTTCAATATGGCCCGAAATTTTGGAACTTGGCTTGCGTGATCCTTTGGCAATACAGGAAATCCGGCCCAGTTTTCTGGAAAACAAGACCAGGATGCGGTCTGCTTCTCCAAAATCCTTGCGCCGCAAAATAAAACCTTCAGTGCGGATCGAACGTTCCCGGCTTGACATAATAGAGGGGCAATCATTTCCGAGATATTTACTAACTCCCGGTTGATGTGTATTAAAAAACCATGATGGTACTCAGGAATAGACTTCTTTTTTCAGTTCTGCGATATAAGGCAGAGTACGGTGAGTGTCTGCATAATCTAACCCATATCCAACCACCCAGACATCCGGCAAGTCAAATCCTACATAGTCCAGGGGGACTTCAAGACTGTCCCGGTTCTTTTTGAAGAGAGAACAGGTTTTGAGGGATGCCGGATTACGTCCTTTCAAAGTCTGGTAAAGATAGTTCATGGTGTGCCCGGTGTCCACGATATCCTCTACCACAATGACATGCTGGTTGATGATTGGTTTCCTTAGATCCATGATCAACCGGACAGCACCCTCAGAACTAGCCGTGTCTCCATAACTTGAAATGGACATGAAATCCACGCTGTGAGGTATAGCTAATTTTCGGGAAATATCAGCTGTGAATATGAAAGCTCCTTTCAGGATACCAACTAAGACAACCTGACCGGCGTCCTTATAATCCCGATCAATTTCTACTGCTAATTCAGCTACCCGTTTTTTGATCTCATCTTCTGAAATTAATATGCGTTCAATATCTGGGTGGAGATCTGCCATCCGGTATCCTCCTGGATTGTTTAATTTCCAGTTACTATTATACCTTTGGAATTTATATAGAGTTTTTTTCTACTCGGAGAGCGATCCAGTCTTCTTCCTGGATTTGTTCCCTGACGATTAATAATTTATCTTTAAGCACGTCCAGCATTCCCGGAAACTGTTCCTTTAATATTCCGGAGAGCAGCAGGGTTCCTCCTGGACTGATAATATCGGCCAACCCCTTTTCGAATAAACGTTTCAGGACAGGAGCAATGATATTGACAGTCACCAGGGGAGCCTGGGTCAGTTCGTATATACCGTTTAAGATCTCTTCCACTGAACCCAATTGAAAGTCAACCTGATCAGTGACTTGATTCTTATCGGCGTTGGCAGCTGATACCCTGACAGCCTCGGGGTCATTGTCAACTCCCAATACCCGCTTAACACCCAGTTTGCAGCCGGCAATAGACAAAATACCTGAACCAGAGCCAATATCAATCATTCTTTGGACCTGCTTCTTAGCCAAAAATCTTTCCAGTAGGATCAGGGATAGCTGCGTCGTGGGGTGTGTCCCTGAACCAAAAGCCATACCGGGATCCATATTAATTTCCAGACGTTCGGGTTGGGGATTTTCTAACCAGGTAGGAACTACGATCAATCTCGTACCAAGCGGAATAGGAACATATCTCTCCTGCCAAGCTGTGGCCCAAGACCGATTTTTTAGGGGACTAAAAACCGGATCTGGAAGGGATATTTCCGGTGAAAGTTCCAGAAGGGCTGAGATGATAGATGATCGCAGATTATCAATTTGATCGTTCACTGGTAAAAAGCCATATATCCTGACAGGAACCATTACAAGATCCAGCTCATGGGGGAACACCCCGTCATAAATTCGCTCAGTAACCAGACCAGAAGGCATAATCCTTGTCAGTTGGTTAATGATTTTTTCAACCTGATCTTGTTCTACAACCAGGCTGAACTCCTGCCATTGATTTTCTTGGTTCTTGTTTGCCATAAGATAGTAAAAAGTGCAAATCACGGCCAGGGCTGGCAGAATTGCACTTGATTATTCCTGCATAAAATGATCGGACCTATCCACCCAGGACATTTTTTAACTTTTCTAGAAAACCTTTTTCCTGGGGAAGGACCTTGCTGTCCATCTTGTCAGCCAGTTTTTCAAACAGCTCCCGCTCTTCAACGTCCAATCTCTTGGGAATAGTCACATTAACGATCACCAGCTGATCACCTCTGGAATTGCTTCTCAGATGGGGCACTCCCCTGGCTCTCATACGGATAATCTTACCTGGTTGGGTTCCTGCAGGGATTTTTAGTTTTACGTCACCATCTACTGTGGGCACCTGGACTTCAGCTCCCAAAGTAGCCTGGGCGATATTTATATTCAAATCGAGCAATATATCATTATCTCTTCGGCGGAAATATTTATGCGGCCTGACTCGCACAAAGATGTATAAATCTCCAGGTGGACCGTTATTTGCTCCTGGCTGCCCCTCACCTGCCAGCCTGATTCGTGTTCCATCATCAACACCGGCCGGGATACTGATTTTCTTTCTGCGGGTATTCCTCTTCAACCCCCGACCCTGGCAGGTTGGACAGTGCGATTCAATCACTTTGCCTCTCCCGCTGCAGACCGGACAGGTTGTGACCTGAACCATAGCTCCCAGCAGCGTCTGTCGGGTTTGCCTGACTTCTCCGCGTCCCTGGCATTCAGGGCATGTCTTGGGAGATGTCCCTGGTTTTGCGCCGCTACCGGAACAAGTGTCACAGGTTTCATCTTTTGTGACATCAATTTCTTTATCAGCCCCAAAGACTGCTTCCTTAAATGTGATAGTTGCCTGGTACTGTAGGTCAGCGCCCCTCCGGGGAGCGTTTCTACTTGCGGTTCTGGATCGCCCGCCAAAACCGCCAAAGCCGAACATATCACTGAAAATATCCGCAAAATCAGTGAAATCGACAGTCTCAAATCCGGGTCCTCCAGTGGGACCTCTTACACCTTGATGGCCAAAACGGTCATAGGCAGCTCTTTTATCAGCATCAGAAAGAACACCGTAAGCTTCATTGATCTCCTTAAATTTCTCTTCAGCATCAGGAGCATCGCTGACATCCGGGTGATACTTACGAGCTAAATTCCTGAACGCTGATTTCAGGTCACTCTCAGATGCATCTCGGGAGACCCCCAGCACCTCATAATAATCTCGTTTTGCCATAGTCGTTTCCGTTTTTTCTCTGTTGGCAAGGACATACTTACCAGATACTCAAAATCCGGGGAGTGGATTTCTTATCGACTCCCCGGTTTTGGTTTTTCTTAATTAGGGCAAATTATACGTCTTCAAATTCGCCTTCAACTACATCTCCATCATCTGCACCTTCTTCACCACCAGCTTCCGGGTCAGCTCCGGGCATGCCCTGACCGGCATCATCTGATGCCTGGTAAGCTGCTTCACCGACTTTCTGGAGTGAGGTGGATAAAGAGTCTGTCAATTCTTTCAAGCGGGCGGTGTCAATGGTATCTTTCTCCAACTCGGTTTTGATTTCTGCCACTTTAGCTTCAACTTCTGTTTTGATATCTGCCGGGACTTTGTCACCCAGATCCCGAAGAGTTTTATCAGCCGTATATGCCAGGGTATCAGCGTTGTTGCGGGTTTCGATCTGTTCCTTATTAGTTCGATCTTCATCCGCGTGTTGTTCAGCTTCACGCCGCATGCGTTCAACTTCATCATCACTTAATCCTGAACTGGCGGTTATCGTGATGTTCTGGGTCTTTCCGGTAGCTTTGTCTTTTGCGGTGACTTCAAGGATGCCATTGGCGTCAATGTCGAAAGTTACCTCGACCTGGGGGATTCCCCGCGGTGAGGGAGGAATGCCATCCAGGATGAATCTTCCGAGGGATTTATTATCGGGTGCCATGGCCCGTTCTCCCTGAAGCACGTGGATCTCGACCTGGGATTGATTATCGCTGGCCGTTGAAAAAGTCTGTGATTCCCTGGCTGGAATGGTTGTGTTACGCTCAATCAAGGGTGTTGCAACACCGCCAAGGGTCTCTACTGAAAGAGTAAGAGGGGTCACATCCAGGAGCAGCAGATCATCAACTTCACCACCCAGGACACCAGCTTGAATGGCTGCGCCGATCGCGACAACTTCATCGGGATTCACTCCCCGGTGAGGTGGTTTGCCAAAGAGTTTTTCGACAGCTTCCTGTACAGCAGGCATACGAGTCATACCGCCTACCAGCACAACCTCATCAATATCTGAGGGGGAAAGCCCGGCATCATCTAAGGCTTGTTTTACCGGCTTCATCGATTTTTCTATCAGGTCTCCGGTTAACTGTTCAAGTTTTGAGCGTGTAAATTTCTTTACCAGGTGTTTTGGACCTGAGGCATCAGCTGTAATGTAAGGCAAATTAATCTCTGTTTGCTGCATGGTTGAGAGTTCGATTTTTGCCTTTTCTGCAGCTTCTCTTAGTCTTTGAAGAGCCTGGCGCTGTTCCCGCAGATCAATGCCTTCTTCTTTCTTAAAGTCATCTGCCAGAAAATCAATGATCCGCTGATCAAAATCGTCGCCGCCCAGGAAAGTGTCACCGCTTGTCGAGCGTACCTGGAATACGCCTTCTCCTACATCAAGGATAGAAATATCAAAGGTTCCACCGCCCAGGTCATAAACCGCAATGACTTCATTTTGTTTTTTATCCAAGCCATAGGCCAGGGCTGATGCAGTAGGTTCATTGATGATTCTCATCACCTCCAACCCGGCAATTTTCCCGGCGTCTTTGGTAGCGTTCCTCTGACTATCATTAAAATAAGCCGGGACTGTGATCACAGCTTGAGTAACTGGTTCGCCAAGATAATCTTCAGCATCTGCCTTGATTTTGGCAAGGATCATTGCAGAGATTTCCGGCGGAGAATATTCTTTCTCATCCATCAGTACCCGGACATCACCATTGGGAGCTTCCTTCATTTCGTAGGAAACCATTTTCCTGGCTCGTTCGACTGGTGGAGAGGAATATTTTCCTCCCATGAACCTCTTGATAGAGGTTATCGTGTTCTCTGGGTTTACGACAGCCTGATTCCTGGCTGGTCGCCCTACCAGACGTTCATGATTCTTATTCATCGCCACAACTGATGGAATTAAGCGGTCCCCTTCCGCAGATGGGATAATTGTGGGTTCTCCGCCTTCCATTACTGCTACAGCTGAATTTGTTGTTCCTAAGTCAATTCCTATGATTTTCGCCATTGTTTTCCTCCGTATTTTCTTGATTCTGTTTTGTCAGATAATTTCATTTTTAGGCAGCTACCCTTACTTGAGCGGGTCGCAGTACTTTTTCACCAATCCAATATCCTTCTTGCATGACTTCAATGATTTGTCCGCTTTCATGCTCTTCGCTTTCTTCTTTCATTATTGCTTCATGAATATTTGGGTCAAACTCCTGACCGAGGGCATCCATTGGTCTTATTCCTTCTGATTCGAGTCTGCTTATCAGTTTTTGAAAAATAATTTTAATGCCGGTTGCCCAGATATCACCATCGCCGTCAGCGGGCTTTTTTTCAAGAGCTCGTTCCAGATCATCCGCTATATCAAGATATAGTTTGATCACTTCTCCCCGGGCTACCTGATGGATCTCAGCCTGTTCACGCAAGATCCTTTTTTTATAATTGGAAAATTCTGCCCTTGATCTTTGCCAGCCATCCAGGTATTCTTCCGTTTTTGCTTGCATTTCTTCCAACGAAGTCTTGAGATCTTCCAGCTGGTCAACCAGATCCAAATCATCGCCGATCGCCTGCGAGTCACCACTCAAATCCTGATCTCCCTGTTCGGTTTCAGCTTTGGGATCGGTGATTTCTTCCTCGCTGGACATGGCTTCTTCATCTTTGATTTCCAGGTTTTCTTTGGGTTCTTTTTTGTTTTTCATTCCTGTTAAATCTCCCTCACTATCAAAATCAACTGATCATGGATTCTGAGATCAATTCGCTGATTAGGTCCGATACAAAACGCACTGTTGAAACTCCACGACCGTAGGACATTCGCAAAGGTCCCAGAATTCCAACGGCCCCCAGAGCATGATCCTTGGAGCCATAACTGGCGATAATTAACGAACAATCACCCAACTGCTCCCAGGTATCTTCTCCGCCAATGATCACATGAACGCCCGGGGTATCACTCTCAAAAACTGTTCTTGAAAGCAAATCGTCCAACATCCCACGATCTTCAAATATTTCCAGGGTTTGTTTGGCTTTCTCGGGCTCCGAAAACTCCGGCTCTGAGAGCATATTCGCCAATCCATCCCGATATAAATCTCCTGACGATACCATTTTCATACCCTTGATAATTTGAGTTATCGCCCTAAATATTTCTTTGTCAGGGTTCTCTATTATCTCGGGTTGGATTTTTTCCAATTCACTGGCATCCATACCACCTGCCAGATTATTAATTCTCTCCGCAAGGCCAGATAAATCTGTCTGGCTGAGTGTTTCTTCCAGGACCAGCGTTTGCTGATGGACTTCTCCGCTGACCAATACCACCACCAGGAGAACCTGCCTCCCCCGGGTTGATAAAAGGGCAATGTGCTTAAACCGGGCCTGTTCAGTATGAATGGGAGTGACCAAAGAGGCCACCTGACTGTGCTGCGCCAGAACTGAAGCTGATAATGTCAACCATTCATCCACGTCATTACGTGCCTGGTAAAACTGGTGCCGGATCATTTCTTGAATATGCTGGGGGAGCTGGTCTTCACCCATCAATTGCTGAACATAATACCGATAACCGTTTTTAGTGGGGATCCGCCCCGCAGACGTGTAGGGCTGATATAAAAATCCTTTCCCCTCCAGGATTGCCATCTCGTTTCTGGCAGTCGCCGAGCTGAAATCAAGCTTAAAATGGCTTACCAAACGACCTGAACTGATTGGTTCAGCAGTCTCAACATAATCACGAACCAGCAGGGCTAAAATTAGTTTTTGCCTTTCAGATAATCTCGCCATATTTATTTTTAGCACTCTCGACACAAGACTGCTAATTCGGAATAAGTCTAACATGGCGGTTCTTGGCAGTCAAGAAAAGAGAATGCTAAACAGGGTTTTCTTACAGGACGTTAATAATGGGATTGGCAATATCGGTAATTTGGCTCAAGGTAGAGCATCAGCCCAACCAAATAATCATTACGAAATCGCTTCTTATCCTTAGGAGCTGCCCCTCTTCCAGCCTGACCATCAATGACCAACCTAAGAACAATGCCCGTTAAATCGGGCATAACCAATCAAAAAAAAGCCCCTGCAAGGGGCGGGGTTATTAGCCGGGTGATTCATCCCCAGGCATAGTAGAACTAAAGCAAGTCCTTGTCATTCCCCCTCTTTCCTCAATTGCTCCAGGTAATCGAGATCTTCCTTAGAAAGCTCCAGTTCATCCAAAAGCTCCGGTCTTCTTTCCAGCGTTCGTCTGAGAGACTGGTTCCTGCGCCAGCGATTGATCCGGGCATGATGGCCTGAACGCAATATCTCCGGCACAATCCAATCCCGGAAATTCTCTGGCCGAGTGTAATGCGGATGTTCTAATAATCCACTGGCATGGGAATCTTTGGCCGCCGCTTCTGGATCTCCTAATACGCCGGGAATGAGCCTGGTCAGAACATCCATTAAAACCAGGGCGGGCAGTTCACCACCAGTGAGAACATAATCACCAATAGAAATTTCTCGCGATACCAAATGTTCCCGCACCCGCTCATCAATTCCCTCATAATGGCCGGCAATAATGGCTAATCGCGGATGTCCTGCCAATTCCTGGGCTAAATTCTGGTCCAGCAACTCGCCTTGTGGTGTCATTAAAATAACCGGGCAATCCGGGGCAGTGCCAAGAATGCTCTCAACTGCAGCAAAAATGGGCTCTGGTTTCATCACCATACCCCCTCCTCCGCCGTAGGGAGGTTCATCGGTTACCTGGTGTTTATCAGTTGCCCAATCCCGAATATTGTGAGTATAAACCTCAAGATGGCCCATCTCCTGGGCTCTTTTAAGGATGCTGGAGTTCAGATAGGAAGGAAATACTTCCGGAAACAGGGAAAAAACATCAAAACGCATGGTCCCATTCTAGCTGAGAGGGGACAGTTGTGCAAGTGACGAAAAATCATCCTCCAGAGTGGTTTCCAAGGACTTTTCCCAGTAATCCTTGACGTATTTTTTAAGACAGTGGTAATATGTGCCCATGTATCTCAATGGAAGCAGCTGGAAAATGTCCAAAAAACCCCGCAGGAGAGCCAATCCCTGGCGGATTATTGTCCTCCTGGTGTTAATTGGGCTGATTGTCTACTTTAATCAATTCGTGGTTCCGGAGATTGAACCTCCATTTATTCCCACAGTTACAGCAACAGAAAATCCGGAAATATTTGTTAACAGGGCTAAGGCTCTTTTCGAAGAAGGAAAATTAAGTCAGTCCATCGAAGCCTACCGGGAAGCCATAATTGCCAATCCAGAGGATTCGTCCCTTTACGTATCTCTGGCCCGGGTCCAAATCCTGGCCGGAAATCCTGAAGATGCCTTAGAAAATTCCGAGCTTGCGCTGCTGCGAAATCCTGATAATCCCCTGGGGCATGTGATGAAAGCCTGGGCTTTGGATTTTTTGGGTGATCTCATTGGCGCAGAAATATCCATCGAACGTGCCATCTCGCTGGCAGAAAAAAACCCTCTGGCCCATGCTGTTTACGCTGAGATTCTGATTGACACTCAGAACTATGAACTGGCATCTGTAGAATCGCTCAAGGCGCTCGAGTTGGGTCCAAACATGTTAGAAACCCATCGGGCCCGTGGATATGTGCTCTATTGGACAGGTAATTTCCGGGAAGCCATCAGGGAATATCAAAGCGCCCTGAACATCAATAATGCCATCCCTAACCTTCACCTTATGCTGGGTTATTGTTATTATGCGAACCAGGAGAACGACAAAGCTGTTACATCATTCAGCCAGGCCAATGCCCTCAACCCCACAGATCCAATTCCAGATTATGAAATATCTCGTATTTACTTGCTGGACGGGATTTATAACAAAGCCATTCAGTATGGAGAATTAGCTGTCAAAGATGCTCCGGAAGATCCTCTCATGCAGGGAAATCTAGGATACTTGTATTTCAGAAACCGGGATTACGATCAGGCATTGGTATATTTATCCCTGGCAGTTCGCGGAGGCATAACTGAGAATGGCGATATTGTCGAAGGTGAACCTCTTTCTTACAAACCCAGAATAATTGAGTTCTTCTCTGCTTATGGTCTCACCCTGGCACGTATGAATATGTGCGAAGAGGCGATTCCGATTTTCCAAACAATGTTGAGCCAGGTATCAGATAATGAAATTGCTGTGATAAATGCCACTGAGGGTTTAGCGATCTGCACAGCCAACCTGGTAGAAATCACCCCTACCCCCTGATCATACAATTCTGGGGCTCAGAAATTTTCACCCTTGCTAGACCTGTTTTGTCCCAGAAATTTTGCCGGATATTCAAATAACCTAAACCCAAAATTATGGACCGAAGACTTACTGGAAGAAAACCTTCATTCTCTAATAAGCAGCCGGGGTTAAATTTCAACCGGATTATCATCCTGGTCTTTTTAATCGCGGTGGGTATCTGGTTTTCTTATCAGGTCAATGATCCCGAGGGGCAATTCGAACCCCTTTTCCTGCCGACTCCAACAGCGACCCGAACTGTAGACTCACTGGTTTTGGAAGGAGAAGCTTATTTTGAGGCGGGCAAAATTTATGATCCAGAAGGCAAAGATGCCATAGATGCCTATTATGATGTCCTGGATCTTCATCCTGAGAACGCCCAGGTCAGGGCAGAATTAGCCAGGCTGCTAACATATTCTTCAGCACTTTTATCAACAACCGATGAACGAACCGAAAGATTATCTCTTGCCAGGCAGGAAATTCAGCAAGCAGCAGCCCTGGCACCTGATGACAGCACTATTCAGGCAATAAGAGCCCTGGTATTGGATTGGAGTTCAACTTCCGCAGCAGCCAGCCAAGAGGAAAAACAGGATTGGATCAACGAGGCTGAACAGGCTGCAAACCTGGCCATCACTCTCGATCCAAATAACAGCCTGGCTCTTGCTTTTTACGCAGAGGTACTGCTAGACCAAAACCAAAAAGCCCAGGCGGAAGAACATGCCCGCTTGGCTGTTAACCAGGGACCGGAGCTTATGGATACCCACCGGGTATATGGCACTGTACTGGAATCCCTGGGTGAGTACCGCTACGCTATTGAGGAATTCGAAAAAGCGGCTGAGATCAACCCCAACCTGACTTTCCTTTATATCCGGATTGGAGTCATTTACCGGGCGCTGAAAGTTTATGATACAGCCCTGGAGTATTTCGCCAAAGCCATTTCAGTGAACCAGTCCAACGGGGTGGAAGATCCTCTGCCCTATATCGCCATCGCAAAAACCTACTCCAGAGATGGAGAATTTTTCATCGCTGCAGTGAATGGCGAAAAAGCCATTGCAATAAACCCCACCAATGCTGAAACATACGGACAGCTGGGAGATATTTATGTCAGGGCCAGAAATTACGAGGGCGCTCTGCCGGTTCTAAAATGTGCGGTAGTCGGATGTTCTGCAGAAGAGAACGAGGTTGGTGGTGTCGCAGTGCAGGGACTGGATCTAATCAATTTTGATGTCGCGTATTATTACGCCAGATACGGATCCGTTCTGGCGGCACTCAGCCGGCCGGAAGAAAATTATTGCGCAGAAGCCCTGGAAATCTTGGCTGAACTGAAAGCTGTCTATGGAAGTGATCCAATTTTGATGAGCATTGTATTAGAAAACGAAGAAATCTGTTATCTGCTCGAAGAAACCCCAGCTCCTTGAAATACCTCCTCCTCCCCGATCTACTGCGCTATCCTTTTTCTTCCAGAGAATAATATAAGAATCATATAAAAGATTTTGACTAAACTTGACTTTCAAATCGAAGAAAGTTATCATTGTCTGCGCTAGTTAGCAGTCCAGAGAAATGACTGCTAGTCCTCCTTGCCTTACAAAGGCCTACGCCTGCGTTGCGGAAGGAGTAATGGCACTAATTTACATATTGTGAATTCTATATTATAGAAGGAAGGAGTTGAAATCTATGGCTGGAAAGCAAATCGTATTCTCAGAAGAGGCCCGGCGAAAATTACAGGTCGGGATGGATAAACTGGCGAAAGCCGTTATCACCACACTTGGTCCCAAAGGACGAAATGTCGCTCTTGACCGAAGTTTTGGCAGCCCCACTATCACTCACGATGGCGTTACTGTAGCCAAGGAAGTTGAGCTCTCTGACAAGCTTGAAAACATGGGTGCTCAGCTGCTTAAAGAAGCTGCCACCAAAACCAACGACATCGCTGGTGATGGAACGACAACTTCCACCCTGTTGGCCCATTCCATTGTTACTGAAGGCATGAAGAACCTGGCAGCCGGATCAAACCCGATGCTGTTAAAACAGGGTATTGAAGCAGCCACAAAAGCTGTCTCCGAGGAAATTGGAAAGAGTGCTATTGATGTAACCACCAAGGAAGAGATCAGCAACGTTGCCAGCATCTCTGCCCAGGACCGCTCCATCGGCGAACTGATAGCTGATGTAATGGACAAGGTCGGCAAAGATGGCGTGATCACCGTTGAGGAATCCAAAACCCTGGCTTTTGAAACTGAGTATGTTGAAGGTATGCAGTTTGACCGTGGTTATCTTTCTCCATATTTTGTCACCAATGCTGATGATATGGAAGCTGTCATTGAAGAAGCCAATGTGCTGATCCATGACTCCAAGATTTCCGCTGCCCAGGATCTGGTTCCTCTACTGGAACGACTGGTCCAGATTGGAAAACGCGACCTGGTCATTGTCGCTGAAGATATTGATGGCGAAGCCCTGGCCACCCTGGTGCTCAATAAATTGCGGGGCATGATAAATGTTCTGGCAATCAAAGCCCCCGGATTTGGCGACCGCCGCAAGGCTACCCTTCAGGATATAGCTATCCTGACCGGAGCCACAGTAATTTCCGAAGACCTGGGACGAAAATTGGAAAGTGCTACAATCGAAGATCTAGGCAAAGCCGAAAAAGTGATCTCCACCAAAGATGACACCACTATTGTTGGCGGTGCAGGAGATGAAGGCGCGATCAAGGGCCGCATCCAGCAAATTCGCAACGAGATCGACAGCAGCACCAGTGATTATGACAGCGAAAAACTGCAGGAACGTTTAGCAAAACTTGTCGGCGGCGTTGCCATCATCCGCGTTGGCGCAGCCACTGAAACCGAATTGAAAGAAAAGAAACACCGGGTTGAAGATGCCCTGTCTGCCACCCGGGCAGCCGTTGAAGCCGGCATTGTTCCTGGCGGCGGCGTAGCCCTGATCAATGCCACCAAGGCTATTGACAAACTCAAAATGGATTATGCTGATGCCCAGGTTGGTGTTCAGATTGTCCGCAAAGCCCTGGAATTTCCCATGCGCAAGATTGCTGAGAACGCTGGAAAAGACGGCGCCGTTATTCTTGAAAACGTTCGCCGCCAGCAGGCAGAGAAAAAGAACAACAATATCGGTTATGATGTCCTCAGTGAAGAGTACGTCGACATGGTCGAAGCTGGTGTGATCGATCCCGCCAAGGTTACCCGCGGCGCCCTCGAAAACGCAGCCTCCATTGCAGCCATGATCCTGACTACCGAAGCATTGATAGCTGACGAACCTAAAGACGACGCTGATATGCCTATGGGAGGTATGGGCGGCATGGGTGGCGGAATGCCAGGCATGATGTAAAACCCCCCACGCCTAAATAATCATTAAAAGCAGTGTGGATCAGATTTCATCACACTGCTTTTTTTATCAATATGCCAATTCATCGGGTAGGATTTACAGCAAGTAAGGCTATTTCAGCGAAACCTCCTCTGATGGATCTCCTGGACGGCAGGGTTGAATTCCCAGCAGGCTTGTCAATCCGGTTATCTTTTTGACAAAACAGGACTCCCGTGCTAAAATTAGCCGGGTTTCAATACAGAGACCATTCCGGCTGGTTGGTTAATCCAGCTACAGAGCAATTGCTCCACGAAGATATTTATTTGCGTTTTATCGAAAGATATAATCTAGAATAGGTTTTCAAAAGCACTGCCCGGCCGGTATAACGGACCGGGTATTTTATTATATTAAAACAAACTCTCCCCGTGAATAAAACGGAGGAGGGATTTATAAAGGAAATAAGAAATGAGTAAAAGTAAATTAAGAATTATTCCCCTGGGAGGTCTGGGGGAAGTCGGAAAGAACATGATGGTGTATGAATATGGCAAAAACATCCTGATCGTGGATGCCGGCTTGATGTTCCCCGATAATGATATGCTGGGGATTGACTACATCATCCCTGATTATGAATATATCAGGGAGAACAAGGATCTCGTTCGGGGAATGGTCATCACCCATGGACATATGGACCACGTCGGTGCCATCCACCATGTCCTTGAAGATCTGAATATCCCGCTGTACGCCACCCCGTTGACCAAGGGCTTGATTGAAGTCAGCCTTTCGGAAAAAGGATTGCTGGATAAAACCAGCATCCAGGAAATACATGCTGGCGAGATGGTAAAGATCGGGCCATTCGAGGTGGAATTTTTCCATGTCTGCCATTCGATTCCCGACAGTGTCGGGCTGGGCATCACTTGCCCGGATGGACTGATCGTCCATACCGGAGACTATAAATTTGATCCTACTCCGGTTGATGGCTGGCCAACAGATTTTTCAAAACTGGCTGAATTCTCTGGAAGGGGTGTGCTTGCCCTTCTGGCAGACTCCACCAATTCTGACAAACCGGGCTGGACCCCTTCGGAAATGGTCATTAACGACTCCCTGGACAAGGTCTTCCGGTCTGCACCGGGACGGATCATTGTGGCTTCTTTTGCTTCCCTGGTATCCAGGATGCAGCAGGTCATCGATGCTGCCGATCGCTATGGTCGGAAAATTGCCTTTGTCGGTTACAGCATGAAACAAAACTCCAAGATGGCCAAGAAGTTGGGTTACTTGAAGATCCCTTCGAATCTCGAAATTGGAATTGACGAAGCACTTAACATGAAACCCAAAGATGTGGTGCTGATGGCTACTGGGTCTCAAGGCGAACCCTACTCGATCATGGGCAGATTGGCCCGGGGAACCAACAAACAATTTGACCTGATTAAAGACGATACCATCGTTCTTTCCTCCCACGCCATTCCAGGCAATGAGGAAGCTGTTTTTAAGACCATCAACTGGTTATTCAGGCGCGGCGCCAATGTGATATATGAACCCCTGGCAGGCGGTGTCCATGTTTCCGGGCATGCCAGCCAGGATGAAATGATCCTGATGCTGAATATGGTAAACCCCAAGTACCTGATCCCTGTCCATGGGGAACTAAGGCACTTGAAACAGCACGCTGTTCTGGCTGAAGAATCTGGCTTTAATGCTGATAATGTCCTGGTGATAGAAAACGGTCAGGTAATTGAATTTGAAAATGGTGAAATGCAAATTAAAGACCGTATTCCTGGCAGCTACGTATTTGTAGATGGATCCAGGGTCGGTGAAATTGGTCCTAGCGTAATGAGAGAGAGGGAACAATTAGCCCAGGACGGAGTTGTGCTGATCAGCCTGGTTCTGAACAGCAAAGGAAAACTGCACGAAGAACCGGAAATCATTTCGCGCGGTTTTGTATATAAAACTGATGAAGATGATATTATCGAACAAACCAGGAAAAAGGTAGCTGAAGTAGTTGAGAAAACCCAGGGGGATCTGCATCACGAATTGGTTCGATCCATCCGCTCGTTTTTATACAGCAAAACCAAAAAGCGTCCCGTTGTCCTGACAACTATGAATTGGTTGTAATTATTATGTCATTGCGAGCATAGTGAAGCAATCTCCTCATAATAGGGAGATTGCCACGTCAGGAAGTTTAACTTCCTTCCTCGCAATGACATTAAGTAGGGGCGACTCATGGAGTCGCCCTTTTTTAATGCATAATATTCATTTTTGTGGACTGCCCACTAGGTCGCCCCTACATACCTTTGGCTTATCCACTTTTCCAGCCGTGTTCTCCTATCAAGGGTACAAAGGCAACAGGTGATAATTCTTCCTGATGAATGGATCCCCCCTCGCGCCGGCAAAGGCACAGCACCTGGCCAAATCGAGCCCCAACAGGCATTACCAAACGTCCTCCTTCAGCCAGCTGATCCAGCAGGGGAAGGGGCACATCCGGACCAGCAGCTGTTACCATGATCGCCTGATATGGCGCATGTTCTGGCAGCCCGTTAGTTCCGTCTCCAAGATGCACCTCGATATTCTCATAACCAAGTTTCTTCAGCAGCTGAGCTGCTGTCTTCGCGAGGGACTGGTGCCTTTCTACACTGTGCACATCCCGGGCTAATTTACCCAGGATAGCCGCCTGGTAACCGGAGCCCGTGCCGATCTCAAGAACCTTTTCGTCCCCAACCAGCATGAGCTGCTCGGTCATATAAGCAACGATGTATGGTTGAGAAATGGTCTGTCCTTTGCCAATCGGCAGGGGACCATCCTGGTAAGCCCGGGGGTTTTGGTTTTCCGGTATGAATAAATGGCGGGGAACTTCTAAAAACGCGTCCAGGACCCGGGGAGAAGTAATGCCCCGGCGGGCAATCTGCCCTTCTACCATGCGTTTTCGGGCAGCCTTAAAATCAATCTTCTTCACGGGAGACTCCTGGAGCAGCGGCTAATTCAACAAGTACGCCATAATCCATTGGGTGGTGGCGATCAGTGCGTCCTGGTGGGTCCTTTCGTAACTATGAGAAGCATCTACACCCGGTCCGATCAGGGCAACCGCAACATCACCTCCGGCCCTCCAATAAGCTTCTCCATCGGATCCATAATAAGGATAGATATCTACCTTGTAGGGAATCTTATAATCATCTGCCAGCCTTTTTAATTTCTGGCTGAGTCCATGATGATACGGGCCCCCCGAATCCTTAACACACAGGGTGGCATGAAATTCATCCGAGGTTTGTCCAGCACCTACAGCAGCCATATCCACCGCAACCAGTTCTTTGATAGTATCCGGGAAACCGGACGCTGCACCATGACCGACTTCTTCGTAGTTACTGAAATGTAACGTTGTATCCTGGGCAGGTTGCAGTTCGGCTTTGGATACAGCTTGCACAGCAGCTAATAAGCAAGCAACACTGGCTTTATCGTCCAAATGGCGGGAACGGACAAACCCATTGTTAAGCTCAACCCGGGGATCAAAGCATACAAAATCTCCCACACGAACCCCGGCCTGTTGGATTTCTTCATCAGAGCTGCCGGGAATATCCAGCCGAACTTCCAGGGTATTGCCGGATCGTTCAGTGCTTCCGACTTCTTTGCCAAATACGTGGCTGGAAGCCTTGTGAAGCAGGATTGTTCCGCGGATTGGATCGCCCTCGCTGGAAAACACCGTGCAGCCCTCTCCTTCAATAGTATTCCAGGTATAACTGCCCAATTGTGATAATTTCAGGCGGCCGTTGCTCTTGATCTCCTTAACCATGGCACCCAGAGTGTCCACATGAGCAGTCAAGCCCCGGGGAGAGGTAGTCGACTCCCCCGGCCAGTTGGCGACCAGGGCGCCCTTGGCTGTTCGTTGGTAACTGATGACTGGCAACTCCGCCATCTTCCCTTCCAAGAAACTGATGATCCTCTCAGTTAAACCTGTTGGGCTGGGAATGGATAAGATTTCCTGAAGGGTATCAAGTAAGTAGGTCTTATT
>PVMS01073843.1_pt1 | contig 16929 bp, 22 predicted proteins | sample 1853461 | NCBI WGS metagenome assembly PVMS01 (sample SAMN08582032, study PRJNA380276) | Marine sediment metagenome, whole genome shotgun sequencing project. | isolation source: ocean sediment barecode stripped | collected 2017 | reverse complement strand
TCCTTACTTTATTAATGATTTTTTTGTAACAAAGATTCTAAGAATATTTAGTTCAAATTCCCCGAATATATAATAATACTATTTTATTATATAAGACCCTTGCTATAGATTTGTTATATGCATTTATTATAAAAAATCTTAATAATCGGTTATTTATATGGCATTAAATAACGTCTAAACAACCTAAATCTTTATTATGAATTATATTCTATTTTCAAATAAAATATCAATTGGACTTTATAAAAATGATATAAATAATTTATTGGAAACAAATGAAATTGATTACGAATTATATCATGTTTTGAATGATTCAGGTTTAAATGATATTTTATTGTGTGCCATTAAATGGAATGGATTTATTGAGATTCCTGAAAAGGACTTTATAGAACTTGAACTACATCAGAAAAGAATAAGGATTTATAAAAATTCTATTATTAATCAATTAAATAATACTTGTCAAAATAATTTTAATGATTCAACATAAATATTTCAATTAGTCATTTTTGTATTAAAATAATGTCAGGAATCAAGTTTATTCTTGCCATTCAAGAGCTAAATAAACTTTTTATAAATTCAATATAACAGGTTTTATAATTCATAAAATCAAAGACAATTATCTTCTTTTGTGTTCTAAGTTTTGACTTTACAACCATTCAAATGATTAATAATTATCACATTATAATAATCATATAATATTATAAAAACATATTTATCATGAAATTAAAATATATATTTCTCACTCTATATTTTCTCGTCTTTATCAATTGTAATAAATATCATTCTTCGGAAAATAGAATTGTCGGCAAAACTTATTATTTGGTTCAGAATGAATCTTTGCTTCTTTGTACTGTAGATATTACGATGTCAAAAGAAATTGATGAATCACTAATCTTAACCTTTTCTAAATGTCTATTAAATAAAGAATTTGATTTTATTGGCTCTTATGATAAAACAACGAATTCCATTCATTATCACAGTTTGTCAAGGAATATGAAAATTATTTTTTCTGAAGATGGTAACCTTGGTTTTAATGGAAAATCATACAAACTAGGTTTACTCTCTAAAATTTTTTATGAAAACTTATCTCCTAAAGAAAGGGTAGTTATTCTTAAAGAGAATTTGATTCAATAGTTTGGGAGGTGTTACGGCAAGATGTGTTTACAGGTACCTGTAAACTTCTGGCCAATTCCGTAAACTCCATTGGATTTAAAAATTTCGCAACTCAATTTTTATGAAAAAAAAGAAAAAAAGAATAGGAGGAAGAATCCCACTTGATAAGGACGTTATAAGAAAACCGTATAAAGTTTATTTAAATGACAAAGAGAGTAAAATATTATTAGAGCAACAGGAAGCTTTGGGGTTTAATAACTTAAGTCAATATATGCGATTTAAGCTGTTAAAAGATAAGAAGAAGATGATTTATGTTAATCCGGTGGAACTCATTAAGCAAATGGATATTTACGGTACTGAAATGGGAAGAATAGGAAGTAATATTAGCCAGATTTCGAAATATGCCAATAGGTTAAGTAAGGATGATAAAATAGATGCCATAGTTATTGAGGATTTGATAAAAACTCTGGAAGAATACAATAGTTTAAAGTCTCAAATATTATCGTGTTTTAATAAAATTCTCTCGGATACATAAGCATTATAATACAACTTTATAATAATGTAATATTATTATAAAACTACAATATAAGAATATTACATCATGACAATATTACAATATGATAGTTAAAATTTTAAAAGCAAGTCGAAGTTTTGAGGGAGTTGATTATAATGAAAGGAAAAACGATAAAGGTAAAAGTGAATTGCTCAAAGCAAAAAACTTTGGTGCAATAACCGAACTTCATAATAAAGAATTCTATAAAAAATATTTAACTAAGATTGGTTCTTTAAACCCTAAAGTTAAAAATAAACAATTTCATGCAATTTTATCTACTGAAGGGAAAAGGCATTCTTTTGAAGAATTAAAGTTATATGCAGAGGAATATATAAAGTTTATGGGCTATGAAAATAATCCATATTTAATATATGGTCATAGAGATACACAAAACAATCATGTTCATATCGTCACTACCAGAGTCGATAAACAAGGAGTAAAAATCAATGATAAATTTGAACATATCAGGAGCCAACAATTTTTAAAACAAGTCTTAAAAATTGATTATACTTTAAACTATGAGGAATTAAAAGATGAATCACTTTCCTATCAATTTTCGACAGTAGCCCAATTCAAATTTTTATTAGAGAGGCATCATTATAAATTTAAAGAAAATGAAAATGAAATATCTGTTTATAAATCCGGAAAGGAGATAGATGAAATTTCAAAAGAACTTTTGCAGAAAAATATTAAAGCCTATTCCGACCATTCAGATCTGAAAAACAAATACAAAGCAATTTTTGAAAAATATTCCGATGGAAAGACTTTAAATCAATTCAAAAATATTATTCATGAAAAATTTGGATTGGAACTCATTTTTCACACAGCGAAAAGGATAAAATCAGATCCTTTAAAGAAACGTAAAAAAAATATAAAACAAAATCCCTATGGTTATACAATTATTGATCATAAAAATAAAATCGTTTTTAAGGGCTCAGAAATTTATTCGTTGCAAAATTTATTGGAGGCTGAAAAAAGGCCTTTGAAAAGAGAAGAAATTTATCCTATCCTAAAAGATTTATTGAATAAAAATATTTCCTTTTCAGAGTTGAAGAATAAATTAAAAGAATTTGGATACTCATTAAGTGGAAATGGAGATATTAAAATTCAGAACACAACTACAAAAATAACTTCAATAGAGCTTTTAGATTTAAAAAAATTAAAATATAGGGATAGATTAAATGTGGCTCAAAGCTATCAATATTCGATAAATACAGATATTTCTGTTCTAGCAAAAATCATGTTTATTCAAAAGAATGATCTGATCCTTTCAAAAAGAATTGATATAGACGATTATGATACGAATAGAAATTTACTTCAAAATATCATTCACCAAAATAATATTGGTATTGAAGAATCCCTTAAAAAAAGAAAATTAAAAATTATAGGATTCAACAATGAATATTATCTGGTAGATTTTTCAAAAAAAACAATTTTTAACATCAAAAAAAATTTAGGCTTAGAACTAAATTTAAAACAAAATCAATATTCAGATATATCAAATACTCAAAGAATACCGGAACAAATTTTAAAAACAAATTACAGCTCATCTCTATCTTATTTTACAATGTTCGATGATATTTTTAATTATAATGAACAGGAAGGTGATGAAAAAAGAAAAAAACGTAAACGTAAATTTTAAAAGATGAATATAATAATAGCAAATCAAAAGGGTGGGGTAGGAAAAACAACTTTATGCATTTTATTGGCAAATTTTCTAACAGATGTGAAAAAGAAAAAAATTGTATGTATCGATTTTGACACACAAGGAAGCTTTTATTATAAATGGAAAGAAGATATAGCTCTGTACGATGAAGAGAATTTATATGAAGTGATTAAAAAGAACTTGATTGGATCAAATGATATTATGAAACAACTGAATAAGTTAAATAATGAGTCCTATGCGATTATAGATGTTCCAGGTGTAATCGATAATGATCATTTAATTCCCATTTACAAATCAGCCAATCTGGTTATTTGCCCATTCATATATGATCAAATTACTTTTGAATCAACCTATGTTTTTGTTCAGGTTCTTAAACATCTAAAAATTAAGGCTCCGATATTATTTGTCCCGAATCGTTTGAAAAGTAATGTAAATTATAGATTGAAACAAAAAGTTGATAAAGAATTGACATTATTCGGCCATGTACTTCCTCCCATTTCAGACAGGGTAATATTACAAAGACTTCAATTTTTAAAAACAATTCAGAAACCAATTCGATAATTGACAAAATATTTAATGAAATATATAATAAATATATAAAAAAGAGATAAAAAATTATATATATTCTTGTTTATATATAAATAAAGTATATATTTACATAATTAATTATGTAAAAATGAACGATACTCTATCTTCTTCTTCTAATCTTTCTAAAATTATAGGAAATATTAAAGGTGAAAATTCACATGAAAACTTAAATGTAAAAGGCGAAATCATTAATGGTCTTAATAGAATGGTTGAATTATCCAATTCACAGGAGTTCAACCTTGAATCTGTTTGTTATATCGATTCTGATATACATGAAGTTTTGACAAGACTTAAGAAGAATAAAAAACTTAAAATAGGTTCTTTTCTAAGTTTTCTTGCCGCGACATATATCAAGGAAAATCAAGAAGAAATAAATAAAGCTTTGTCGAACAATAACCAATACTTACAAAAATCATGAATTTGAACTGGGAAAAATTTACACTATATGTAATAGCAGGATATGTGATCTATTATGTAATAGCAATAGGATTGGACTTTATAAAAAAGAAAAAAACCGAAATTTCAAAAGATGATACGGAACTTTTGGATATAGACTGTTTAATTGAAGAAGTACCTCAGGTAGTTGAAAGTATTTCTATTTCAGAAGAACTTGAAGCTCATAATAAAAAAAAAAATTACTTCAAGCACGGCGATTAACAGAAACGAAAATCAAAGAAGATGTAAATATCGCAGATTTTATTCAAGAGCAAAATTTAAAAGCTAAACAAAAAAGCAAAAAAATATTTTAATGAAATTTTCAGTAATTAAACTAACAATAATAGCATTACAAACATCGGTTAATTATGATGCCCGTGGTGGTGCTTTCTCTCCTTACTTTAATCATTTCAGCAATTTAATGATTGTTACAGGGGGAATTGTTGGACTTATTGCGGCCATTAAAATATATAACAATTGGCAGACTGGTAGAGGAAACACTTTTTATAAAGTTTCAAATCTATTTTTAGGGTCTCTTGCATTATTGATTGTAGGAGGAATTATCAAGGTAATATTTCAATTGTAATTATTAATCTTAATAAATATATCTATGTTAAATTTTAGTAAAATCAAGAGGTTTTTCCTCCTTTCAGTTTTTTTAATGGCTTCTTCAGTAATTGCTCAAACTGGAAATGGTCAAGTTGGAATAGATACGGCAGCCCAAGAAATTGCAGGCTTCTTTGATAGTGTAAGTACATTAATACTTGCTATCGGTGGAATTGTAGGATTGATCGGTGGAGTCCGGGTTTATATCCTTTGGAATTCAGGAGATCAAAACGTCAATAAGGCGCTAATGGGTTGGTTTGGAGCTTGTGTATTTTTAGTTGTAGTTGGTGTTGTTCTCAAATCTTTCTTTGGCCTTTAATGATTAAAAGTGATAAAGAATTTAATGTATATAAGGGTCTGCAAGCTCCCCTTGTTTTTAAAGGGTTTAAGGGCAAATACATTTACAGAGGCCTGGCAGTTATTTTCGCATCATTTATTGTTAGTGGAATGGTTACATCCATGACTAATTTTTATGCTGGAATTATCGCTCTTGGAGCTGTGTTGTTTGGTGGTTTTTTTGCCTTGGCCTCTCAACAAAAAAAAGGATTATACACAAAAAATAGTGAAACAGGAGTTTTTATTAACTCCAACAAAATTAATACAAGAAGAAATGAAAAGGAGAGCTTTTGAATTATCTTATGTCGGTGTTGAAAAAGACACTTATGCCATTGTTTATCATAAGATGGGTGATTTTTCAGTAGTATTATCAACTGTCAATCCTGTTCAAAAATATTCCTGTAATAAAGATGGTTACTATGAATTCCATTCAACAATTACCAATATTTTAAAAATTCTTGGAGAGGGTTATACTTTTCAAAAGCATGATATTTTTTCTAAAAAAAAATACAAAGGAAAAGAATCCAAAGACTACTTGTCAAAGAAATATTTTGAACATTTTAATGGAAGAGTTTATAATGACACGACCAGTTATATAACCATTACAAAAACAATTAATCGTTCTGCATTTTTTCAATTTAATCAAAAAGATTTTGATGTTTTTATAAAGAACATTACAAAGATTATTTCTTTACTAATTGGGGCAGGTTTTGATGCCAGGGCATTAGAAGAAAATGAAATTCAAATCTTTATTAAAAGGTATTTGTCATTTGATTTTGTGAATGATTCTTTTAGTATTAGAAATTTTAAAATTACTCCTGAGCATATAGAATTTGGAAATAATATATTAAAATCAATGTCGATCATTGATATCGATGAAGTTAATTTCCCTGATACCATTAAGCCTTATTCAAATCTAAATATAGGTTATGAATTTCCAGCGGATATTATGTCTTTTTTGGATTCAGTTCCTGACTGTTCTTGTGTTGTTTATCATCAGGTAATATCAATCCCATTCCAAAAAAAAGAAATTATCAAATTAGAGGGTAAGAAAAAGAAGCATTCAGGAATTCCTGACCCTGCAAATGATCTTTGTGTACAAGATATTGATAATGTATTAGGCTTAATTGCGAGAAGCAATGAATTATTAGTTTATGCCCATTATAATATTTTACTTTTCGGGAGTCCTTTCGCCGTTGATAATGCCACTAATTATTTGGAAAGTAATTTATTTAATTTTGGGCTAATACCTTCAAATAATAGCTATAATCAAAAAGAATTATTCATTAGTTCTTTTCCTGGTCATACTTATGATATAAAAAATTATGATAAATTTTTTATAACATCTGATCCTGCTGTTGCATTGATGTATAAGGAGTCACCTCTATTGTCTGAAGATTCTTCGTTTCAAATTTTCCTAACTGACAGGCAAGGAGTCCCTGTAGCAATCGATACTTCTGATTTGCCAATGGAAAAAGGGAGAATTAATAATAGAAATAAATTTGTTCTGGGCCCATCCGGAAGCGGAAAATCTTTTTTCATGAACACGCTCGTAAAACAATATTTTGAACAAGAGACAGATATAATTTTAGTAGATACAGGACATAGTTATTCCGGTTTATGCCAATATTTTAATGGGAAATACATAACCTACACAGAAGATAAACCGATTACTATGAATCCTTTTTTATTATCTAAAAAGGAATATAATGAGGAAAAGCGGGATTTTTTAAAATCTTTGGTTGGTTTGTTGTGGAAAGGTGCTGATGGAACTTTGAATCAAGTGGAAGATAGTGTTCTAATCAATATTGTTTCCGATTATTACCATGAGCACTTTTCAGGTAGGATAAAAAAAGAAGATTTGAATTTTAATTCTTTTTATGAATATTCCATAGAAAAAATGAAATCTATCAGGGAAGATGAGGCAATTAAAATTGATGTAGAAGGCTATAAATTTATTCTCAAGAAATTTTATAAAGGAGGAGAATACGATCAAATTTTAAATTCATCCGTTGATTCCAGTTTATTTGATGAAAAATTTATTGTTTTTGAAATCGACAATATTAAAGATAATAAAATTTTATTTCCTATTACCACCATTATCATTATGGACGTATTTCTTCAAAAAATGCGACATAAAAATAACAGAAAGGCCCTAATTATTGAGGAAGCATGGAAAGCAATAGCAAGCCCTATGATGGCTAGTTATATTCTTTATGTTTATAAAACTGTGCGTAAATATTGGGGAGAAGCTGTTGTAGTAACACAAGAATTGGAGGATATTATTTCCAATGATATTGTAAAAAATTCAATCATCAATAATTCGGATACCATCATATTATTAGACCAGGCCAAGTTCAAAGAAAGCTATGATGATGTTGCTTCCTTATTGTCCTTAAATGATATAGAACAGAAGAAGATTTTCACAATCAATCGCTTAGATAATAAGGAAAATCGCAATCGATTCAAAGAAGTTTATATAAAGCGTGGAATATCCGGAGAAGTTTATGGAGTGGAAGTTTCATTTGAAGAATACCTAACCTACACTACTGAAAAAAGAGAAAAAGCTGCAATAGCAGTTTATTTGGAAATGTACAATTCCTATAATGAATCCATAGACAGGTTTGTAAATGATTTTAAGGAGAGTGGACTCAATTTAACTCTTTTTTGTAATCAGGTTTCTAAAAATAAAGATTCTCTGATTCAAGAAGTGAATCATCAATTAAAAAAATAACTGTATAAATTTTATATTTTGAAAACTATAATATTCTTGTATTTGACCTTAAATACTGTATTTATTTACAGTCAAACTGATGATTATATTATAGTTGCTGCTGTTGCTTCTATTCATAAAAAGGAAAGAGATCTTCTTGATGAAATCGAAGAAAACCAACAAAAGATACTGGTTCCTACAACTTTATTAGCCTACGCAACGGCGGAACTGATTATCGTTGAACAAAAATTGCATCGGGCATTCGAAAATGTTCAATTGGTAATTGATAATGCCCAGATTATTTTTCAAATTATTGATTTTTCAAGAGACATTATTGAATTGCAAGACAAGACTTATGAATTGGCAAAAGACCGGCCGGAACTGATGTTGCTTGCCGGAAAATCTGAATTGGAATTGGTTAAAGAAGCAACTGTAATTATGACCAATTTTTTAATGGCAACAAAAGAATCCAAATTCAATTTAATAAACAATAAACAACGATTAGACCTTTTACAAAAAGTTTCTGGTGATTTGAGCAAATTGAAAGAAACAGCATATTTCATATATAAATTGGTGCAATCCTCAATTTATACCAATGGTTTAGACCTAGTAATTCTTAATACTCTTGAGCTCGATGTAAAATACAATGAAATTTATCAAGATTTAAAACGAGAGTATGATCTAATTTTTAAATAATTAAAAATGAAAAAAATAATCCTTCTTTTTTTTATGATTACTTCTTTTACAACTTATGCTCAATATGGTGCTGATGGCGCAGTAGTTTTAGGAGGAATTGTTTCCACTTCTATTCTTGAACAAGGTTATTTGGATGATATCGAATCAGACCAGGAAAAAATTCTGATTTCTTCAGCTGTCATAGCATTAGAAACAGCAGCTTTGGCAGCTATTGAGAAAAAATTAATCGATGGATTATCCGAAGTGGAAAGCTTAATAAGTGATGCGAAAATTGTATTAAAAATATACGGTTATTCAAAAGACATTATCGGATGGCAAGAAAAAACTTATGAGGTGGTGAAAGATAATCCCGAATTATTGGCTATTGCAACTAAGCGGGAAATTAAACTAATCAGGGAAGTAGCTTATTTATTAAATGACCTGATCATTGCTACCAAAAAATCAGAAACTAATTTATTAAGTAATAAAAATCGCTTAGATATCATGAATATGGTTTTGGGCGAAATGCTTGAATTACGAGATCAATCAAAGAAAATTTATTACTTATTAAAGGGTGCAAGTTTCAATGATATTTTAGAACAATTAGTGGTTAATAATATCGACTTTCAACTCGATTACCAAAAAATATTTAATAAAGCAATTTCTAATTATAACACAATCTTTAAGCCATGAAATATTTAATTGTGATGCTGTTTGTTTTCAAATCATTTTCCATTTATGCCCAATATGGAATTGATGGAGGCTTGGTTGCCGGTGGACTGGTCATAGCTTGGAATGCAGAAAAAAAGAGTTTAGAAACGATTAGGGATCATCAAAACGAGATATTAATAGCAAATACTACAATAGCTGTTGAAGTACAAATACTATTGGACATTGAAAAGAAACTTTATAATTCATTATCAAAAGTTGATGACTTGGTACAAAATGCATCAACCATCATTCGAATTGAGGAACATTCCAAAGAGCTTTTTTACATTCAAGAATTAACCTATGAAGTTGCTAAGGACAATCCATATTTGATAGCGATAGTTGCAGCTCAGGAAGCAGAACTTTTAAAACAGTCAGGTTATTTATTAGTAGATCTATATATAGCTACAAAAGAAGGTAAAGTTAATTTAATGAATTCCTACGAGCGACTTGATTTTATGAATAACATACTGACAGAGTTGGATAAACTTAAAGTAAAAGCATTGCAAATTTACAGGATAATTAAAGGAGCCACTGTAATGGGTGCCATTAATTCCTTAGATATTGAAGAAGTTATTTTAAATCTTGATTATAAGTCTATTTATAATAGAGCCCACACAGATTATGATATAATCTTTAAACAATGACCATTATGAAAAACTATTTTAGTACACTTTTTTTGTTGATTTCTTTTCAGGTTTTTGCTCAATATGGACAAAACGGATTAAGAATATTACCCTCTGTATTGGAAGCTTCGATTCCTGAACAGCAATCATTAAGTTCTATAAGAGACGATCAGGAATTGATAAGAGAATCGTCTCAAAATATAGCTTATCAAACGGCAGCTTTGTTCGTACTTAAAGAAAAATATTACAAATCATTAAGTGATGTTGAAAAATCAGTAGAGACCGCTAAGTTGATTCAGGAAATTAATCTAATAAGTGAGGAAATTGTAAAATTTCAAGTTGAAGCCTATCAATATGCCAAGGGAAGCCCACAACTAATTTTAATGGCCTCAAATGCTGAAATTCGGTTGGTAGAAGAAACATATTATGTACTTGAAGATTTGTATATAGCAACCTTGGGAGGGCAAAAAAATCTAATGAGTAGTGTTGAAAGATTAAACCTAATGTACAGCCTGAAAAAAGAAATGTATAAGCTTCGGAATTTTTCTTTTGAAATTTTAACCATTGTAAAATTTTCTACAACCATAACAACTTTAAAAGATCTTTCTAAAGCTCTTTTTAATGTGGATTATACAACCATTTATCATGAAATATTGGCTGATTATAAAACCATTTTTAAACAATAACTATAATGAAGGAAATCACGGTTTTATTTTTTTTATTGATCTGTTCCAATTCGTTTTCCCAATTGGATGTGGATATGAATAAAAATGCATTTCAACGAACATCATTTAAAATCTGGGATAAATGGAGGCCATGGTGGTATTTCTATATTGCAAATCGAAAATACAATGATGAAGATAGAAGAACCATGTATGCCAGAGCCAGGCAAATGTCTCAGTGGGCGATTTATTGGGATCATTATGATATTTTCGAAAGACAAACAGATAGTACGTTTACAAATGAAACTTATAAAGCTTTAGACCGAACCCTAAATAAAAATTGGATATTGACACAACGTCCTAAAGTAGAAAAACTAGAAGAATTAATTCAAGAAGCATTTATAACCAGTATCAATTTAGAGATAAATCCAAATTATTTTAATGTTTTAGAAGAGCAGTATTTAACCATTCGGGAAAATATTGACATTACCCTGAATTCTTATGTTTCAGATGGCGAAAAATCCAAATCTATTGAAGTTTTTATATCTGAACTTTCTCAATTTTTGAAGTTTTTAAATTTTTACAACCAAACAATAAAGTTAACTATAAACTAATATTTTATGGAAGAATTTTTAAATCTTATAGATGAAAATGTATTAAATGAGTTAAATCTTTTGAACGGTTATTTGAGGTCATATGCAAATACTTTCATTATTGATGCACAATCCCTTTGTGCTTTGCTGATGCTTATTTATTTTTCAATCAAATCCTATGCCTTAATGACCGGTGATTCCAAGTTTGAAGTCTTACCACTATTAAGGCCATTTGCCCTTACAATGACAATAATTTTATGGATTCCATTTCTAAGTTTATTAGATGAACCTTTAAACACTTTAGAAGAAAAAGCCAAAGGCAAGTTTGTCAATCAAAGAGTAGAAATAAATGATTTGTTTATTCAACGAACCAGACTTATTACAGCTGTTAATGAGAGAATTTACCAGGAAACGGAGCCTTTGAACCAACTTGACGAAACCAATTCTTCATTAATACCCGGAATGGATGAAATAGTTCAGGCCATGGGAAGAGCCCGAATATTAATTCAAGCCAAATTGAAATTAATTTTGAAAGAACTTTTAGAAATGATTGTTGTGATTTTCTTTAAAGTGATGATATATATTCTACTATATGCCAAGACTCTTTTTTCAAACATGTTGGCCATCATTGGGCCTCTTAGTTTTGCAGCAAGTATTATTCCCGGGTTTAGAGATTCTTATTTACAGTGGATATCCAAATACATTGCTGTGATGTTATACGGCATGTTTGGATATGTCGCTATGATATTAGCCTTAACTCATGTTAAGGTTGCGATCATCAAAGAAAATCATTTTTATGAATCACTTCTCAATACTCCCGGAGAACAAGGCTTGAGAAATTTGATGGCTTATTTAGGTGGTGTCAATGTCGCTGAGACTAGTTTTCTTGTTGCTTTGGTTGTAGGAGGCGTTGGTATGATTTGCGTTCCGATTGTTTCTTCATGGGTATTACATTCAGGTTCTACTTCTCATTTATTTAATAAAGCAGCGGGGAGTGCTGGAAAAGCTGTGGCATTAATAACAAAATAAGTTAAAATTATGATTTTTAAGAATTATGAAAAAAAAATGAAATTGGTATTGGTCATTTCTATGACTGCTTTATTTTCTTCTGTTTTAATTTCAATTGGAGCTTTTTATTTTGCTTACAAACAAATCAATTTTGAACGTCAAAATATTTATGTTTTGGATGCAGGTATCCCCATTCTGGTCAATCGAACAAATCTTGAATCTAACAGGGAAGTTGAATATAAATCCCACATCAACTTGTACCATAATTTGTTTTTCACTTTGCCACCTGATGATAAATTCATTCAAAATAATTTGAATAAAGCAATGTATTTGATAGATAAAACAGGGCTTATGGAATATAATAACTTGAAAGAAAAAGGATATTATAGTCGTATTTTATCAAGTTCTGCGGTACTTTCAATTATGACAGACAGTATTGATATCGACTTGGAAACCATGTTTTTCACTTATTATGGCACCCAACGTATAGACAGGCGCTCTTCTGTTATTAACAGGACAATCGTAACCACCGGAAAAATTTATGATGTGCCCAGATCAGAATATAACCCTCATGGTGCTATAATTACCGATTGGAGAACTGTAGCAAATAAGGATATTAGTTTCAAACAGAAAAAGGAATTTTAAATGAATGACCAAGAATTGACAAATAAAGAGAACTTTAATAATTGGGTTAAAGAAAAAACAAAAGGGAATGAAAAAGCATTCATTCTTGGTATGTTCTTATGCATTATTATTGGAGTTGCTTTTGTCCTTTATCATAGATCTCATATAAAAAAAATAAAGACTAAATCGGAACTGAATATTGATTATGAACTTGACAAACTGAATAGGGCCATACCAACCAATAATTTATCCAATCTTTCTGAAGGATATGAATTATACAGGGAATATGAAGAAATGTTAAACAGTGAGAAAATAGATAGTATCGCATTAAAAGAACTGGAAATTAAACTGCAAAAATTCTTAGACCATGAAAAATAAACTGGAAATTAATCAACCTAAATACATCATACCTTTAATTGTACTGCCATTTTTATTCTTTGGATACTATATCTATGGAAATTTGAAGCCAAAAGATAATTTTAATGATGAGTTATTAATGGAAACTGAAGGAATTAATACAATAATTCCTGAAGCTTCATTAAGTGGTAAAACAAAAAATAAATTAGAAGCTTTTAGGGATGCGTTAAGGACTAGTAGAAAAAATACTGCTATTGAAGAAATAGGACTTGATAAAGAAGAAGAAATTAAAAACGAACTCCATGATTCAATAAAAAAGGCAATCCATATAGATAGCATTAAACAGGCCTACGAGGGTGCTATTGCCAAACGAAATAAGGCGATAAAACAAGCGGAACTTAGTAGGCAAAGATTACATGATATTGCCTCAGGAAAAATTAATTCAAAAACTGAAAGTCCCAATACATCTTCAGATCTGGAACGAAATCATTCATATGGATTTAAGAACAAGAATACGCAACCGAGGAATAAAGCAGAAAGAGAAATGGATGCTTTTAAAAAACAAATGCTCTTTATTGACAGTATCGCCAATCCTGATAAATACAAGCGATTAAAGGCTATTAAAGAAGCTGAAGTAAAAAGAGAAACAATAACCGAGAAAGAATCTGGTAACCATAAATTAACAAAAGAAAAAACCCCAACGGGCAATTATTTCAATACCATAAAAGTTAATAATGATGAAATTTTTATTACCGCATTATTAGATGAGGGAATTAAAGTTTGGGAAGGGAGCAGAGTTCGAATTCGTTTACTGGAAGAAGTATTTATTGATGGTCATTTATTAAAAAAAGGAGAATATTTATATGGAATCGTAAAAGGGTTTAAGCAACAAAGAGTTGAAATTGAGATTACTTCAATTATTGTTTTCGATGAAATCTTACCGGTAAAAATCTCTTTATATGATAATGATGGAATTCAAGGTATTTATGTGCCTGACAGTAGCTTTAGGGATTTTACAAAAGAATTAGGCCAACAAGCTGCTAATGACGCAGGTTCTATTTCTTTAGAAGGCAACTCACAAAACAGTTCCGAACTTTTGTACAAGTCTATTAGTTCGAGTTTTAAAACATCTACCAAAGCAATTCAAAAAGCATTAAAGAATAATAAAGCAAAATTGAAATATAACACTCAAGTATATCTCGTTAATTCAAAATAATTACAACCATGAAAAAAACAATCCTCAAAATAATCGTATTTATTTTTATTACCAATATTATAATGGGTCAAAACACAAACATTCGTGAAATACTTGTGAATGAAAATGTATCCACTCATTTTATATCAAATCAAAAAATTGATTATACAGATATTTCAACAAATAATGTTGTTGGAGATATGCCTCTTTCTAATGTATTAAGAATTAAACCGATTAAAAATTTAAAAAATGATTTAGGTTTTGTTACTATTATCGGAGAGGGTTTCTTTGTGCAGTATAGATTGACTTATACTCCCAATTCAGATAAAGCCCATAAAAAAGTGAATCTTGATGACCATTCACTTTCGTTTAAAAACCCTGAATATCCACTGACATCAGAGGAATTAAGGGCTTTTTCAATTTTAATGTCAGGAAAGAAACCGACATTGAACAATGTGGTTACACGGAAAGACAAAATGCAATTAAAAGTAAACAATCTATGGGTGGTAGATGATTATATATTTGTTGATTTTTCAGCTATTAATCAAACAAACATCAAATATGATATTGATGAAATTAGGTATAAAATAATTGATAAGAAAGTTACAAAAGCGGAAAATAATCAAGATCAGGAAATCAAGCCCATATATATACATAACAAAGAAAAGTCATTTGATAAAAACTATAATAACATTGTTGCTTTTAAGAAATTTACTTTCCCGGATCAAAAGAGTTTTATTATTGAAATAACTGAAAACCAAATTTCAGGCAGAACCATTACCGCTCATATTGCTTATTCAGATATTTTAAATTCTAAGGCTTTTAACTGATGAAAAAATTAACAATATTACTTTTTAGTTTATCGGTCTGTATAGGTTATTCTCAGGAAGGCTACAACCACATCAATCTGGCATATGGCTATACCACTAAAGGAATACAACAATTTAGTGTTGCATTTGAATTTAACAATCGATATTATAATTCATGGGAATTGATATTTGAAGTAAATCGAAATCTTGATATAAAGGAAGATATTTATCAAGCGGGTGTTGTTTATGTTCCTTTATTTTTTAAATCAAATAATTTTCTTTTCAATTTTAGAGCCGGTTTTTTAATGGGTTCCAGTTCAGGAGATTTCTTGTTAAGTGGTATGGGAGGTTTAGAGCTAAGTTATACATTCCCTGGTCTTTTTGTAATTATGCTACAACAAAATAATCAGTATATAATCAATATAGAAGATAGATTTAGAGTTTCTTTTTTGCTTGGTATAAAAATTCCTATATAATCATAAATGTCTGAAGACAAAAAACTAAACGATTTATTTATATTATTTCAAGGTGTTATTTACTTTCTAATAATGATAGAGATCTTAGTATACTTATTATATGATATTTCTATATTTAGTTTTTTACTTCCAATTATTATTAGATTAAAAAACATATTTATTTATTCTCATCATCATATCTTATGGTCAAAATTGGTAGTATTTGGTTTTATTGCTGTTGTTTCTTTAGGTTCTAAACCGAAAAAGAAAATAGCGATTAGTATTAGTAAGCAAATAATGCTCCCGCTAATCATTGGGCTACTTTTATATTTTTCTGCTTTGATATTTTACTTTATAGAACCAAATATAATTCCAAATATAATTAGCCCGTACGAAATGTATTATATTTTGTTTACGCTTATTGGCGCTGTTTTAATTCACACTTCATTTGATAATATTTCAAAGATTCTTCATTTCAATCTTATGGAAGATAAATTTAATATTGAAAATGAATCGTTCGAACAGCCCAGTCAAAAAATTAAAAACGAGTATTCATTAAATATCCCAATGTTATATTATTATAATAATAAGATTAGAAAAGGATGGTTTAATTTAACAAATCCTTTTCGAGGTAGCCTTGTTATAGGTACACCAGAGTCCGGCAAAACGTTTTCAATTATCATCCCTTTTTTTAAGAACCTGATTGATAAAGGATATACAATGCTGATTTATGACTATAAATATCCTGATTTGGGTGAAATTGCATATTTTCATTTTTTAGAAAAAAAAAAAGATAAATCTTATAAGCATTCTTTTCATGTTGTTAACCTTAATAATGTCGAATATAGTAAAAGAGTAAACCCATTAAATGCTGTTTATTTAAAAACTTTAGCTTCATGTATTGAAACGGCAGAAGCCTTGGTAGACTCCTTAAGAAAAAGTTCAGAAAATTCAGGGGCAGACCAGTTTTTTACTCAATCCGCTATCAACTTTTTGGCCTCCATTATCTTTTTTTTTAGTAAATATGAAGGGGGAAAATATTCAACTCTTCCACACGTATTGTCCTTTTTAAATCGAAGTTATGAGGAAGTTTTTGATGTTTTATTTACCCAAATAGAATTAACAAATATGCTAGATCCTTCTAATTGGTTAAATGCTTTATTATCATAAGCAGATTTAAAAGGATCTAGCATATTTGTTAATTCTATTT
>PVMS01154008.1_pt1 | contig 16938 bp, 16 predicted proteins | sample 1853461 | NCBI WGS metagenome assembly PVMS01 (sample SAMN08582032, study PRJNA380276) | Marine sediment metagenome, whole genome shotgun sequencing project. | isolation source: ocean sediment barecode stripped | collected 2017 | reverse complement strand
CGGTGGACGTGATGTGCTGGGCAGACACGCTGGTTCATCCGATCAAGGCCGAAGACAACGCCGTCTGCCTGATCCGATTCGAATCCGGAGCGCTCGGCCAGTTCGAAGTGAGCTGGACGTTCCGCGGCGGCATGGACCTTCGCGACGAGGTCGCGGGCACCGAGGGGACCATCTGGCTCAATCACTTCCTCCGAACCGGATACGAGATGTACACCTCCGGCGGTGGGGATGGGTACGTGGCCGAGAAGCTGGAATCCCAGGAGGGATGGCTCTTCCCGGTGGGGGATGAGGTAGCCGAGCTGGGTTATGTGGACATGTTCACCGACATGTTCGAGTCGATCGATGCGGGCACCGAGCCGCAGGAGACGTTCTACGACGGCTACGTGGTCAACGCCATCATGGATGCTGCCTACCGCTCGGCCGCGACCCGTCAGTGGGAACCCGTCGAGATGGCCTGGCGAGGCGGCGAGACCGAACGCATCGAGAAGGCCGTGTCCTACCACGAGGGCCATGCGATCGTGAAGGAAGAGACCCTCCCGGACGGCCGGTCGAAACTGATCCTCAGCCACAAGGACGACGGGTCCGTGTTCGACGTGGTCACCGGAGGTTGACCTGGACATCGAGATCATCCGATCCGAGGACTGGCCCGACGCCGTCGGCAGGTCCTGGATCGACTTCCTCGAGGTCGCACCGAGCGCACGACTGTGCCTGCCGACCGGGTCGACACCGCGGCCGATGTACCGCCGGTTCGTCGAGCTGGGTGGCGACCTGAGCGAGTCGTCGATCTTTCTGCTCGACGAGTTCGGTCTTCCCCCGGGTTCCAGCACACGTTGTGATGCGATGATCCGCAGGGACCTCCTCGATCGGCTGCCCGAGGCGCCGTCGGTCGTCGAAACCTGGAACACGGAGGCGCCGGATCTCCATACCGAATGCGCGCGGTTCGCGACGGACGTGAAGAGGGCTGGGCTCGATCTCACGATGCTGGGCATCGGGCGGAACGGTCACCTCGGCCTCAACGGGCCGGGTTCGCTCCAAGACTCGTTGTCCCGGCGTGTCGAACTCGACGGTGTCACCGTCGCGGCGGCCGCCGCGTACGGGGAGGGCCCGTCACCGACCTGGGGCCTCACCCTCGGGATCCAGGAGATACTCGGATCCGACCAGATCTGGTTACTCGCGACGGGGCGGCACAAGGCGGAGATACTCCGTGCCGCCCTGCTCGACGACGTGACTCCGGCCGTGCCTGCTTCCTACCTGCAGCGGCATCGACGGGTGACGGTGTTCGCCGACGAGCCTGCCGCCTCCCGTCTCTGAGTCACGCATCGCCGGTGTCGAGCACGTGACCGACGGTCCCGTTGATGACGAGGCCTCCGTCCACGACGAGTTCGTGGCCCGTGATGTAGCGCGACGCGGTCGACGCCAGGAACACGATCGCATCGGCGATCTCGTCTTCGCCCCCGATGCGACCCAGCGGGATCCGGTCCTCGTAGGTGGCGCGAACGGACGGGGTGTAGGCACTCTGGTTGAGCGGCGTGTCGGTGGCGCCGGGGGAGATGGCATTCACCGTCACGTTGTGCTCGGCAGCCTCCAGCGCCAGCGTCTTGGTGAGCCCGAGGATGCCTCCCTTGGCCGTGATGTAGGCGGCGAGATTGGCGACGACGAGGATGTCGGCCGCCGAAGTGACGTTGATGATGCGCCCGCGGCCCTGTTCGTACATCACCCTGGCGGCTTCGCGGCTGCCGTAGAAGTAGCCGTGGAGGTTGGCGGCGAGCAGCCCGTGCCAATCGTCGTCGCTCGTCTCGGTGACGGGCTTCACCATGAGCCGGGCGGCGTTGTTGATCCAGATGTCGACGCTTCCCCACCGTTGCCTGGCTTCTCGGGCGAGGAGGGGTGCCGTCTTCGGATCCCCGCTGTCGCCTTGGACGATCACCGCTTGTCGGCCCTCGGCTTCGATCTGGTGGCGCACCTCGGCAGCACCCTCGTGATCGCTGCGATACAGCCCTACGACGTTGGCGCCCGCCCTGGCGAGTGCCACCGCGGTTGCCCGTCCGATCCCGCGCGACACTCCGGTGATCACGGCGCTCGGTCCGACCAGATCGATCGTGGTCGTCATCGCTCTCCTCCTGAATCCGATCGCGGATCGAGCACGAACTTCATGCCCTCCGCCCGCCGTGTTGCGTCAAAGGCGCGCTGCCAATCATGGAGTGGGACCACGTCGGTCACCAGCGGATCCAAATCGACGGACCCCTTGTCGAGGAGTGCGAGGGCCCGCCTCCACGACGTCGGGGTGCTGGCGAACCCGGAGGTGTAAACGAGCTCCTTGAAGAGGACGGTGTCGAGGTCGAGCGTCACCGGCGTTCCGAAGATGCCGACCTGGATGAAGCGGCCCCCCTTTTCCACCGCCGCGAGACCGAACGCGGCTCCCGTTGCTGATCCCGAACATTCGCACACGACGCCCGGCCGCGCCGACAGACCCCCGATGTCGGTCGCGATCACTGTCGAGAGGCCGAGCTCGCGGGCCACGGCGAGCCTGGTGCGATCTCTCTCGAGTCCCGCAACGACCACGTTCCCGCCCGCTGCCCGCGCTGCCTGCGCTGTCAGGATGCCCATCGTCCCCGGACCGATCACCAGCACCTCGTCACCGGCGCCGATCACAGCAGGGTCGAAGAGGCAGTGGGCAACACACGCGAGTGGCTTGACCAAAGCCCCGGCGTACCGACCCACGTGATCGGGAAGACGATGGAGGTTCTGCACCGGAATCGTCAACCAACGGGCGAAGCCGCCGTCGACATGAGAGCCGATCGAGCGACGGTCCGCGCAGAGATTCGGGCTCCCGCTGCGACAGAAACGACACTCCTCGCAGTAGGAGAAATACGTCTCGCAGGCGACGCGCTGCCCGATCGAGGTCTCGTCGACGCCCGCGCCCACTGCTACGACCTCACCGGTGACCTCGTGACCCATCGTCACGGGAGGGTTGGACGGGAACTCGTCGTCGGCGATGTGGAGGTCGGTGCCGCAGATGCCGGCGGCGATGACCTCGAGCAGTGCCTCGCCGGGGCCGGGCAGCAGCACCTGCTGTTGGCGGAGGCCGACGTTCCCCGGTCCGGGGCTGAGCTTGCCGACGGCCGGTGTCTGCGTGGGGAACCGGGTCATGACGGTGGATCCTCCATGCTGAGGAAACCCTGCGGGTTCTTCTCGAAGAGGCCGACCAGATCTTCTTCTCCCACCTCACGGTCGCGGAGGCGGTCGACGAAGCCGGTTCTCAACCAGGCGAGCCCCGGCGCACCGTCGAGAACCGTCCACAGGGATCTCCGGGCGCCATCGGTGCCGAGCATGAGTTGGCCGACGAAGCCCGCGTCGATCATCTCGCGGACGAGGAAGACCGTCACGGAGTCCTCGTCCTGGACCTGGCGAAGCGCCTGGTCGTACTCGAGATTGACGCCGCTCTCCAGAAGGTCGGTGTGATAGGCGGTGTCACGAACCTTGTCCGTGTGCGAAAGCACGACTCGATGGAGCGGCATCCCGAACGATTCGAGGAGCAGCACTTGCTGCATGGCACCGCGGCCGTCCTCGCAGTGAGTCAAGATCGGCACACCGGTGAGTTTCGCCGCTGCCACGGCCGCAGCGAAGAGGCGCCGATCGCGATCCGTCGGGAGGTCCGAGCTCGTCGCCACCTTGATGATCCCGGCCCGGTGCTCTGTTCGCCTGACGACCGGGCCGGTGTAGTCGTAGCGGTCGATGCCCTGTTCGATGTCGGCAACGAAGAGCTCCGCGAGCTCCTCGGGAGTGGCCGTGTCCGCCCACGGATGGTGTGCGTAGTACTTCGAAGTGTGCAGGCCGGTGGTGGCGATGATCGAGATGCGGGATCGCCGGCTGATGTCGGCGAGTTTCTCGACTCGGCGGCCGCCGGCACACGGCATGGCGTCCACCATGGCGCCGACACCCGCGGCTCGGCAAGGTTCCAGCTCGGCCACGGCGTCGTCGACCGAATCGAGACGGATGTGCGCGAAGTCTCGCGAGATCAGGGCGCTGTCGAGGATGAGATGCTCGTGCACGTACACGGCACCCATCTGATCCGCCGGGCGATCACCGAGGACCGTGCGGATCTTCATGGGACTGCATCCATCGAGATGATCGCACCTGCGGCCCGCAGTGTGTCGGCCACCTTGCCGAATCCGACACCACGAACCTCGCCTCCGCGGTTCAACGCCAATGCTGCGACCGACCCGGCGGCCTGGCCCATGGCCATGCACTGTGCCATGGACCTGACCGAGGCCTGGGCGTCGTGCTCGGCGGAGAAGCATCGCCCGGCGATGAGGACGTTCAGCCCGTCCCGGGGGATCAGCGTTCGGAGCGGAATGCCGACGGCGGTACCGTCGGGCAGGTACTCCCAGGTGGTTCCGGTTTCACCTGTGCCGTGATGGTCTTCGATCGGCGCCCCACACAACCCGATCTGATCATCGAACTGGCGGGCGGTGAGCACGTCGCTCCTCGTGAGGCGGTAGTCGCCGTGGACCCGGCGCGTTTCGCGAAGACCGATCTGGGTCGCCAGCGCGACCAGGCTTGCCTTGTCGTAGCCGGGGACTCGTTCGATCAGGAATCGTGTGTACTCGAGGGCTTGGCGCCGTCCCTCGATCTCGGCATCGGTGAGAACGCCCGGGTCCACCGCGTTCAAGAGCCGTCCCTGTGCATCGTCGCGGACCTGATCGATACGCGTCATGACGGTCGCGATCATCCCATCGACCGGTGTGATGTGGTCGCTTCCCTCGGTGCGCGGGAGGTCGTAGTCGCCGGTCGCGACGGCTTCCTCCATCAGCGTGTGCAGATCCTCCTTGCTGATCGCACTCCGGGCTTCGTGGTCGACGTTCACCATGCGGAAGGTCGTTGTGAGGGTCTGCGCCGGCGCGATCGAACCCGCGAGCTCGTAGGAGAATCCGGCGTAGTGGCACACGTCGGCGTCCCCGGAAGCGTCGATGACAACGCTGCTTTCAACGCGGCGCAAGCCGGCCTTCGTAGCGATCACGATGCTGCGAAGTCGGCCGTCGCTCACGGACACGTCTTGAACGAAAGCATGCAGCATCACGGTGACCCCCGCTTCCACCGCGAGTCGCTCCCAGACGACCTTGAGGTGCTCGGCGAGGTAGGTCACCCCCATACCGGCGCCGTAGCTGTTGGGGCGCTCGACGACCGGGCCCAGGTCCGACAGTCCCGCAACGACGTCATCGGCGATGCCGCCGACGACCTTCTTCGGTTGCGAGCCCGGTGTGGAGAATCCGTAGAACGTATCGAGCACGGCGGTCGAGTTACCCCCGAGGAAGGGCAGCTTTTCGATGAGCAACGTCCTGGCTCCGGCGCGCGCCGCCGCGATCGCGGCGGGGGAGCCGGCGGCCCCGGATCCGACCACCACGACATCGTACGCGCCAAGACTCGGGTAGCCCATCGCGCTAGACGATGTACGGGGCCAGCACGTTGCGGGCGAGCAGGAAGCCGTCCTTGATCAGATCGTCGGTTGCCTCGAACCGGCGATCCTCATGCTCCACGCAGATCACGTAGTCGTAGCCGTTGCGGTACAGCGCGCTCATGAACCCCGGCCAGTCGACGTCGCCCAGGCCGGGGATACGAGGTACCTGCCAGCCCATGCCGAGCGAGAGGATCCCGTGGTCGTACAGACCTTCGCGGTCGATCTCGAGATCCTTGGCATGAACGTGGTAGATGCGGTCGCCGAATTCGTCGATCACGGTCTCGATGTCGATCATCTGCCACACCAGGTGTGACGGATCGAGGTTCAGGCCGACCGTCTCGCCGAACTCCTCGAACATCGTCCGCCACATCGCGGGCGAGTACGCCAGATTGTGACCGGATGGCCACTCGTCGTTCGAGAAGATCATCGGGCAGTTCTCGATCGCGATCTTCACGCCGCTGTTCTCGGCGTGGTCGACGAGTGGATGCCAGATCGCTTTCGCGTCTTCCCAGTTCTCTGCCTGGGTTCTCGTCTGATCCGCGCCGATGAACGTGTTGACCACCGGAACTCCCATCAGGGATGCGGCAGTGATCACCTTCATCAGGTGCTCGGACACTGCCCGGCGGTGGTCCGGGTCCGGGTGGAGCGGATTGGGGTAGTACCCGAGGCCGGAGATCTCGATGCCGCGTGCGCCGAGATCGTCAACGATTTCCTTCGCCCGGCTTGCCGGGAGACCGTCGACATCGATGTGGCAGATCCCCCCGTAACGGCGGGTCGTGCCCTCATCGCTGGGCCAGCAGCACACCTCCAGCATCGAGAATCCATGCGCCGCGGACCAATCGGCGATCTCCTCGAGCGGTGTGCTCGGGAACGGGGCTGTCAACAGGCCGAGTTTCATGTGTCTCCCTTTCTCATCTCTTCACCCGTATCCAGCGCTGCTCTCGCGAGCTCCTCGCGACCGCTTCCGTGACCAGGAGTGCATCGTGCCCGTCGGCGAACGTCGGGTAGGCAGGGGTCGCCGAGGGGCCACCGGCGGCGATATCCCGATAGATCTCTCCGAACAGGGCCCGGAAGGTGTCCGGGTAGCCTTCGACGTGTCCGCCGGGGTACGCCGTGATCCGGGCCGCGGTCGCGGTCGCCAAGGACGGGTCGCGCTGCAGGATCTCGTTCGGCCTACCGCGATGACCGATCCAGAGATGATCCGGTGTCTCCGAATGCCAGGAGAGGGCGGACTCGGACCCGTCGACCTCGATCGACACGCTGTTCTTACGACCTGCCGAGACCTGTGAGATCGCCACCAGGCCACGGGTGCCGCCCTCGAATCGCAGCAGGATCCCGGCGGCATCATCGCTCGACATGGCCTCTTCGATCAAATCCTCATCCGGCCCCCCGGTCGCGAACGTCTCGACCGGTCCGACCGGATGGCGTCGGACGTCGACGAACGTGTGGAGGTCGGCCATGACCTCGACGATGTTCCTGCCGGTGATGAATCGCGCCAGGTCCAGCCAGTGGGAACCGATGTCGGCGACGGCCCGAAGCGCGCCCGCCTGATCATCGATGAGCCTCCAGTTCCAGTCCGTATCCAGCAGCAGCCAGTCCTGGAGGTAGCTTCCCGTCACGAACCGGGGGGTTCCGATCTCGCCGTCGCGGACCATCGCCTGCATCTGGTGGTTGAGCGGATAGAAGCGGATGTTGAAGCACACGGCATTGACGAGACCCAACTCGAAGGCCCGGGCTGTCAGATCGGCAGTGTCCTCGGAGGTGAGGGCCAGCGGTTTCTCGCAGACGACGTGCTTGCCCGCCGCCATGACCGCTCGGGCCTGGTCGGCATGGGCGTAGTTGGGGCTCGCGATGTGCACGACGTCCACCGTGGGATCGTCGAGCATGGCGTCGAGGCTTTCGTAGACCCTGGGCAGGCTGGCCGCTTCGGCCTTGGCCCGAGCTCGCTCCGGCGTGGAACCGACCACGCCAGCGACGTCGACCCCGAGCCGGCGAAGCGCTTCCACGTGGGCGACGCCGATGAACCCGACACCGACGACGCCGGCCTTGATGTCCGTGATCCTCATGAAGGGACCCCTCTCATCGACTCGAGATGACCCGCGAGTAGAGCCAGGCGAGACCCAGCACGATGGATCCGTAGAGGATCTGCTGCGCTGCTTGGCCGGCGTTGAGGAACGTGAGCATCGACTGCAGCACTCCGAGGATCAGCGCTCCCAAGATCGTTCCGGTGTAGGTGCCTACTCCCCCGAAGATCGATGTGCCCCCGATCACGGTCGCGGCGACCGAGGGCAGCAGGAAGAACCCGGCGAGCTGCAGGTCGACGGCCCCGACTCTTCCTCCGAGCAGGAGCCCGGCCGTTGCTGCGAAGACGCCGCTCAGGGTGTACGCCGCCACGAGGATCTGCCACGAGCGTACGCCGGACAACCTCGTCGCTACGGCATTGTCGCCCAACGCGTAGAGCATGCGGCCGAACCCGGTGCGACGCAGCATGGAGATGACGACCACCGCTACTCCCGCCCAGACCACCACGGCCCAGGGCAGCCGACCGCCCAGGGTCGACCCTCCTCCCAACGTACGGATGAACTCGCCCATCGCCGTAGATCCCTGGAAGATCGTCTGCGCCCAGGACGTGAACAGCCCCAGGAGGATCGCCGCCATCGCCAATGTCATGATGAGCGGGTTGACTCGGAACACGCCCACGCCGATACCGTTGGAGGCACCCGCGAGGACCCCGACCAGCAGGCCGAAGAAGATGGCGACCACGGCGCCTTTCGGTGACTGATTGGCGGCGACGTAGGCGGCCCCCGTGGCGATCATGGCAACCGACAGGTCGATACCTGCCGTCAGCATGAGGATGGTCTGGCCCGCAGCCAAGATCCCCAGCGGCGCCGCGAACAACGCCGTGTTGCGCAGCCCGCCGATGGAGATGTAGTTCGGTTCGATCACGCCCGTGATCGCGATCAGGGCGACCAACACACTCGTGAGCACGATCATCGGGTGCCGCGAGAACCAGCGCGCCGTCGCGATCGGCCGCGAGATCCCTTCCGGCGTTTCCGGGAGTGTCCGGGTGCTCATGATCTGCGTTGCCTCCGCAACTCGAGGAGCCCGGCGATCATCATCACGAAGACGATCAGGAGCCCCTGGATGATCTGAGCCCGATTGGGGTCGACGCCCATCGCGGTCAGGATGGGGTTGAGGAAGAACAGGATGATCGCGGCGGCGACAGCGCCGATGACGGAGCCGATCCCGCCGGTGAGCGCAACGCCGCCGAGAACGGCGGCGGCAACTGCGTTCAGGGTGAAGTTGCCTCCGACGGCGTTCGGGTTCCCGCGTCCCGTGATCGCAGTGACGGCCAGGCCGGCCATCGCGGCGAAAGCGCCGCCCACTGCGTACGCCACGATCTTGGCCCGCGCCGTGCGAACCCCCGACAGGTATGAGGCAGGCGCGCTGCTCCCGACGGCGTAGAGCGAGAGCCCGCTGCGGCTCTTGGCCATCCACCACGCCACGAGAAGAACGGGAACCGCGAGCATCACGAGCGCGGACCACGGGTTCCGTCCGATGCCCACCTCCGATCCGGTGAACACCCATCGGAACCGATCGCTCGTTCCGCCACCGGGTGATCCGAGCACGGCCAAGGCCATGCCCTGGTAGATGAAGAGGGTCGCGAGGGTGACGACGATGTCGGGGACCTTGGACACGTTGATGATCCAGCCCACGGTGCCGTTGAGGAGCGCGGCGCCGACCAGGACCAACACTGCGATGAGCAGCGACATCTCGAGTGATTGACCGTCCATGAACCGCGCCGCGGTCACGTTGGCGAGCACCAGCATCCCGCCGACGCCGAGGTCGATGCCTCCGGCGATCAGGATCACCGCTTCGCCTACAGCGAGGTACACCCACGGGAGCCCGTTGTTGAGGATCGAGGCGGCTTCGAAGGCGCCGAACCGGGGGATGAGGGTCGAGTACCAGACCAGGAGCACGGCGAGGAGTAGCCACACCCCCATGGTCCATCCATGGCGGAGCAGCCACCGGCGCCACGGCGGAGTAGCTCCGGTTCTGATCGCCTCGGGTGTTGTTGTCGTCGTCATACTGCGGCCTCCTCGAGGCCGTGGGCCGCCGTGAGCAGGCTCTCTTCGGTCGCCGATGCTGCGTCCTGTTCGGCGACGATCCGGCCGTTGTACATGACGAGGACACGGTCGCAGACGAGCGGGATCTCCCGGAGTTCGCTCGTGTAGAGGAAGACGCCTGCGCCTTCGTCGGCCAGTTCGCGGAGCAGTTCGTAGATCTGCTCCTTCGTCTGGATGTCGATTCCCCTGGTCGGATCGAAACACAGCAGCGTGCGAAAGCCGGAAGCGAGCCATCGGGCGATGGTGACCTTCTGTTGGTTTCCCCCCGACAGGCGCTGCACCTGACTCCCGGCGCGGACATCGATATCGAGCCGTTCAACGGCGTAGTCGACGCGGCCCGTCTCGTCACCAACGAGAGTGAACCATCGACCGATTCGGTTGTACAGGGGGATCGTGAGGTTCTCACGAACCGAACGTTGGGGAAGAAGTGCCTGGAGCCGGTCTGCAGGCACGAGCACGACCCCGCGCCGGATGGCGTCGTAGGGCGAACTCGCCGACATCTGATCGCCGTTGACGAGGATCTCGCCTGCGTCGGGCTTGCGGTCTCCCGACAGCAACTGAAAGAGCTGATCCTGGCCCTGACCCTCGAGCGCGGCCAGTCCGAGGATCTCGCCGGCGCGTAACTCGAGGGACACTCCGTTGACGCGGTTTCCCCGCTCCAGATCGCGGGCTTCGAGGACGATGGGTTGGTCCGTCACCTGTCGAACGGTTCTCGCCGCGGCGATCTGCTCACTCTCGGCGACCTCGCCGACCATGGCGCTCACCAGCCTGGCTTCGCCGCCCTCCCCGGGAACGAGGGACTCGACGTTGCGCCCGTTGCGGAGGATCGTCGCCCGATCACACACCGCCAGAACCTCCGCGAGGCGATGCGAGATGAAAAGCACCGACCGGTTCATGGCCTTCCACTCGTCCATGACCGCGAAGACGTGGTCGGCTTGGTCTTTGGTGAGCGCTGCGGTGATCTCGTCCAGCATGAGCAGGTGCGGATCGTGGGCCAATGCTCGGGAGAGATCGAGGAGGCGAAGTACCGGGAGAGGAAGGACCTTGATCATCAAGTCGAAGTCGAGGTCGGCCAGGTCCATGCGGCCCAGCCAATCGCGAACGACATCCTCATCCAGATCGGTCAGTTGGAGGTTCTGGGAGATCGTCAGATCAGGGATCAGAGACGGATCCTGGAACACGGTGGCGAGTCCGGCTGCCATCGCTACTTCGGGCCTCGGGAGGTCGACGGGCACCCCGCTCACCTCGATGATTCCGGAGTCGGGGGGGAAGACTCCCGACAGAATCTTGACGAGGGTGCTCTTCCCGGCGCCGTTGGCGCCGAGAAGGGCGTGGATCTCGCCCGGCATCACGGTGAGATCCACCGACTCGAGTGCCCTGACGGGGCCGTAGCTCTTGGCGATGTTCCGCGTCGTCAGGAGCGGTGTGGTGTCGGTCACGGGACGATCGACTCCTCCGGTTCGGGGGGGCTGGGCGCCGTGGGCGCCCAGCCCCCGTGGTCATCGATCTCGGCTACTCACCGGGGCCCTTGCAGTTGGCGACGTCCCCGGCCGTGTAGGAGGTGTACGGCTCGATCTCCATGTAGGAACTCCAGCCTGCCTGCAACGCGGGCAGGTAGATCTCGTTCAGGACATCGGCATCATTCGCCATGTCGAACACCTCAGGCGTCAGCAGGGTCTCCTGAGCCGGGTTGTTCCCGAGCAGCGCGTCGATCGCGATCGCCGTGCCGACACCGCCGATCGCGGGCGGATTGGTCACCGCCGCGCCCGTGAGGTCCGGGTTCAGGGTGACGAGCTGGGCGATGAAGCCGTTGTTGTCTGCGCCGACGACCGGCACGTACGCAACTCCTGCCACATCGAACTGCTCGACGACGGTGTAGTCGATCCCCGACGTCCAGATGCCGTCGACCTCCTGGGTCGTCAGCAGGTCGAGCGCCTGGGCGGCGCCAACGCTGGGATCCCAGCCGGTGAAGACCTCGGACACGATCTCGATGTCGGGATAGTCGGCGAGGGCGGCCTGGAAACCGGTGTCACGGTCGGTATCGGCGGGAACACCGTCGATCCCGCGCATGTACACGACGTTGCCTGTGCCTCCGAGCTCGTCGAACAGCCAACGAGCGCCGAGTTCGCCGTACGCGGTCTGATCGTTGGTGACGACATACGCTCCCTCAGCCGTCACCGCTTGGTCGATCGAGACGACGACGATGCCTTGAGCGATGGCCTCTTCGAGTACCGGGTCGAGAGCCTCGCGATCCGAGGGGTTGACGATGATCGCATCGACGCCCTGGGAGATGAGGCCCTGGATGTCCGCGATCTGCTCGGTCGTGCTGGCATTGCGATTCGCCAGGACCACCTTGTCGACGACTCCGCTGGCCAACGCTTCGGCCTTGATGGCACACACCATCTGCTCACGCCAGGCGTTACCGACGAGCGTGTTGGACACGCCGATCGTGAACGTTTCGCCCGCAGCCGGAGCGGCCGTCTCTGTCGAACCGGCCGCCGTCGTCTCTGTAGCAGCGGCGGTCGTCGTCGTGTCGCTCGAATCGTCGCTGCTACATGCGGCGGCGACCAGGGCGAGAACGGCGAGCAACAGTGCGAACCGCATCACGTTCTTCTTCGGTCTCATTCTCTTTCCTCCTTCTGCTGTTTCGATTCGGCCACTCTTGTTGTGACCGAGTTCGAACTTTCCCGTCTCCCATCGATTCCACGGTCCGGGCCTGCTGTGGTGGGTGAGCTCATGAGGTGACGGCCCCGCTGCTCAGTGCGGCATCGATCGATACCGGGTCGAGGACGTCTTCGATGACCATGGCGGCTGCTCCGATGACACCCGCTCGGTCCCCGAGGGTGGCCGACGTGATCAGGAGCTCATTCGTCGCCAGCGCGGTGGAGCGTTGATAGACGACCTCGCGTACGCCGGCGAGCAACTGGTCGCCCGCCTCCGCGGCATCTCCACCGATCATGATCGTCGCCGGGTTGAGCAGGTTGACCGTTGCGGCCAGCACTCGACCGAGCAGTCGGCCGGCGTCGCGCATGGCCTGGCTGGCGTCCTGGTCGCCACTGCGGACGAGGGCCACGACATCGCGACTGTTCGCGGTGTCCTTTCCTTTCGCGGCAAGGTCTCTGGCGAGAGCCGCACCTCCGGCCGATGCCTCGACACATCCGACGTTGCCGCAGCGACACACGACGTCGGAGTCGGCCACCGGGATGTGCCCGATGTCACCGGCGGCGCCTTGGGCTCCGCGATGGAGATGCCCCTCGAGGATCAGTCCGGAGCCGATGCCGGTGCCCACTTTCACGAACAAGAAGTCTTCGACGGGCTGCTCCATGACCCAGCGTTCGCCCAGCGCCATGATGTTCACATCGTTGTCGACGAGAACGGGGACGTCGAAACGCGTGACGAAGTGGCCCCGAACGTCGTAACCGTCCCAGCCCGGCATGATGGGAGGGTTGACGGCCCGACCCGCCGCGAACTCCACCGGCCCGGGAAGCCCGATCCCGATGCCCAGGACGTCGGCATCCGTCTTGTCGGCCTCCCGAAGGACTCGATCGAAGCTCTCGTCGACCCAGGCCAGGACGTTCTCGGGACCCGACGCGATCTCGATGTCGCCCGTCGTCTCGGCGAGGATCTCGCCACCGAGATCGGCCACGGCGATACGGGAGTGGGTGGCCCCGAGGTCGGCGGCGAGTGCGATGCCGGCGTTCTCGTTGAATCCGAGGACGGCTGGGGGCCTACCACCCGTGGAGCGAGCCTCGCCGATCTCCCTGATCAGGTTGTGAGAAGCCAGGCTGTCGATCCGCTGGGCGACGGTCGACCGTGCGAGCCCGGTGGACGAGGCCAGTTCGGCCCGGGTCGTCGCCTCTCCGGACCGGATGAGACGGAGGAGGTCTCCCGGTGTGCCCGGTGGGATCATGGTGGTTGCTCTTCCCAAACGTCCTCCCGATGTTCCGCCATCAAACCACAGACTTCTGGCGGTGTCAACGACATAAGTCGTCATCTTCTGCAGAGTTGAGGAGGAGCTTTTGGGTGACGTGGACGAGAATATCGACGAAGCGTCACTGCTCCCCTCCGGGGTCGATGATGCGCGCGAGCCGAGTGGCATGATCCGAGTAGGCGGCGTCGAACGATGCGCGCGACCGCTCTTCCCCCACGACGGAGGCGCTGGTGATCACGGCCGGCATGGCATCACGCTGTACCAGCAACTCGGCGGTCTGCACCTTGACCTCGTTGGCCACCGCGGCGAACGCGAACGTCGAACCGGGTCCCACCCTGGCCTCGAGGCCTCGGATCTCGACGAGCGCGTCTCCCGGTGGTGTGCCGAGGTCGATCACCACGTCGGCGTGGTCGAGAAGTCGTGTACCCGATGAGTGGCGAGGCGGCGCCGCCATGGACTCGGTGACCGAGGTCACCGCGATGACCCGCATGCCGCGTTGTTGGGCGCCCATGGCGATCTCGATGGGGACGGCACTGCGCCCGCTCACGCTGAACACGATGAAGGCGTCATGGGGACCGAAGGTGTAGTTCGACAGGATCACCTCGGCGAGTCCCTCGACCCGTTCGATGAACATGGCCTGGCGTTGGCCGTTCGACCCCACGATCTGGGTGTGGAAGGTCATCGACAACTCGGCGATCGGGTGGAAGCCGGGGTAGGAGCCGTATCGGGGGAACATCTCCTCGGCGGGGATCCGCGAGTGCCCACTGCCGAAGAGATGCACCAGACCGTCGGACGAGATCGCACCCGCACAGATCGCAGAGGCCTTGGCCATGTGGTCCATCTGGGTGGCCTCGAGGTGATCCAACAGGCGCCTCGCCTCTCCGATCCATCGACCAGTGACGCCCATCGATGACCTCCTCGAATCGAGCCCGCGAGTTGGGCGCAAGCGGCCATCCCCACGGGAAATGTCTAGACATGCTAGGAGCGGTTGTCTAGATAGGTCAACCGGCGGGCGGCGAACATGGTTACAGTCGACGGCGGAGGCAACGGATGACGACCAACCAACCTCGATACGAAGCGATCGCCACGACGCTTCGCGAGCTCGTCGCGACGTCCGAGCCGGGGGCCCGCATGCCTTCGGATGCCGAATTGTGTGCCCGATTCGGCGTATCACGGATGACGGCACGACAGGCTGTGCAGCTTCTCGTTCACGAAGAGCTCATCTACCGGGTGCGAGGTCACGGAACGTTCGTAGCTCCAAGGAAGGTGCCGCGTTTGCTCGGGTCGCCGCTGTCGTTCACCGAGAACATGCGGGCGAGAGGAGTGACGGCATCGTCACGGGTTCTCGACTTCCGCCAGATCGACCCGGCACCCGAGGACGTCGTCGCGCTCGAGATCGAGATGAAGGAGAGACCGGTGTTGCTGGAGCGCCTTCGGTTCGGTGACGGTGTCCCGATGGCGATCGAACGGGCGGTGATCACGCCGAGATGCGCCGGAGTCCTCGAGGCGGACATGGGAAGCGAGTCGCTCCACGATGTGTTCGAACGCCTTGGCCACCGGCCGACGAAGGCTCACGCGACCGTGAGCGCACGCAGGGCGACGAGCCGCGAGCGGCGTTTGCTGGAACTGGGAAGCACCGGGGTCGTGCTTGCCGAGCGGCGGGTCATCAGCGACCGATCGTCCCTCCCCCTCGAGCACACCGAAACCCGATACGCGGCCGAGCGCTACGAGTTCGAGGCGGTGCTGTACCGGGGACAGACGGAGTTGACCCCTTGATCCACTACCTCGGGATCGACCTGGGCGGCACGAACATCAAGGGAGCCGTCATCGGGGTCGAGCCCGAATCGACACCCTCGGTGGTCGCCACGAGTACCGCGGCGACGCAGGCCGAACGGGGGCCCGCCGCCGTCGCACAGCGCATGATCGACATGGGGATCGAGATGGCGGCGATGGAGGGACCCTTCGCCGGCGTTGGCATCGGGGTGCCCGGCCTCTTCGATTTCGGTACCGGCGAGATCGTGTTCTTCACGAACCTGTCCGGCGCCTGGGAGGGGTTCCCTCTGCGGGCCACCATGGCCGAGGGACTCGGCATTCCTGCAACGATGATCAACGACGCCCGGGCCTTCACGCTGGCCGAAGCTACGGTCGGTGCCGGGCGGGGGTGCTCGACGGTGGCTTGCCTGACCCTGGGCACCGGCGTGGGCGGCGGTCTCTTCATCAACGATGAGCTCCACTTCGGGGCGTTCGGGGTTGCCGGAGAACTGGGTCACCAGACCGTCGCCCCCGACGGTCCGACCTGCGGATGCGGGAACCCGGGTTGCATGGAGGCGATGACTCGAGCGCCGGTGATCGCGGCGGCGGCCGGTCGCGCGACGATGGAGGACGTGCTCGCAGGAGCCGCCGCCGGTGATCCCGCCTGCACCGCTGCGATCGAGCAGGCGGCGACCTACCTCGGGATCGGGCTCGCGAACGTCGTGACGATCATCGGCCCTGAGCGCATCGTCATCGGAGGTGGCGTTGCAGCAGCCGGGGATGCGTTACTCGATCCGATCCGCGACGCGGTGCGGGCTCGCATCACCCTCGTCCCGCCCGAGCAGATCGAGGTCGTGGCCGCGGAACTCGGCTCCAGGGCCGGGGCGATCGGTGCGGCCCTGGCTGCCGTTGTCTCCCCGACGAGGGATCAGCGGTTCCTCGCCGGCGAGATCCCGAGCGCCATGATGCGGCGGGAGCAAGGGCCGGTCACCGGCCGCTGATGAGGCCCGCGAGCAACCCCGCCCGGTGTTGCACGACGCTTCGATCTGAGGATCCGGTGAGCCACGAGCCGACACCGATCGCGACCGCACCCGCATCGAGGTAGTCCGTGGCGTTGTCGGCGTCGACACCACCCGTTGGGACGAAACCCACGTGCGGGAACGGGCCCCGGAGGGTGCGCAGCAAGTCGGGTCCACCCACCGAGACCGGGAACAGCTTCACTGCGCTGGATCCGAGATCCCACGCTCTGGCGATCTCGGTGGGCGTCAGGGCGCCGGCCATCACGGGCACGGCATTCTGAGCTGCCCACGTCACGACGGACGCGTCGGTGTGCGGCGAGACGATGAAGGAAGCTCCGGCGTCCATCGCGGCGACAGCTTGGCGCACCGACATCGCCATCGCTCGCCGCTTGCCCCGCTCCCAGATCGACGTGTTGACCGGTGCTCTCCTCGACAACGGCATCGGTGTGCTCGAAGTCACGCTCGACGCCGACGAGGCGTACGCCACGATCACCCAGCTGGAGGGCTCGGGTCTGCTCGTCGGTGCGGGTACGGTGATGTCGGTGCGCCAAGCTGTCGCCGCGATGGACGCCGGAGCTTCCTTCATCGTCTCGCCGCACACCGACGCGTCCGTCGTGACGTGGGCATCTCAGAATGCCGTGCCCGTGATGG
>PVMS01095298.1_pt1 | contig 16938 bp, 15 predicted proteins | sample 1853461 | NCBI WGS metagenome assembly PVMS01 (sample SAMN08582032, study PRJNA380276) | Marine sediment metagenome, whole genome shotgun sequencing project. | isolation source: ocean sediment barecode stripped | collected 2017 | reverse complement strand
GTTCGAGCGTGCGAACGGCGTCGCCGAATTTACGCTGCGCTTCATTCCAGATATCGGCTGAAAGCCTGGGCGCCAGGGCATTGGCTGCGTCCTGGCGACTCTTCATCGCCTGCGCCAGTGCGGTAGCCGCAAGATCGGCGGCGATTGTTGCGGTCCGGAAGTAGCGTACGGCATCCGCAGCATTGGAACGTACCGTCTCAATGTTGCGGCCGCGTTCGAGCGCCAGCTCAGCCGCGTTATACTCGCTCATGCCTCGTTCGAAGCTGCGTGGTGCCAGATACGATGCATCTGCCGCCTCGGCGGCGGCCTTGGCCGCGTCGGCCTCCTTAAAAAATGTGTTTCTCAGCTCGTCTTGAGCACCTGCATTCGCCGCGCCCAGCAACAGGGTTGCGACCAGAATGCAGCGAAGAAGTCTGTTTTGTACGGCCATTTTCCGGGTTCCTGCGTTAATTCGAACAAAAACTGCCCTGATAATGCGGGCTCAGGGGCAATATTACATATGCTGGGGCACAAAATCTGTGCGGCGTGTCCGCTAAATGCGCCGTTTTGTGCTTTGTTTCACAGTCCGTTCAGGATCCTGGGCGTAGTCTTAAGCTATGCCCGCTAAGTACTACACGCAGTTCATATTGACCGATGCGCAATATCGCGGCGGTAATGAATTCAGTGGTGTGATCGAACTGAGTCAGCCGATGGATATGGACAGCGACACGCGTGACATAGAGGCCATATTGGCCCACAACTTCGACCTGCAGAAAAGCACCGTCAAGCTTGTCAGCTGGTCACGATTGCACTGATTACTTCTGGCGCGTTACCGATTCCCCCTGACTCTCCCGGCTACGGCCGGGATTTTTTTTGCCAATATCCGGTACAATGCGTGCCCTTTTGCACCGCATCCAACACCCGCAATGAGCAGTTCCGGCGACAAACAATTCCAGGGCATACCGATCGTCAAGAGCGGTAGCAAGTACCAAACCGATGGAGGATTCCCGGCCATCAAGAATGGCGTCAAGAACCGTCGTGACGCCGAGCCACTCGTGCACGGACAAAAACCGAAATGGCTGCGCGCGAAGATGCCGTCGGGAAAGGGCTATGCAGACGTGCATCGCATCGTCAAAGAACATCGTCTGAGCACGGTGTGCGAAGAATCCATGTGTCCGAATATTGGCGAGTGCTGGAATGCCGGCACCGGGACCATCATGGTCCTGGGCTCGGTCTGTACCCGGGCGTGTCGCTTTTGCGCCGTCGACACAGGCAATCCAAAAGGTTGGCTCGATGAGCAGGAACCCGCCAATACCGGCCGTGCGGTAAAGCTTATGGGTCTGGACTACGTCGTGATTACGTCGGTCGATCGTGATGATTTGTCCGATGGTGGAGCCGCCCACTACGCCGCCTGTGTCCGGGAAATCAAGAAACAGAGCCCGCAGACCGCGGTCGAGGCCCTGACGCCAGATTTCAACGGTGTCATGGAGCACGTCGAAACTGTTGTTGATTCCGGCCTTGAGGTATTTGCACAAAACGTCGAAACTGTGAAGCGACTGACGCATCCGGTGCGCGATCCGCGCGCAAGTTATGAGCAGACAATCAGTGTTCTGGCACACGCGAAGAAACATCGCCCGAATATACTCACCAAGACCAGTCTCATGTTGGGCCTGGGTGAGCGCGACAATGAGATCCTCAAAACCATGGATGATCTGCGTGATGCGAACGTCGACATTCTCACTCTGGGGCAGTACTTGCGCCCAACACCGAATCATCTGGCCGTAGAGCGCTATGTGTCGCCAGAGGAATTTGATCTGTATCGGCAAGAGGGCCTGGAGAAGGGCTTTTTCGAGGTGGTCGCCGGGCCAATGATTCGTTCCAGTTACCGCGCCGAACAGGTGCTACAAAAGAACAATGTAGGTCTTGCTGTATGAGCCAGTTTTTTATTGAGTACGGATTGTTTTTGCTGAAGGTCGTGACGATTGTGGCAGCGATCGTTGTCATTATCGCTGTCGCTGCATCGGCGGGCCGCAAGGCAAATCAGGAAGGTCTGGAAGTCGAAAGCATCAACAAGAAGTACAAATCTCTTGCAAGCGTGCTGCGACAGGCGGTCCTGAACAAAGATCAGCAAAAGAAAGAGGCGAAGGCGGAGAAGAAACGCGACAAGGCTGCGGCCAAGGAAGTGTCGGACCGGCCGCGCAGTTTCGTTATCAATTTCAAAGGTGATCTGAAAGCGAGCGCAGTTCCATCATTGCGCGAAGAGGTCAGTGCCGTCCTCGATGTTGCAAAGGACGACGACGAAGTCATTGTCTGCCTCGAAAACCACGGCGGTGTTGTACATGAACACGGCCTGGCTGCTTCTCAGCTTGCGCGCATTCGCGACCGTGAAATTCCACTTACTGTGTGCGTGGACAAGGTCGCAGCCAGTGGTGGTTACCTGATGGCCTGTGTGGCCTCAAGAATCTACGTAGCACCTTTCGCTATTCTCGGGTCCATCGGCGTGTTGGCACAGATTCCGAATTTCAATCGTCTTCTGGACAGCCACGGTATCGACTTCGAGCAGGTTACAGCCGGCAAGTACAAACGCACCGTGACGATGTTTGGTGAAAACACCGACGAGGATCGTGCAAAACTCAAAGAAGAGCTTGAAGATGTGCATACGCTCTTCAAGGCAGCGGTAAGCAAGTATCGGCCCGACCTCGACCTCGACAAGGTCGCGACGGGGGAACACTGGTATGGCACGACCGCCCTGGAACTGGGCCTGGCAGACGAAATCAAGACCAGCGATGAGTTCCTGATCGAACGCGCCGCCGATCGCGATCTGTATCAGCTGACCTATCGCATCAAACAGCCATTGCAGAAGCGACTTATGGCAAATATCGACAGTACGCTGGAGAAAGTCGATGCGACGGGCTGGCGGCGCCGATTCGAGTCGCGCCTGCCACGGTAGTAATCGGAACTGTAATCACCGAAGATTGTCAAAACCCATAGTTGGGTTGCCAGTTTTCGGGTCGAGGAATTTCCATGAACAAGCAGCACCGCAAGTCCCTGTTGCCTATTACATTTTTTGCTATTGGTGCATTCGCATGGGCGCCTCTCGCGAGCGCAGTATCCGATGCTGAGCTCGAAGCCGAGGCCGCCCGGGATTTCGCCAAACTGAAGGCGTCGGCGCCGCTGACGACTGACCGCCAGACGATCGATTACATATCCTGCGTTGCCAATGCTGTCGTCTCCGTTCTTGAACCGCCACACAGCGAGCAGAGTTGGGAAATGGCGATCATGGAAACGGATCAGATCAACGCTTTCGTCATGCCCGGCGGCAAGATTGTCGTTTACGAGGGCATTCTAAAAGCGGCACAGAACCAGGATCAGCTTGCCGCCGTCATCGGTCACGAAATCGCTCATGAAACAGCCGAGCATACTAAAAGCAAATTACTGCAGGGCAGAGGAGCCAATATCGGGATCCAGGTAGCTGCCGTGTTGTTGGGCGGTGGTAACTATGGCGCAACCTACACGGCACAGGAGGTGCTGTCGCAGGGTGCCATGTACGGGCTCTTGCTGCCTTACAAGCGCAGTCAGGAGAGCGAAGCGGATGTCATTGGTCTTGAGTACATGGCGAGGGCCGGGTTCGACCCACGCGCCGCCGTGCCGTTGTGGCAGAACATGGCCGCGGAGGCGGGCGAAGGGCCCGCCGAGTTCACCTCGACGCACCCTTCGAGCGAAAATCGAATTGATTCACTGGTGTCAGAATGGATTAAGGTCCTGCCGTTGTATAATGAGGCGCAGGAGGCAGGTCGTGTGCCAGACTGCATACCGCCGCCGTCGAAAATAAATACCTCTAAAGAGGAGTGACGCCTCATAATTCGCCGCCTTGCATTTCTGTTGCCGCTCGCCGTTTTGAGTGGCTGCTCGTCCTTGCAGGACTTTTTCGGCACCGCACCCGGTAAGCGCGAGGACCTTGTTATTGTGCCGCTTGATCAGCGGCCGGTGGAAGAACCAATCTCCGCCAATCATTTTGTTCTTGAGTCAGCGCAGCAGTCGGTTGTCGGTGTTCCCCAGGTCGTCTTCACACGCGATTCCGATACGCTGGCGGATCTGGCACGTACTTACGGGCTCGGTTATGACGAACTGATCGCTGCAAACCCTGATGTCGATCCGTGGCTGCCGGGTGAAAACACGCCAGTGTTGTTGCCGACGCAATTTGTGCTTCCGGATGTTCCGCGTAAGGGAATCATTCTCAATATCGCATCGCGCAGGCTGTTCTACTTCCCCGAGGTCCCTGAAGGACAGGCGACGATCGTAAAGACCTATCCGATCGGAATTGGGCGCGTGGGCTGGGAGACACCGCTTGGCGTGACTCAGGTAGTCGCCAAGGCGAGAAATCCTCACTGGTATGTACCTTTGTCAGTTCGCAAAGAGCATGCCGAACTGGGGGACCCACTGCCCTCTGTGATTCCCCCGGGTCCGGACAATCCGTTGGGGCATAGGGTCCTGAAACTCGAAATGCCTGGCTATCTCATTCACGGAACCAATCAGCCTTTCGGCGTTGGCATGCGCGTCAGTCACGGCTGTGTACGTCTGTACCCTGAGAACATCGAGTATCTGTACGAGCTCATCGAAGTGGGCGAGCAGGTCAACATCATTAACGAACCGTATCTTGTTGGTCAGCTGGATGAGGAGTGGTATTTCGAAGGTCACGCGCCACTCGAAGATGATCTGATCAGCCCGGAGGAGCGTCTGGCAGGCCTGCTCCTATCGCAGAACGGTAGTGAACAGGCCACTGAGCAGCTACGGGCAGCCGCCGAGTTAGCCAATGGCGTTCCTGTTCGCCTGGGGGCGGTGCATGCGGATGAGGTGCTCGTGCGCGCACGGCGCGTTCGTAACACGGTTGAGGTCGACCCGGATGCGCCGACGCTTTCAGAGGTCCGCGAGATGATCGAAGCAGCGGTCGAAGAAGCTGCAGACGAGTCGGAGTCATTGTGAGCGAGTGGCTGGACCTGATGCTGGAAGAGATCGCTCGCAAACAACGTGAAGCGGAAGAAGCCGACGCGGAAAATCTCCGCCGCAAGAAACAAGAACCGAACAAGTCAGCAGTTAAACCGACTCAATCAAAGTAGCGTAAGAATTCTTTGGGCAGGCCGGTATATCGTCTGGCCGTTCGTCGCCTGCTGGCAGCGGCCGCGAATTGTAGGTGTTCCAGAACAACATCGACTGTTGTGCATATTTGGCCTGGCCAAGGTCATGTAGCATGGCTGCCAACGCCTTACCGGTATACGTCGATTCGAGCATGAGTCCGAGTTCGTCGCGCGCGATGTCCACGGCACGATCCGTTGCCGCATTTGTCTTGGCGTAGCCACCACCAAGGAATCCTTCGCGAAAACAGTAGCGCGCCCGATCGGCGAGATCGGTGGGCACTGAAGGGTCGAGACGATTCATCACTGTGGCGGTCTTGATCATGAGCCGCCGCATGGCCTCGGGGCTGGAGACGAAATTCTCGGTAACACGAATGGCCTGAACCTCGGTTGGCAAATCCGCCAACGTCAAACCAAGAGACAAACCGACGGCAGTTGCCATCGTGCCATTCGCGACGTAAACGCGATCCGGCGTGTCGATCTCACCGGCAGCAACCTGGGCCGCAAGTTCCAACCCGGCATTGACGAAGCCAATCGCACCCAGCCAGTTGGATCCGCCGGGTGGAATCAGATAGACCCCACGATTCCACAGATGCTGTCGCAGCGTCCGGATGCGGCTGCTGCGAGCGCCGCCGTAACGCACGATCTCTGTGCCATTTTGCAGGTGCATATTTAACACACGTGGCAGGTTTGCAGTGCGGGTTTGATTCGATAACAAGCAGGTGCAGTCAAAATCGAGCGACTTCGCGTACAGCGCTGTTGCCAGAGCATGGTTCGATGCAACAGTGCCGAATGTAGCGATACGCTTCGCCTGCCGATCCCGAGCTCGTCGCAACAGATATTCAAGTTTGCGCACCTTGTTGCCGCCATACAGCGCGCCGGTCCTGTCATCACACTTGATTGCAACGTCACGCTGGCCCGTCGCGGTAGTCAGCGTCCGCAGCACAACAGGAGTCGGCAAATCAGCCAGACTGATCCTCGGCAATTGCCTCGCCAGCTCCGGACAGACGATTTCCAGGTGGTCGCTCATTTACCGAATACTAGCGAATCGATGGCATAAGAGGCAGCCACTGATTAGAATGCGGCTACCTCTATCTGACTGTTTCGGAGATGAACTTGTCAGATGCTGTTGACCGTGGCATTACGGTCACCGAAATGACAGCGATGGATCAACGCATCGACCTGTCGCCCGAGACCACGGCCGCCTTTGTCGGCCGTGCGCTTCGCGGCCCCGTAAACAACCCGGTTTTGATTCACGGCTTCGGCGAGTTTCGCCGCTGCTTTGGCGATATCTGGACGCGCTCCAGCCTTGGGCCAGCGGTGCAGCAATTCTTCGAGCACGGCGGCAAGAATCTCTACATCGTGCGCGTATCGAACAGTGCCCGCGGTGCAATGATCTGCCTGCCAGCGAGTGGTTCGGCGCTGGTACTGCGGGCGTTGGAGCCGGGGTCCACCGAGCGCATACGCGCCGCTGTGGACTACGACGGTATCGATGCTGACACCGATGACCTGTTTAATCTGACGCTACAACGCGTTGACCCCGAAACCGGTCACGTTCTCGACCAGGAAATGTTTCGGCGCGCGGACTATCGTGAAGGTGAGGACAACTTCATTGTAGACATGTTGCTGACTTCGACGCTTGCGCGTGTCGAGCAACCATTTCCAACCCACCGGCCCGAGCCAACGGTCGGTCCCGACACGCCATTCAATACGTCATACGTGCAAGCAGCGCAGAACGGAGCGGATGGCCAGGAATTGTCAGACTATGACCTGATCGGGTCGCGCAAGAGCGAAACGGGTCTGTTCGCCTTGCAGCAGATCGATCATTTCGATTTGCTGTATCTACCGCCACCTGGAAAATGCCGTGACCTCGGACCGGCGCCGCTGCTGGCGGCGGAACGCTATTGCCGTGAACGCGGAGCGATGCTGATTTCAGATCCTCCCGCAGACTGGGTTACACCCGGCAAAGCGGTTGCCGGAGTGCGCGATCTCGGTCTGGCCAGTCCGAATATGACAGGCTATTTCCCGCGCATGTATCAACGTGGTGATGATGATGGAGCGCCGCGAGCCGTAGGCGGTGCGTTGACGGGTTTATTGTGCAAACTCGACCGGATCTTTGGTGCCTGGCATGACCTCGATCAGCAGGGCATGGGCTTGACACGTGACCTGCTAGCCGCGTTTGAAGTGAATAAAGACGATGCGCAAATGCTGTCACGTGAGGGGCTGAATGTCCTTACCCGAGGGGCCGCGGGCAGGGCAAGGCTATGCAATTCCGTTACGCTGGGGCGGGGCAGCGAAGCACATCGTCGTTTCGCCAGCCTTCCGGTTCGGCGCCTTTGCCTGCAAGTGATCAATTCCATCGACCAGGCGACACGGTGGGCTGTATTTGAAGCCGACGATGCAAATCTTGCAAACCGCATTCGCAGCCAGGTAACGGCTTATCTTGCCGCGCTCTCCAACATGGGCGCGTTTGAGAACGATCGATTTGTTGTCGAGTGCGACGCGGGTCTGTGTCAACGTGACGACAGCCTCGAGCATGGCGTCACAATACTCATCATTTTTCATCCACTCGGTTGTGTCGAATCGGTTTCTTTCACCCTGCACCAGACGGTCGCAGGTTGCCGCGTAACCACCACGGCTTTTGCACCGGTAATGGAAGACTGCGCCTGAGGCGCTATCGACAATTTCATGCAACGCGATCTGGGTTTCATGGTCTGATATCCTCCTGAAAAGGGGGTAATCCAATGCGAAATTCTATTGCTGCTGTACTGGCAGTTGGTGTTCTTGTCACTGCCTGTAGCGGTGAGCAAGCAGCTGTTGATCCTCAGGCCGAGCCGGTGGATGCCGCGATGGCGCTGCACGAGGTATTTGACGAGTTTTTTGAGCGCGAACTGGCGCTCAATCCGCTGCAGGCCACGTCGATTGGCGATGATCGTTTCAATGACAAGTTCGCAAACTCAATTGGCCCGGAATACATCGAGGCCAGTCGCGTACTTGATGAAGAGGCTCTTGGCAGGTTGCTTGAGATCGATCGCACGCAACTGGCGCGCTAGGTCCAGCTTAGCTACGACATGTTCAAGTTGAATCGTGAGCAGTCACTCGAAAGTCACCGCTTTCCGGGTCACCTGCAACCTATTAATCAGTTCAGCTCAATGCTCAACGTTTTCGTCGTGCTGGGGAGCGGTAGCAGCTTGCACCCTTTCAAGACGGTAAAGGACTATGACGACTGGCTGTCACGTATTGACGGTTTTGTCGAATACACCGACCAGGTTGTCGAAAATACGAAGCAGGGGATACAGCAGGGTGTCGTTCGGCCCCGCATTCTGGTTGCCAAAGCGGTTCCTCAGATTCAATCGCAGATTGTCGACAGTGCTGAAGAGAGCGGCTTCTTCACGCCGATCAAGAATATGCCCGAGGAATTTGCCGATGAAGACCGCGAACGTCTGACCGCGGCTTACAAGGAGGCCATTGAAGGCAAGGTAATTCCGGCCTACGAGCGGCTGAGTAATTTCGTTGGCGATGAATATCTTGAGTCGGCTCGCGAGACCGTCGGTCATTACGATCTACCCAATGGCGATGAGTGGTATGCGTATAACGTCAGGAGAATTACCACAACGAACCTGACGCCCGATGAAATCCATCAGATCGGTCTGAACGAGGTCGAGCGAATTCATGGCGAGATGCGTGGTGTTATGGAGCAAGTCGGTTTCGACGGAGATCTCAAAGAGTTCTTTGAATACGTTTATTCCGATCCACAGTTTTTCTTCGAAGAGCCCGAACAACTCATCCAGGCTTATCGGGATATGTCTGCAGAAATAGAGGCTCTTGCACCGAAATTTTTCAAACTTTTTCCAAATACGCCATTCGAGGTACGACGCGTTGAGCCCTTCCGAGAGCAGTCCGCTAGCAAAGGCTCCTATCAGAGTGGTTCACCGGACGGCAGCCGCCCAGGCATTTTCTACGCGAATGCTTATAACGTGGGCATCCGGCCAAAGTGGGATATGAAATCGCTATTCCTGCATGAGGCGATTCCGGGACACCATTTCCAGATATCACTGGCGCGGGAAAATGAAGGTTTGCCCAATTTCCGTCGCTTCGGAGGCTATACCGCTTTCACCGAGGGCTGGGGGCTCTATTCCGAGTATCTGGGCCGTGAAATGGGCGTGTACAAGGATCCGATGGAGCTGTTTGGTTCTCTGAATGCGGAACTGTGGCGCTCGATTCGTCTGGTCGTCGATACCGGTTTGCATGCTAAGGGTTGGACCCGACAACAGGTTCTCGACTTCATGTTCGAAAATTCTGCGGTGTCAGAGACGCGGGCTGTTTCGGAAGCTGAACGCTTCATGGCAATACCGGGACAGGCACTTGCGTACAAAATTGGCCAGCTAAAGATTCTTGAGATTCGACGCAACGCAGAGGCGACACTGGGCGATCGGTTCGATGTCGCCGAATTTCATGCGCAGGTGTTAATGGACGGCTCCATGCCGCTCTCCACTCTCGAAGACAAGATCAACCGTTGGGTTAGCGAACAATAGTTGGAGCGCTCCTTGGAGCGCGATCAGGTAAATATCGCGCCTCAAGAGGCGCTCCAACGGATCTGAAGGCATACTGATCAACCATGAAGCTAGACCGCTTTATCCGCATAGCGATTTCGATCGTAATCGCGCTGGTATTCATCATTGCGATTGCGGCGACGCTGTTCCTCACCGAGTCGGCCCTGAACGTCTGGGACCGGCTGGTCGAGGGACCGAAGGTGCTGCTGTACGGCTATGTGTCGATGATGGTCGCGCTGGTGATCGCGGCGATCTGGCTCATCTGGCGCCTGGTTGTCCGGCGCAAACGGCCCAAGGGCGCCAAACCCGCGGTTCGCAAACTCTCAAAAGGTGACATCGAAGAGCGACTTCGCGAAGCTGAGTCATCGGGAGTGGATGTCAGCGAGGCGCAGGCGGAGTTGCAGGAACTGGCTGCCAGACAGCAGGCTGGCGCCATCCACTTGTGTTTTTTCGGTGAGATCAGCACGGGCAAGAGCTCGCTTGTTAAAGCTCTTGTGCCCGCCGCAGATGTTGCCGTCGATGTACGCGGCGGTTCGACAACCGATATCAAACACTATCGCTGGCGCAACGATGCAGGACACGAAATATTCCTGACCGACGTTCCTGGAACGGGCGGTCTCGAAGCGGGCCTCAGCGGCGAGGCTCTTGAAGAGGCGCAACGTGCGCATGTCGTCTTGTTTGTTTGCGACGGCGATCTAAGCAGACAGGAAGTGTCCGCAGTTCAGCGTCTCCTTGAGTGTGGCAAGCCGCTTGTATTGGTTTTGAACAAGTCAGACCGCTTCGACCTTGAGGAACAGGCCGCGCTCATGCAGCGCCTGCTCGAGCATCTCGACAAAGCAGGCGGCGCTGTCGAGCGGGATCGCATTGTCGCTGTTACAGCGGGCGGTGCCGTCAACGTCATTGAAAGGTCCAGCGACGGTGCGGAAACCGCGGCACGACGCGAACGTGCGGCCGACATCGGAGTACTCGTGGTTGCAATTAACCGCCTGGTAGAAGACGCCGTTAGCATCGATGAGAAACGCGATCGTGCGGTGTTCCGCCTCGCGGCGGACAAGCTGGCCGACGCGGAAGCGCAATATCGGCTGCAACGCTCCGAGCAGATCGTTCGTAGTGCGACGCGCAAGGCAGTTGTTGGCTCGCTTGCCGCGGTCAGCCCGGGTACGGACGTGCTCATTCAGGGGTATATCGGCACCGCCATGACCCAGGAAATGTGCAAACTGTATGCGGCGGCGCCTCGCGACCTCGATATTGAGGAGTTTCTCAATTTGAGTCAGAGCCGCGTGGGGCGCGCGCTACCACTGTCACTGGCGGTTGCCGGCAATGGCCTGAAAGCCTTCCCGGGCATTGGTACAGTCGCAGGCGGGCTTGTACATGCCGTGGCATACGGTCTGATATTCGACGCGCTTGGGCGTAGCCTGGTCCTGACACTCTCGAAGCACGGGGAGTGAGTACCCGAAGTCGCTGCCAAGGAATTTGAGGACGGCATCAGTGAACATATTGAAACGGGCGTTCGCCGCGTTGCCAAAATGGCCCTGGACCAGGAACAAAGCCGAGACTGAGTCCGACGCGGACGACGGTACAGATCACCTGACGCTCGCGCGCGAGAGTTTGCGTGATTTGATCAACGATGCGCGGCTTCCTGACGGTGTGCGTGAATCCCTCGCGCATGATTACGATGCTGTCGAAGGCATGCTCGACAAACTCGAGCACGGTCATCTGCACCTGGCGGTATTTGGTCGTGTCAGCACTGGCAAGTCATCGCTGTTAAATGCGTTGATTGGGGAGGATGCATTCACTGTCAGTCCGCTGCATGGCGAAACGCGGCATTCGTCAATGCAAGCCTGGAACGAGGTTGAGGCGGGAGGCGTATTTCTGATTGATACCCCCGGACTCGACGAGGCAGGCGGTGAAGACCGCGAGGCGATGGCCCGCGAAGTTGCCGGACGTTCTGATCTCGTGATTTTCGTACTCGATAGCGATATCACCGATACCGAGTTACAGGCCTTACGCACGATGCTCGCGCAGGGACGCCCCGTCATCGTCGCACTGAACAAGAGCGATCTGTTCACAGCCGACGAAAACGCAGCGTTGTTGCAGTCGATCCGCAACAAAACCGACGGCATCGTCGCAGCGGAGCAGATTATCGCTGTTGCAGCACAACCAAGACCGCAAACGATCGTCGCTGTCGCTGACGATGGCACCGAATCCGAAACTGCAAGGCAGCGACAGCCGGACGTTGGTAAATTGCGTCTGCGGCTCTGGGAAATTCTTGATGCAGAAGGCAAGACGCTCGCTGCACTTAACGCCAGCTTGTTCGCGTCGGATCTCAGTGACCAGGTAGGCCGACGAATTCTCGCCGCCAGGCGCGAACTCGGCGACAAACTGGTGCGCACCTACTGTGTCGGCAAGGGTATTGCGGTCGCATTCAATCCGATTCCGGTTGCCGATCTGTTTGCAGCTGCATTTATCGATGTGGGCATGGTCGTGCACCTGTCGCGTGTCTATGACCTGCCGCTTAGCCAGAAGGAGGCAGGTTCACTGGTCAAAGTAATTGTCGCCGAGTCAGCAGCATTGATGGGAACAGTCTGGGCGCTGCATTTCGTGTCGAGCGCGCTCAAAGTTGGTACGGCCGGGCTATCTACAATTGTCACAGCCGGGGCGCAGGGCGCCATTGCCTACTACAGCACCTATGTCGTCGGTCAGGTCGCTGCTCGTTACCTCGGCGAGGGCAAGTCATGGGGCGAGGGTGGTCCCAAGCATGTCGTCAAACAAATACTGGATACGCTCGATCGAGATACTGTATTGCAGGATGCCAGGCGCGAGATTCACGCGCGCCTTGGTCTGAGTTAGGACTGCTCGTGGACCGTATTGCGCGTATGCACCGCATCTGGGACACGATTCGTGACATCCCGAAAGGCAACGTTGCGAGCTATGGTCAGATTGCCGAAATCGCGGGGATTCCGCGGGGCGCGCGCCAGGTAGGGTATGCCTTGCGGCACTTGCCGGACGATCACAATGTGCCGTGGTATCGGGTCCTGCAAGTTTCCGGCAAGATCGCGTTCGACAAAGACAGCCGTGGTTATAAAGAACAGAGCAAACGACTTATGATGGAGGACGTCGCAGTTATCGCGGGGCGCGTCGACATGCGCAAGTACCGTTGGCAACCGGACCTGGACGAGCTGCTGTGGAAACCATCAGCGGCCTGGGATGAAGAGTGAGTATTCGCAACAAGTTCCGTTCGAAGTTCATCAAGTTGCTGGTCAGCGACACGGCGCAATCGGCGAAGCGGTCGCTGGCCGAGACACGCCGCAAGCTGTCACGCAGCGCGCATACGGTGTCGGTGTTTCTCGAGCTTGATGACCCCTATTCCTATCTGCTTGCGCAGTACCTGCCCGACCTTGCCGCGAGCTACGATGTCGACCTGCGTTATTACCTGGCTCAGGCACGCAGTGACGAAGCGTATCGTCCGCACGCCGACCTGTGGGCCGCCAATGCCGAGCGAGACTGCTCGCGTATTGCTGCGGAACTTGGTGTGCCGTTTCTCGACAAGGGCCAGGCACCGCCGGTAGAGCACCGCCGCGCACTGATTGATAGCCTTGCGGCCAATCGCGAAGGCCCTGAATTTGAATCAGATTTGCTGGAGTCGATTGCGCTTTACTGGCGCGGCGATTCCGAAGGTGTGGCGAGACGAATTACAGGTGCAGAGCTCACGGGAGAGGGCGATCGATTGCTCGCTGAGAGCGAGCGGCGGCTGATCGACCTCGGTCACTACAATTGCGCAACACTGCATTACGAAGGCGAGTGGTACTGGGGCGTTGACCGTTTGCATTATCTGACTGCGCGCCTCGATGAACTGGGTGCGCGTCGCGAGTCCGCGTCGGTGGCCCGCCTGGCATCCATTGCGCAGGTAATGCAGACGACCTTGCCGATTGCACCACCGAGCACTGCCAAAGAGCTGCCGCCCCTGGAACTCTTCTACTCATTTCGCAGCCCGTACTCTTATCTGTGCCTCAAGCGCACCTTTGATATTGCGGACGCATTCGGTTTGCGGCTAGTCGTGCGGCCGGTACTACCGATGGTCATGCGAGGCCTGCAGGTCCCGAAACCGAAACTCGTGTACATCGCGCAAGATACCAACCGGGAGGCTAAACGCCTGGGCATTCCATTCGGCGACATGGCCGATCCGGTCGGCACGGGAGTCGAACGGTGTCTGGCCGTTTTCTACTATGCGCAAAGCGAAAAACGAGAACGCGACTTTCTTTTGAATGTGGGAGAGGCGATTTGGTCTCGCGCGATCGATGTTGCCACCGATAAGGGCATGCGCAAAGTGACCGGTCGTAGCGGACTTTTCTGGCCGGATGTTCTCGCAGCGATAGAAGACGATGCCTGGCGCGACAAAGCTGAGGAAAACCGGGAGTCGATGCTGGAATCCGGAATCTGGGGTGTGCCGACGCTGCGGCTCGGCGAGTTTATCGTCTGGGGACAGGACAGGGAATGGTTGCTCGCACGTCACATTGAGGAACTTTGCGACACCGGCGACGGAATATTGATATGACGACCGTAATATTTTCACACGGCCAGGAAAGCGGCCCCTGGGGCACCAAGATCCGCGCCATGGCTGACTGCGTCAGGGGCATGGGCTGCAAGGCCGATAGCCTTGATTATCAGGGCATAGCGGACCCGACTGAGCGCGTCACGAAGCTGGTCGACGAATGTGGCGCGATCGATGCGCCGCTGGTGCTGGTGGGGTCCAGTATGGGCGGGCATGTCGCCACTGCAGCGGCCTCGCCGTTGCATGCCGCCGGCTTATTCGTGCTGGCTCCCGCCTACTACATGCCTGGATACGAGGAACTGACGCCAAATCCGCCAGGAATGCCGACTTGTATCGTGCACGGCTGGCGCGACGACGTTGTTCCTGTCGAGAACAGTATCCGCTTCGCGAAATCGTGCAACGCGGAGCTTCATATTCTCGACGGCGACCATCGCCTGACCGATAATATCGACGAGATCAACTATTATTTGCGGCGATTTGTTGAAAAGATCGCATCATGAAAGAAAGACCGTTGGGAGGAATGTCATGAGATTTTTACTGGTATTAGCTGTTCTGGTATTCGCCGGCTGTGGTGGATCGGATGATTCGAAGATGGACCGGGTCGCCGACGAGTTTGAAGATGTTGTCGATGCGGTTGGCGATGTTGTCGAGGAGGTCGTCGATGATGCGTCCGACGCTTTCGAAGACGGTAAAGACGGCGCAATGGACGCGTATCATGATGCGATGGACAAGGCCGAGGAAGTTGGCGACAAAGTGATGGACAGGGCCGAAGACGTCGACGACGCGATCAAAGAGGCTGTCGGCGACTAGACGACCCCCCTGCAGGAGCGCTGCGTGCAGCGCGAACCATAAATTATGAACTTTGCGGTTCTTATCTTCCGGCCACTGTATTGGCTCGCTGGAAAGTTGTTCGCCGTGTGGGCGCGTCCGGCCATTCAGCCGGAGGCGCCTGCTGAGCTGATTACCGACAGCGATGCGGCCATCTGTTATGTGCTTGAAACTGGCGGTCTTGCGGACTTGCTGGCACTGGAGCGCTCCTGCGCATTGCACGGCCTGCCATCTCCAAGTGCGTCGTTCGAGTTTTGCGGCAAGCGAATGTCGCGGCGCTTCGTCGTGTTGCGTCCCCTTAGCGGATTTATTTTCCGCCGACCTGCCGCAACCGGGTCGCGGCGTCTGCGCAGCCTCGTTGAGGCAGCAGATAGCAGTTGTGAAGACTTGTTGCTGATTCCGGTGGCCATTTACTGGGGCCGTTCACCGGACAGGGAACGGTCACTATTCAAATTGTTATTCGCCGAGAACTGGGATGTTGTGGGGCGTACCCGGAAACTTCTGGCGACGCTTCTGCACGGCCGCAATACGCTGCTGCGTTTTAGCCACGCGCTGCCGCTGAAATCGATTGTCCACGACGGCGTCGAGTCACCCATAGCGTTTCGCAAGGTTTCTCGAATTCTGCGCGTGCATTTTCGCAAGCGTCGCGCCGCGACCGTCGGGCCTGATTTGTCACATCGACGCTCGCTTGCCAGGCAGGTTGCGATGGCGCCGAACGTTAAGAGGGCCATCGACGCTGAGGCCGGAGATGACCCCGAAAAACGGGAGGCGGCAGAGCGAAAAGTTCATGACTACGTCTATGAGGTCGCTGCGGATATTTCCTATCCGACGATTCGGATCATCCTTGGCTTGCTGCGTTGGTTGTGGAATCGAATCTACGATGGCATTGAGCTGAACCACATTGAACGCTTGCGCGATGTCGCCAAGGAAAAGGTGGTCGTCTACACGCCGTGCCATCGCAGCCACTTCGACTACCTGTTGCTGAGTTACATCTGCTACGAGGAAGGCCTGCAGGTCCCACATATAGCAGCAGGCATCAATCTGAATATGCCGATCGTGGGTCCTATTCTGCGACGCGGCGGCGCGTTTTTCCTGCGGCGCAGCTTCAAAGGCAATCGACTGTATGCCGCGGTATTCGACGCATACCTGTATCAGATTCTCATGCGCGGCTATTCGATCGAATACTTCGTCGAGGGCGGCCGCAGCCGCACCGGGCGGTTGCTCACGCCAAAGGGCGGTCTGATGGCAATGACCGTAAATTCCTACATTCAGGAACCGAAGCGGCCGGTCGTGTTCGTGCCAATTTACTTTGGCTACGAAAAGCTCATAGAAGGGGACTCTTTCATTAACGAAATGGGCGGCGCGGAGAAACAGAAGGAGTCACTGCTTGGCCTGATCCGCTCGGTTACGGCATTGCGTGAAAACTTCGGCCGAGTGCACGTAAACATCGGAGAACCCATCGAACTGGACGCTCTGCTCGATACGACTCACCCGGATTGGCGTAGCCTGGAAAAGGGCAATGGTGAGCGCCCAACCTGGTTGAACGATGTGGTCGACAAATTGGGCCACGAGATCATGAGCGGCATAAATTCCGCAGCTGCTGTGACACCGATTAGCTTGCTCGCCTATGTGCTGCTGGCGACACCAAGGCAGAAGATCGGGGCCGAGGAGCTGACGTCGCAATTGCAGCTGAGCATGGACCTGCTAAGGCGATTCAGCTATTCCGACTCGGTGACCTTGCCCGATTGGAGCCCTCAAGAGATTATCGCGCACGGCGAGAAGCTGAATGTCATCAGTCGCACCACACACCCCATGGGTGATGTTATTCACATGGCTGAGAGCACCGCCGTACTGATGACCTACTTCCGCAACAATATTCTCCACTTGCTTGCGG
>PVMS01111300.1_pt1 | contig 16942 bp, 10 predicted proteins | sample 1853461 | NCBI WGS metagenome assembly PVMS01 (sample SAMN08582032, study PRJNA380276) | Marine sediment metagenome, whole genome shotgun sequencing project. | isolation source: ocean sediment barecode stripped | collected 2017 | reverse complement strand
ATTCCTGCTTTAGAATATGGCATCCCATAAGTTCTGCAACCGCAGGTTTTCATCCTTGCCGTGTTGATTGTTATCGTGGTTGGCAATCGGCAGGATAAGTATAGGCGCGCCTGTGACTTCGTCAATCAGATACAGGGGCAGGCTGCCGCCCATGGTGGGTAACTGGATCAGGGCATCGTCGCCCAATTCGTTCACGATCGCAGCGATGGATTGCGCGATGGGCAAATCAAAAGCGGTCCGGTAGGCCGGGTATCCGGCCTCGGACCAGTCGAGTAAAGCAATGCGATCATGGGTATTGCGCTGTTCGGGCGTGGGCTCCTGGTAAACAATCAGATAGCCTTGACTGCGAATGTGCTTCTCGATAATTTTTCGCAAAAAGTCCGGTGTCTGAGCCGGTACCAGACGCAGGCCGATCGACGCGGTGGCGGTGGTCTGGATGCTGTTTCGAGCCTGCTCACCCACGTCACCTGAGCGGATACCGCGCAGGTTCATCGCCGGGCGCATGACGGCCAGTTCCACTCGTTGATCGGTCTCAGGCCGATTGATTCCGAGCTCGTCAATCAACTTTTCATCAACTGACGGAGCAGCCTCTACCGCCTCGAGTTCCAGTATCGAGGGCGGCACCACTTGCTGACCGTAGCCCTCGATCAGGATATTGCCCCGGCCATCGCGCATACTGCCAATCAATTCGATCAGCCGCATGATGGGGTTTGGCGCCCAGTTACCATAATGGCCACTGTGCAAAGGCCGGTTTGGGCCAAAAACCGTCAGGTCAAAACCGTAGGAACCTCGAACGCCATAGCTCAACAGCCACTGACGGCTCTGGTGTACCGGCCCATCACAAAAAAGCCACAGATCTGCGCCCAACAGATGCTGGTTGTGGCTGAGCATTTGCTCCAGGTGGGGAGAACCGGCCTCCTCTTCCCCCTCAAAAAACAGTTTGAGGTTGATTGATGGCGCAATGCCGGCATCGTCCATCGCGTCCAGCGCGGTAATTAACGCAATAATCGGCGCTTTATCGTCACCGGCTGAGCGGGCGAAGATGCGCCACTCGGGATCGAAGGGGCCTTCCATCGGGATGATTTGCCCACCCGACTCCACCGATCCGTTACGCAGTACGGGTTCCCAGGGATTTGAGGCCCAGTCATCGGCGTTTACGGGTTGTCCGTCGTAGTGCACATAGATCATCAGTGTCCGGTCCGCGCCCGGACTGGCCCGCTCGGCAAATATTGCAGGTGGGCTGCCTTCGATTTCCAGCAAACGGGTATCAAAGCCCCGTGGTTTGAGCAAGTTGATAATATGCGCTGCGTTTTTTCTGATGTTGACCGAATCGCTGGCAATATTGGGAATGGAGAGCAGCCGGGCGAACTCTTCAATGATTTCCTGCTCGTGCGCCACCCGCCACTGCCGGGCCAGATCGGCCACACTCATGGGATCGGCGGCCAGAAGTGCCTGAGTGAACATCAGAAGCAGGATTGCCGGGCGCAGAAAAAAAAGTTTCTTCATGGAAATGGGGCTTTTGGTTTTTGCCTGCCATCAACCATATGGTGGGAGTCTGAACAACGCAAGCAATGGCCTAAATTGGCCCATGCGATGAAAGCATGATGCGCATGGGTTTCAAAACGGGTATGCTTGCGCAAATCCCGGTATCTGGCACCGGGCAGGCGCGAGGCGTCCAGGGAAAATGAAACGCACCGACACGACGAATCCGGATTATTTTCACAAGGTTGTGGATTGCCAGTGGGGCTGTCCCGCACACACTGACGTACCCGAGTACATCCGGCTGATTGCCCAGGGTCGCTTCGGTGACTCCTATATGGTCAATCGCGAGAGCAATGTCTTTCCGGGCATCCTCGGGCGCGTTTGTGACCGCCCTTGCGAGCCGGCTTGCCGGCGTGGCCGCATGGATGAGAAACCGGTCGCCATCTGTCGCCTGAAACGCGTAGCCGCCGACCACCGTGGGGATATCAGTGACCGCCTGCCGGTGGTTCCAAAAGAAAAAAATGGCAAGAAGATCGCGCTGATCGGAGCCGGTTGTGCGTCCCTGGCGGTGGCAAACGACCTCATGCCGCTGGGTTACGAGTGCACCATTTTCGAAGCGCAGGCTGTGGCGGGTGGCTTGATGCGCTACAACATTCCCTCGTTCCGGCTGCCGATTGAAGTGCTCAATGAAGAAATTGGCTACATCGTCGATATGGGTGTGGAGGTTCACTACAACCACCGCATTGAGAGCATGAAAACCCTGCTGGAGCAGGGCTACGATGCCGTGTTTGTTGGCACCGGCGCGCCCCGGGGCAAAGAGCTCAAACTGCCCGGCCGCTACGATACAGACAACATTTATATCGGTATCGACTGGCTGGAGTCGGTGGCCTTTGAGCATATCGATTCCATCGGCGAAAACGTTTTGATCATCGGTGTGGGCAATACCGCCATGGATTGTTGCCGCACATCGCTGCGTCTGGGTGCGAAAAGCGTCAAGGTCATGGCGCGCAAACCACGAGAATTCTTCAAGGCATCCAAATGGGAACTCGAGGACGCAGAAGAGGAGAATGTTGAAATCATAGTCAATCACTCACCGAAGGAATTCGTGATTGAAGATGGCAAACTCAAGGGCATGAATTTCGAATTGATGGAATATGTGGTCGAGAACGGGCGCATACTCGACCAGAAAGTCACCGGAGAGAAATTCATAGCCTGCGATGATGTTGTGCTTGCCATCGGGCAGGAAAATGCATTCCCCTGGATCGAGCGTGACCTCGGTATTGAGTTCGGGCCATGGGAAGAACCGGTGGTGGACGAAACGACTTTTGAGTCAAGCCGCAGCGGTGTGTTTTTCGGCGGCGATTCAGCCTTTGGCCCGAAGAATATCATTTGGGCTGTGGAGCACGGGCACCAGGCGGCGATTTCCATTCACCGCCATTGTCAGGGTGAGTCACTGAACGACCGCCTGCCAACGGTGCTCAACCTGGGCAGTCGCAAGATGGGCATGCACGAATGGAGTTACTCCAACAACTTTGACCCGGCAGCGCGACGCAAAATGATGCATGTTCCGCTGGAAAAAAGATTCACCGAACTGGGCAAAGAAGTTGAACTGGGTTTTGATGTCGAGCAGACCGTAAAGGAAGTTGAGCGCTGCCTGAACTGTGACATCCAGACCGTATTCTTTGATTCCCTGTGTATTGAGTGCGATGCCTGTCTGGACATTTGTCCCACCCAGTGCCTGACCATCGTGCCCAATGGCGAACTCAATGACCTGACCAAACGCCTCAAAGCGCCCGTGCTGGAAGTGGATCAACCGTTATTTGTTTCCGAAGAGCTGAAGCAAACTTCCAGGGTGATGGTCAAAGACGAGAATTTCTGTATCCATTGTGGCTTATGTGCCGAGCGCTGCCCGACAGCCGCGTGGGACATGCAGAAGTCGCTGTTGAAATTTCCCTCAGCCCTGGACTACGCGGGCGGTAATAATAAGGGTGAACAAGCATGCCAGCAAAGCAAAGCCGGATAAACGACTTTGTCCTGAAAATCGCTACGGTCAATGGCACCGGTTCGGCCAGTGCCAACGGGCTGTTGTTGAAGGCCCTGTTCCGGATGGGTATCCCGGTAACCGGTAAGAACCTGTTTCCGTCCAATATCCAGGGCCTGCCAACCTGGTATGAGATTCGCGCCAATCGTGACGGCTATATGTCGGCTTCGGGGCGGGTCGATGTCATGGTGGCAATGAACGCCCAGACTTACCAAAAAGATCTCAAAGAGGTCAGCCCGGGTGGCTTTTTGATTTATGATTCGACCTGGCCGCGTGAATCCACTATGAATCGTGAAGACATCACGGTGCTGGGTGTGCCCCTGTCCAAACTCTGCAACGAGGCATTCAGCGTCGCGCGCATCCGTATCCTGATGAAGAATGTGGCCTATGCAGGTGTGCTGGCCGCCTTGATGGATATCGATCTGGGCCTGGTCAAAACACTGCTGGAGGAGACCTTTGCCAGCAAGCCGGCCCTGGTTGAAAGCAACCTCCAGGCGATCATGCTGGGTTATGACTATGCGCAGGAAAATTTTACCTGTCCATTGCCGGTCCGCGCTGAGCCGATGGGAGACAACAGCGGGAACATCATGATTACGGGTAACGAAGCCACCGGCTTGGGTTGCCTGTATGCGGGCGCCACCGTCGGCGCCTGGTACCCGATTACGCCGTCCACCGGCGTGATGGACAGCTTTACCAAATATTGCGAGAAATTTCGCATCGATGCGGAAACGGGCGATCACCTGTTCTGTATTATTCAGGCTGAAGATGAGTTGGCGGCGGCGGGCATGGTGCTGGGCGCCAACTGGGTTGGTGCGCGGGCATTTACACCCACTTCGGGCCCTGGTATCTCGCTCATGAGTGAGTTTATTGGATTTGCCTATTACGCTGAAATACCCTCCGTGTTTATTGACGTCCAGCGAGTGGGGCCCTCCACCGGTATGCCAACGCGCACCCAGCAATGCGACGTGATGCTGTGCGCCTATGCATCACACGGTGACACCCGGCATCCGATCCTGTTCCCTGCCAATCCTCACGAGTGTTTCGAGATGGCAGTCACGGTTTTCGATCTGGCGGAACGCCTGCAGACCCCTGTTTTCATGCTTTCCGACCTGGATATTGGCATGAATGACTGGATGATCCCGGAACTGACCTGGGATGACAGCTACCGGCCCGATCGCGGTAAGGTTCTGGGCACCGAAGACCTGGCGAAGATGGAGCGTTTCGTGCGCTACCTTGACGTGGACGGCGATGGCATCACCTACCGCACGCTGCCAGGCGAAGACCCCAAGGGCGCCTATTTCGTGCGCGGTTCAGGGCACAACCGTTACGGTGCTTACACCGAAGACTCAGACGAATATCAGGACGTAATGGATCGTCTGCTGGTGAAATGGGAAACGGCCAAGACGCTGGTTCCCGATGCTGTGCTGAGCAAAGCCAACCGGCCTACCAGCCTGGGTATCGTGGCATTCGGCAGCTCGGACGGAGCCGTCATCGAGGCCCGTGATAGCCTGGAAGAGCAGGGTATCCACGCGGATTACCTCAGAATCAGGGCTTTTCCGTTCACCAGGGAAGTGAAGAATTTCCTCCGCCAGCACGACACTGTTTTCGTGGTCGAACAGAATCGCGACGCACAAATGAAATCGCTGCTGATGCTTGAATATAACGATATTGCCGACCGCCTGGTATCCGTCCTGCACTACAACGGCATGCCCATACCCAGCGATTGCGTGGTGCAGGGCGTGACCAGGCATCTGGAAAAGGAAGCAGCAGCATGACTTACGCCAGGCCAAGAATCGACCTTCCGGGCCAACTGACCAACGATATCGGATTGGTGCTGCGTGACTACGAAGGCGCTTTGTCCACCTTGTGCGCCGGTTGCGGTCATGACTCGATCACAGCGGCCCTGATACAGGCCCTGTGGGAAATGTCGATGGCACCGGAACGACTGATCAAGATGTCGGGTATCGGTTGTTCCTCCAAGACGCCGGCCTACTTTGTACACGGGGCACATGGTTTCAATTCAGTTCACGGTCGCATGCCATCAGTGGCCACCGGTGCCCTGGCAGGCAATCGCGACCTGGTTGGCATAGGTGTTTCCGGCGATGGAGATTCACTGTCGATCGGTTTTGGTCAGTTTGGGCACGTCATTCGACGCAATGTGAACATGCTCTACCTGATCGAAAACAACGGCGTGTACGGCCTCACCAAGGGCCAGTTTTCCGCTTCAGCGGATGCGGGCAGCACAGCTAAAAAGGGTGCGGTCAACCAGATGCAGAACATCAACGCCGTTGCCACCGCCATATCCATGGGAGCCAGTTTTGTCGGCCGCAGCTTTTCCGGCGACCGGGAACAACTGGTGCCACTGATAAAATCGGCCATAGCCCACCCGGGCTGTGCGGTGCTCGATGTCATTTCACCCTGCGTGACTTTCAATGACCATGAGGGCTCGACCAAGAGCTACGCTTATACGCGTGAGCACAAAAAACAGGTCACCGAAACCGATCTGGTCCCGGCCCGTTCCGAAATCAAGGCCAGCTACTATGCCGGTGATACCCATCCTGTGCGTTTACACGATGGCTCGACGATTCTGCTGAAGAAAGTCGATCCGGACTATGATCCCACGCGCCGCAACAATGCACTGGGCTTCCTTGAAAACCACCGTGGCCGCGGCGAAATTGTCACCGGCCTGTTATTCATCGACCAAAATGTACCCGACATGCATGAACAATCGCGCACCGCGAGCATGCCCCTCAAGGACATGGACTACGAGCAACTTAACCCGGGCAGCGAAGCCCTGACGACACTACAGCAGGGAATGAAATAGTTTCCGGCACTCCCCTATCTAAAAAGTGCTGTGACCCCCTCAGCCGGGCGGAGCGGATAAAGTTCACCAGCAGCATCAAAGTTATTGGCAATATTGCTTGGCTCACAGGTACTTAGCCCTTAATATGACAACATTCTGGATTCGTAAGAGAAAACTTGAATGTGCTCGATTTTCGGCGTATTACAGATACGCCAGGACGCCAGGAGCGTCCGAAAAATGGCCCTGCGCCAATCGCGGTTATTACGTCATCGCGGGCCGGATTGGAGCGGTATCTATACCTCTGACAATGCGGTGCTGGCGCACGAACGACTGGCTATTGTCGATGTCAATACCGGCGCCCAGCCTATACTGAGTGAGAACGGCCGTCAGGCGCTGGCGGTGAATGGCGAGATTTATAATCACCGGCCGATCCGTGAAGCTTTCGCCGGCCGTTACACTTTCAGCACCGAGTCAGATTGTGAAGTTATTCTCCCCTTGTACCTGAAGCACGGCACCGGCTTCCTGGAAGAACTTAGCGGTATGTATGCCTTTTGTCTCTACGATGAGGAAAAAGACTTCTGGATGATGGCGCGTGATCCGATCGGAATCATCCCGCTGTATTACGGGCATGACGAACACGGCCAGTTGTTGGTTGCCTCGGAAATGAAAGCGCTGATGGATGTGTGCAACCAGGTTCATGAATTTCCACCGGGGCATTACTGGTGCAGCGGGCAGGAAGAGCCGGAAAAGTGGTATCAGCGGGACTGGATGGACTACGATGCGGTTGAACATGCCGTGACTGATCGTCAAGCCCTGCATGATGCGCTCGAAAATGCGGTTATCAGTCACCTGATGACAGACGTGCCTTACGGGGTATTGCTTTCGGGCGGCCTGGATTCGTCAATTACCGCAGCGCTGGCCGCCAGACATGCGACCAAACGGGTTGAGGACGACGAAAAAAGTCCGGCCTGGTGGCCACGGCTGCATTCTTTTGCAGTCGGGCTTGAGGGCTCGCCCGACCTGTTGGCGGCGCAACAGGCTGCAGATCATATCGGTACCGTGCACCACAGCATCATTTTTACCCTTCAGGAGGGCCTGGACGCACTGGAAGAGGTCATCCACCATCTCGAAACCTATGACGTGACCAGTATTCGCGCTGCCACACCCATGTATCTGATGGCACGCAAGATTCGTGCTATGGGTATCAAGATGGTGTTATCCGGTGAAGGTGCTGATGAAATTTTTGGCGGCTATCTCTACTTCCACAAGGCGCCCAACCCACAGGCTTTTCATGAAGAAACGGTGCGCAAGCTTTCCCGCCTTCACAGTTACGACTGCCTGCGCGCCAACAAAGCGATGTCAGCCTGGGGTGTTGAGGCGCGGGTGCCTTTCCTCGACAAGGAATTCCTGGATGTTGCCATGCGCATTAACCCGGCAGACAAGATGATCACCCAAGGCCGCATTGAAAAACAAATCCTGCGCGAAGTATTCAGCTACCTGCTCCCCGATTCAATCGCCTGGCGCCAGAAAGAACAATTTTCCGATGGTGTGGGATATGGCTGGATCGACGCGGTCAAGGACCATGCAGAAGAACAGGTGAGCGATGCGGAGATGGCGCGGGCCAGTGGACGATTCCCCTTCAACACACCGGTATCGAAGGAAGGCTATTTCTTCAGAAGCCTGTTTGAGCACCATTTCCCCCTGGCCTCGGCAGCACAAACCGTCCCGGGTGGACCGACCGTGGCCTGCAGTACGCCTGAAGCCGTGTTATGGGACAAGGCGATGCAGGAAATGAACGATCCTTCAGGCCGGGCCATGCGTTCGGTACACCAGGATGGCTACCAACCGGAATTGGCCCATGAGTGAAAGAAAAGAACTGCTGGTGCAAAAGTTTGGCGGCACCTCACTGGCTGACCTCAGGGGTTTTGAAGCCAGCGCTTCGGTGATTGCTCAATACGCTGACAGGAATCGCGTGATCGTGGTGCTCTCAGCCGTCAAAGGGGTAACAGATCTCTTGCTGACGGCCATCGATACGGCGGTGGAAGGCGGCAATGGCGCCGAATATCTGGGTCAGGCGATCGACCGTGAACGGGCCATCATTGATGCCCTGAGCGAGCAGGGGGTGGCAACACTGCTGGCCAGCGCATTCCTGGAGGAACAGCAGTCGACTCTGACCCAACGGGTGGAAGGTATACGTCTGCTGGGCCAGTGCCCGGATGAAACGCGTGCGAGAATTCTGGCCAGCGGTGAAGGTTTCAGCAGTCGCCTGATGGTCGACTTGTTGCAGCACCGTGGGTTCCGCTCAGAATGGTGCGATACCGATGTGCTGCCTCTGGCAAACGAAAGCTGGCTGGATTCTCTGGTTGATATTGAGGCAGCGGCTCCCCGGCTGAAGAAACGGTTGGAAAATGATACCCAGGTCCTGGTGCTGCCGGGTTTCTATGGGCGCAATGGCGAGGGCGACATCCAGTTGCTGGGGCGCAATGGTACGGACTACTCCGCCGCAGTGATAGCCGCCGCTGCCGGTGCGGGCCTGTGCCAGATATGGAAAGACGTGGACGGCTTTTTCACGGCCGACCCACGCATCGTCAGCAACGCCCGCTGCCTGGACGAAGTCAGTTATGACGAGGCCATGGAATTAACCTATTTCGGAGCCAAAGTCATATCGGCAAAAGCTTTATCCCCGCTGGCCGCCAACAACATTCCGTGCGAGGTGCGCAACACCTATGACCCGTCCAAACCGGGCACGCTGATCCATAGCGAGGCCAGGCGTACGCATGTGGTGCGCGGCATCTCTCATTTGCATGATGTGGCTTCTATCACCCTGCAGGGTGGCGGCCTGCGAGGTCGTGTCGGCATCGCTCGTCGGGTGATGGATGCGCTGGCCAGCGAGGCCATTTCAATCTTGCTGATTGTGCAGTCTTCATCGGAATACAGCATCACGCTGTGCGTGCGTAAAAGCGACGAGAAGAAGGCTTGCAAAGCACTGGACGAGGAGTTTCATTTCGAGCGCCTGCATGGTCTGATTGAGGAAATATCGGTACAAAGTGATCGTGCCGTGGTTTCGCTGGTTGGTGAGGGCATGAAGCACTACCGCGGGATCGCAGCCCGCTTCCTCACGGCCATTTCCTCGGCCGGCGTCAACGTGGAAGTCATTGCGCAGGGTTCCACCGAGTGCGCCATTGCGGTGGTGGTCAAGGGTGAGGATGCACAAGCTGCAACACGCGCCTGCCACACTGCGTTTTTCAGCCATTCCACGCATATCGATGTCATCCTGCTCGGATGCGGCAATGTGGGCAGTGAGTTATTGGCCCAATTTCAACGCCAGTCCGGCAGCCTGATCAAGCATCACATGGACCTGCGGGTGCGGGCCATTGCCAACAGCAAAAAGTTACTGGTTTCTGACGATCAGCTGGACCTTGCGAACTGGCGGGAAAGCCTTGATGAGCAAGGCCGGGAGTGGACCATGGGCGATGTGATCGCCATCCGCAAGAAGCTTGGCCTGCTCAACCCCACCATCATTGACTGCACCACCGACGAGTCAATAGCTGATGAGTACGTAAGATTTTTGAGCAAGGGATTCAACGTGGTTGCGGCCAACAAGAAAGCCAACACCTCCAGCCTGGCCTACTACCGTGAGATACGCGAGACGGCGGCAAAGAATTTTCGCAAGTTTCTGTACGAGACCAATGTCGGCGCCGGATTACCGGTCATCGACACCATGCAGTCGCTGATTCGCTCTGGTGATGAACTGGAAACATTCGAGGGCATCCTGTCCGGTTCCCTGTCGATGATTTTTGGCTTGTTGGAAGATGGCATGCCTTTATCTCAGGCGGTAAGCGAAGCCATGAACATGGGTTTCACCGAGCCAGACCCGCGGGATGACCTTTGCGGCATGGATGTGGCACGGAAATTACTGATTATTGCACGCGAAGTTGGTCTGCAACTGGAGTTGTCTGATATCGCCGTTGAGCCGGTTGTTCCGTGGGAACTGGTCGGTCATCTAGATCAGTCTGAGCTGATTGAGGCGCTCCAGGCGCTCGATGAGGAATTCTCGTCCAGAGTTGCAGCAGCGCAAACAGAGGGGCAGGTTCTTCGTTACGTTGGCCGCATTGAAAATGGCCGGTGCAGCGTGTCAGTTGAATCCGTACCATCGCGCAAACCCCTGGGGGCCATCCGTGACGGTGAAAATGCGCTGGTATTGCTTACCCACTATTACCAGCCCATCCCGCTGGTTTTGCGTGGCTATGGCGCTGGTGCAGCGGTCACGGCATCTGGTGTATTTGGAGATATTCTGCGCACCGTCTGGAGACCGCTGGATAACTGAACATGGAATCTTTGTTAAAGCGGCCCGGCAAACACAGGAAATCACCTCGAATGGTGCCCCTGACCGTGTATGCTCCCGCTTCAATTGGAAACATGTCCATCGGGTTTGATGCCCTGGGTCTGGCACTGGCGCCGGTGGACGGCAGCATGCTGGGTGATCTGGTTCAACTCAGCCTGCCGGATGCGGAGGGGAGCAGTATGGACTGGGAACGGGAGGTCACCGGCGAGTTTGCTGACAGGCTGCGTCAGGACCAGGAACAGAATATGGTTATAGCCTGCTGTCGCGGCTTCCAGGTGGCAGCCGCTGACAAGGGGTTTGAGATCAGGCCGCTGAAAGTGAGGCTGGAAAAGCGTTTACCCATTGGCAGCGGGCTTGGTTCCAGTGCAAGTTCAGTGGTGGCAGCGCTGGAGGCGCTCAATCGCTGGCACGGCAACCCGCTGAGCCATCACGACATATTTCAATTGATGGCCGAAATGGAAGGCAGAATCAGTGGTGAAGTTCATTTGGATAATATTGCCCCTTGTCTCTACGGCGGTTTGCGACTGTGTCCTCCCGGCAGTCAGTCAGAGTACGCTCTGCCCTGGCCGGCCCGCTGGCTTGCTGTGGTTTGCTGGCCGGGTACAGAGTTGGTCACGCGCGAAGCGCGCTCGGTGTTGCCCGAACAGATTCCGCGCGGCACAGCGGTACGTCATGGTGCGCAGTTTGCCCAGTTTGTCCACGCCCTGCACACCGGCAATACCGAACTCGCCGCTACCAGCATAGTGGATCATATTGCTGAGCCTTACCGCCGTCGCCTGCTGCCGGGGTTTGACGAGGCCAGGCGCGAGTTGCCTGAACTGGGCGCATTAGCGGTCGGAATTTCCGGTTCTGGTCCAAGCATTTTTGCCCTGGCGGACGACATGGAAGCCGCCACCAGGGTAGCGGCCTGGATGGCGGCAAACTACCAGAAAAATGAACAGGGATTTGTCCACATCTGTCGTGCAGACCTGAGCGGCGCACGAACTATCGAGTAATCAACATTCAAGGTAAATAAGTCCATTGAATCTGATCAACATCAAACATCCTGATCAACGTGTCAGCTTCCGGGAGGCGGTACTGAGCGGTTTGGGCCGCGACCAGGGCCTTTTTTTCCCGCAGTCTTTCGAGCAACTGCCGGATCTGGATAAACTGCTGGAAGAGACGTTTGTTCCACGCAGTGTGGCCGTTCTGAAGCACCTGATTGGCAATGAAGTCAGACTGGAAACCTTGCACAACATGGTGTCCTCGGCTTTTGATTTTCCCCTGGAAGCCCCGCTCCTTCCCGACGGCACCCGGGCGCTCGAGTTGTTTCATGGCCCATCTCTGGCGTTCAAGGATTTCGGCGCACGCTTTATGGCGTGCTGTCTGGCCGAGTTTCACGATGGCGGACCCATGACCATACTCACCGCAACCTCCGGTGATACCGGGGCTGCGGTTGCTCACGCTTATTATGGCCAACCGGGTATCAGGGTAGTGGTGCTGTACCCGCAGGGAAAGATATCTCCCTTGCAGGAAAAGCTGTTCTGTACGCTGGGTGGCAATGTGCACACCATCGCGGTGGAGGCGGATTTCGATACCTGCCAACAACTGGTCAAGCAATCTTTCGATGATGAAAAACTCCGGCGTGAAGTGGGTCTGAATTCAGCCAACTCCATCAATATCGCTCGATTGCTGGCGCAAGTGTGCTATTACTTCGAAGCTGCAGCTTGCGCGGATAAGTTTCAGAATCTGGTACTCAGCATACCCAGTGGTAATTTTGGAAATGTGACCGCAGCCTTGATTGCGCGCGCCATTGGCCTGGGATACAAGCGCATTATTGCTGCAACCAACGCCAATGACACGGTCCCGCGTTTTCTGGCCTCCGGCCGCTGGGATCCCAATCCGACGGTGACCACGATCACCAATGCGATGGACATATCACTGCCCAACAATTTTCCCCGTGTGCTTGAACTGGGGGAGCGCCATGGCCTGCCACTGGAGAAGCTGCTTTCCTCAACTGCTCTGGGTGATGACGAGACCCGTGCCGCCATGTGCTTGCTCCACTCTCGTGACTATCTGGCCGATCCGCACAGTGCACTGGCCTGGGCCGCACTGAATGATTCATTGAAGGAAGGCGAAGAAGGTGTTTTCCTGTGTACAGCCCATCCGGCCAAGTTTCTGGAAGTCATGGAGGAAACCCTGGGGATCGAACTGACCTTGCCTGAAGAGTTGGAAGAAGTGAAGGATAAAAAAGTACTATCCAGTACGATGCCGGGCGAGTTTTCAGCGTTGAGAAAGGAATTATTCGCATAGCAACAGGACGGTAAGACATATGCACTTTATATTCAGCCCATTGAAGGGCCTTCTCCCTACCGCACTATTTCTGACTTCCCTGCTGTGCAGTTCCGTGTTGGCACAGGAAGCAATCAGCCGTCACTACGACTGGCTCACCGCAGACAAGGTTTCCGGTTCCCATGTACTGCAAATCAAGGCAGACGGCACACGCCTGGCGGACTTTGAATTCAATGACCGCGGGCGGGGACCGAAAATCCACGAAGAGCTCAAAACCGATGAGGCCGGTTTGCTGACATCATTGAGGGTGAATGGTCATTCGTATATGGGCGCGCCGGTTGATGAGACTTTTACCGTGAAGGATGGCAGGGCGCAGTGGCAGAGTACGTTGGAAACAGGCGAGGCGATAACTTCCGGTTACTATTGGGCTAATGACGGCACCCCCGAGCGGGGGGCGCAGATGGCGCGGGCTTTGCTGGCCAGCCCTGGCGGGAGGCTTGATTTACTTCCATCTGGTTCCGCGACGATTCATAAGCTGGCAGAAAAGACCATCACCCAGGACGGCGCAACGCGGACCGTGTCGCTTTATGCGATGAGTGGTTTTGATTTTGCCCCGCAATACCTGTGGCTGGATGCAGACAATGAGTTATTTGCGCTTGCCCTGGGATGGATGGGACTGGTGCCACAGGGACTGCAGGCCGTGCTGCCTGGTTTGCAGGAAGTTCAGGATCAGGCAGAGCAGGACTATCACCGCCAATTAGCCAATAAGCTGACCAACAAACTGCCGGCAGACTGGATTCTGCGCAATGTCGCAATCCTGGATGTGGAGCGCGGCGTACTCAATAGCGGTCAGATGGTTGCCGTATCCGGCGGCAAAATTGTTAAAATCATGGATGATGACCGGCTGCAGATGCCGCCTGCTGAAGACAGTTCTACCCGGATTATTGATGGTCAGGGTCAGACATTGATTCCCGGCTTATGGGATATGCACACCCACCTGTCGCTGGCTGATGGTCTTTTGCAGATTGCGGCCGGCGTGACCACTGTGCGTGACCTTGCCAACGATCCCGAGCGGCTTGCTTCAGTTAGAAATGCTTTTGATAGTGGCGAAGTGATTGGGCCGCGGTCCTTTGCTGCTGGCTTCATCGATAAAAAGAGTCCTTATTCTGCTCCGACGGGCCGCCTGGCGGAAAGCCTTGATGATGCGTTGAAGATGGTGCGCGAATACGCTGAAATGGGGTACCCCCAGATAAAAATCTATTCTTCCATCGAGCCGGAATGGGTCAGGCCGATTGCCCGGGAAGTACATGACAATGGCATGCGCCTGTCGGGCCACATTCCATCCTATATGACAGCACAGCAAGCTGTGAATGATGGTTTTGATGAAATTCAGCACATCAACATGCTTTTTCTGAATTTTCTGGCAGGCCCGGAAGATGACACCCGCACCCCTGTCCGATTTACTCTGGTGGCCGAGAAAGCGGGTGACATGGATCTGTCGTCACCATCGGTCAATGCTTTTGTCTCTTTGTTGAAAGAAAATGAGGTGGTGGTCGATCCCACGGTGACGATTTTTGACGGCATGTTCCGCCACCGTTCGGGTGAGCTCAACCCGGAATACGCGATGATTGCCGATCATATGCCGCCATCCGTTCGACGCGGCATGCTGGCCGGAGAGATGGACATCAACGACAGTAACGCCGCGCGCTACGCAAAATCAGCAGATGCCCTGCTCGAAATGATTGCGAAACTGCACCGGGCGGGCATCACCCTGGTTGCCGGTACAGACGCGATGGCCGGCTTCACCCTGCATCGTGAGCTGGAGCTCTATCATCAGGCGGGTATCAGCGCAAAAGATGTTTTGCAGCTTGCCACTATCGGTTCAGCCCGGGTCGCTGGAGCCGCAGATCGGACCGGTTCCATTGCCGTGGGGAAGCAGGCTGATTTCGTTCTGCTCGCAGGCAATCCGCTGCAAGACATCAGCGCCATCCGCAGACCGGTTGCCGTTTTCAAAGGAGATCGCTGGTACGATCCGGCACAACTGTACGAAGCCATCGGCATCAAGCCGTTCACGCGCTAGCGTTGATTTCCAGCAACGTTGTATACATTCAAAGTCGAATAATTAGTAAGCACGCCCACCAGGTGGTGTGGGTAAAATGCTGTGCTTGATACAGGCTCTGCCTGAAAGGCTTTCAAGTCGCTCATTCTTCTGTATTTGATTCCTCGCTATTGCGGGTGAAAATGTCTACGTACATTTGGGCCAGGGGTGATACACCGCTCAGGTAGATGAAGGGTTCTTCTTCGGTCGTCACGCTGATACCAAGCTGTTGCTTCGATTTACCGGTGATTTCGGTAAGGGTTTGCGCCAGCAACACATTGAGAGAGGCGGTTTGGTGGTTAAGGCCGGCCGTTCCACCGGGTAATTTTACCGCGTATAGGGCAGAGTACATTTCCCGCAGGTCGCGGTATCTCAGATTTTCCATATTCTCAACAACCGGGCTGTAATTGAACGCAGAAGTTCCGTGGTCTCCATGAACCAGGATGGTGGCCTGCTGGTACAGGCCCTGCTCCTGCAACACCCTGAACAAGTTACCCAACTCCCTTAAAGCACACTGCGCATGAGGCACAAACCTCGCATAGCGCCGGGCACGGGTCTCAACTGAATTGCCGATCAACCCGGTCGTGGCGGTAAAGCGTAGCCAGGATTCCGAATCATAATCCAGGCTGCAATCCTGACGGTAAACCAGAGGCGAGTGGGGGATCAGGATGTGTGCAAAATATGCACCATCCGGCCTCAGCTGAACGTCCTGCGTCAGGGTGGACAAGAGACGTTTGTCATAGGTGCTGACCCCCCAGTTCCCGATGCTCAATGAGTTCTGCAGAAGCTCTGAAATGATGACGGACTGGCCCAGCAGCGTACGCAGCAAAACAGTGGTTCTTGTCGCAATATTGGCGACGCCGGTGTGTATTGTTTTCAAATTTGGAATCGCAAATACCTTGCAGTAGTCAACTGCGGAAGAATCACAGAAATTTACAGCTTCGGTCTGGTAGACAATGATCGGGTAGCCATGGTCGCTGAGTGCCTGAAACCAGGCGTTTTCCGGGATCGAGATTGCTTCGCGGAGCATGACGATCGATTGAAAGATATTCTCGTCATCGTTGCGAAAATTGAATGCCCGGGTGAGGGAATCGGTGGTGTTGTTATAGTGGGTATAGGCGCGCGTATGGACCTGAAAATCATGAGCGGCGAAGAAGTCCAGCATCTCAGACCGCAAATTTTGTGATTCGGCAGATTGCGGCAAACCGTCAGGTCCGATGAAACCATCAACCACGATATGGATCAAAGGCCCCTGCCTGGCCAGCACCGGCGTGGTTTCCAGTTGTGGCGCGTTTCTGGCCCGGTCGATACGATTGTCAAAGAATGCGCCGGTGATCAGTGCAGCCATCACCACCATCAAAATCAGAGGAAATTTTTCCCTGAGCAACAAGGATAAAACCAGGCTTGAAGCGAATACCGTCAGGATACCAATCAGCAGAAAGTTGCTGTGTATCAGCAGGACCAGTGTCAGTACTGTCACCAATAAAAAATTTACCACCAGCCACCGGCAGGGTTGCAGCAAGGTTGCAACCAGGCCGGCCAGCAAACCGAAACAGCCAAATAGCACAAAAACCTCGATGGAAAAGATCGGATATTCGTGGTGCCAGAGCATGCCGAGCAGTGGATAAGCCAGCAACAGGAACAACACCAGGCTGCGCTCACCGAAGCCCGTTTTCAGAAACCACTGTTTCCAACTCATTGAACTAAAACCTCGCCGGTAAGCATGTTAATCGAGTGCTGAACAGGGGTGGCCTGCGACTACACTAGAGGCCAAAACCCAGTTGGAAAACCACTATGCCGATCATTAAAAACGCGATCGCCAGCTTGGCTGCGGTGGCGACTACCATGCCGATCCAGGCACCCAGTCCAGCGCGGCCGGAAGAAATGTATCGCTGCCACCTT
>PVMS01015355.1_pt1 | contig 16947 bp, 15 predicted proteins | sample 1853461 | NCBI WGS metagenome assembly PVMS01 (sample SAMN08582032, study PRJNA380276) | Marine sediment metagenome, whole genome shotgun sequencing project. | isolation source: ocean sediment barecode stripped | collected 2017 | reverse complement strand
GAATTTGGGCCGTTAACGCTGCGCTCGCGTTCATCTATTGCCAGGCACTTGTTGATCGCGTCCTGATGACTGCCGGAGAAGGCGGCAAACACCAGGTCACCCGCATAGGGATGGCGTGGATGCACTGATAACTGGGTACATCGTTCGACTACATTAATAATTCGATCCATGTCGGACAGGTCCAGGTCTGGATCTATACCCTGGCTGTAAAGATTCATCGCCATCGTCACTATATCCATATTGCCGGTTCTCTCGCCGTTGCCAAGCAGGGTACCTTCGATTCGGTTAGCGCCCGCCATGACACCCAGCTCCGAGGCAGCAATACCACAGCCACGATCATTATGCGTATGTAAGCTGATGATGAGGCTATCGCGCCTGTTAATCTTATCGCACACCGATTCAATCTGGTCGGCATAGACATTCGGGGTTGCAACCTCGACAGTTGCCGGCAGATTGATGATAGCCTTGTTGGCGGGGGTTGGTTGCCACACATCGATTACCGCATCACACACTTCTACCGCAAAGTCCAGCTCGGTGGCGGTGAAGCTCTCGGGTGAATATTGAAACTGCCATTTGGTATCGGGTTGACTGGCGGCACAATCGCGTACCCAGTATGCACCCTGTACTGCTATGGCCTTGATTTCGTCACGCGACTTCTTGAACACATGTTCACGTTGCACAGCCGAGGTCGAATTATAAAGGTGCATGATCGCGCTCCGGGCACCTTTCAAGGACTCGAAACTACGCGCAATTAAATGCTCACGCGCCTGGGTTAAAACCTGGATGGTGACATCGTCGGGCACCAGGTCCTGTTCGATCAACTGGCGTACAAAATCAAAATCGGGTTGCGATGCGGCCGGAAATCCGACTTCGATCTGTTTGAATCCGACATCGACCAGCAGCAGGAACATTTCCAGTTTTTGCTTCGGTGTCATGGGTTCGATCAGAGCCTGGTTGCCATCGCGAAGATCGACGCTACACCAGGTCGGTGCCTGCCTGATCACACTATCAGGCCAACGACGCGCCGGTTTGACGATCGGCGCAAAGGGGCGGTACTTTTTATGATTGAAGGTTGACACCGGACTATCCTGTAATGTTATTGATGAGGTGGATCACTGCGACTCAGGTAAAAATCAGGGTCGCGCAATCTACTGGTAATGCCTCGTTTCAGCTATTGGCTCAGTATAATTCAAATACACGAGTCATTTATCGCGAATTATCCAATATTATTCGTAATTTTAGAGAATTATACTTTTATTAATGAATTAATGAGTTAGTATGTCTATTATATTAAATTAATAGAGAGATACTGGTTGAAAATTACACTGGATCGGATCGATAAGCATATTCTCAGGCTGATGCAGGCAAATGGCCGGATTAGCAATCTCGAACTGGCCGATCAGGTAGGTCTATCCCCGACGCCGTGTTCGCGCAGGGTCAGGCGTCTCGAAGAATCCGGTTTGATAGATCGCCATGTTACCCTGCTTAAACCTGAATTACTGGGTCTGAGTCTGACCGCAATAATTGGCATTTCGATGGATCGACATACCCCCGATCGTTTCGAGTCATTCGAAAAGGCTATCGCCAGTATGCCTGAAATAATTGAATGCAATATCGTCACCGGGCAGGCGGCCGATTTTCTGGTCAAGGTCGTCGTTAAAGATATGCAACACTATGAAAGATTTCTGCTCGGACGTCTAACCCGCGTGAGCGGTGTGACCGGTGTTCATTCCAGTTTTGTGTTGCGGCAATTGATAAACAAGACAGAATTGCCGGTAGATTAACTGTCCACAAAAGGGAAGCGCAGTCCGAGCAGGGCCCCACGACTTGAAAGTTGGTCTGATTGAACTACCATTTTAACATCTAATCTTATCCCACCCAGGTTTTCCTACCTTTCATGGCCAGCTCCTTCCATATAAGTAGCTCCTCGGAGTCTATAACCAATTTCGCCATGGAGGGTGTTGATCGGTCGAATATCGAGTCACTGGACAAAGCCTTGCACACTGAATGGGCGCTGGGTAGAAACATTGTGCTGGCCTGGGTTCCCCGTGTTAAGGGCATGGATGTACTCATCATTCCTCACTACACGCTCAGTGAGTTCTTTGCTTCGGCTGCCCAGGAAACCGGAAACCCATCCGCCGATCCCGACGACACCGACTACACCGATTCTTTTAACCGTCTGCCTTCGAGGGTTATTGAAAAAGTTATAGCCGGCTCCAAGAAACGCGATAGTCGAGAAATTTTACATTTATCGAAGTTGCTGGGATACGCTCCTCGATGTATAGAGTTACCCTTTACACCCGGTGAAGAAGTACCCTACGGGGTAGTCGAATCGATAATAAAAAGGTACAGCATCTCATTCGCTGAAGACCGTGCAGTCGCGCTGTTTGACATTGTCGGATTTTCTCTTTTGTCACCGCTGGACCAGGTTACCCAGCTAAATAGCCTGGCTCTTTCGGCTAATGCGGCCCACGCCAAAATGCTCAAAAAAGATATCGACATCAATTTTGCACGAACCACCACCGGTGACGGATTTTATATCTGGAACAGGGATCGTAGTATCCAGGCCAATGTCAATCTATACCACTTGATGCACCTGGTACTTGCCGATAACGCTATAGCCAGGGCCAAATCCTCACACAGCACGACACCGTTGCTACGAACTGCCTTCCATGTCGGGGGATATTACGAGTTCTATCAGTCCGAGGGCTTAAGCCCCACGGTTTACAGCTATATCGTTGGTGATGTGACTATCGAGCTCGCCAGAATGGTTGAGCAGGCCCTGCCCGGGCAGGTGCTGGTGGGCGATTTTCAGATACCGGTTCCAGATGGAGAGATCGGTCTGGTGAAAAAATTAGACACCACCGATTTCATCGACAAAGCGCAGGAAACACTCTCGAGTCTAAACGGGCTTGTTTTATCAGATGGTAAAATAGATTCGATCAGTTGTTACCTGACCGGCGACAGGCTCGAAAACCAGGAATTTGCGGTACGCAAATATGTCATTGTCGACAAGCATGGCAAGGGAAGAAACGTCTACAATGCCAAGGTTAACATCTATCTGAACGATTCAAATCCGGTCTACCTGGGATTACCCACTAATAATTTAGGCCCCTTCAATGCTTCTACCGGTGATTCTGTCGCGTTAAGAAACCATTCGACCGACGACTATTGAAAACAGTCTACAGCCCCCTCGCCATTCCGGCCCCCGAGCCGAAATCTCGAAATAGCGTATCATCTCAAGATTCCGGGACAGCCAGACCGCTGATTTCACAGGAATGACGATAATATCGACTGGTTTTAACAAACATTTGACTAATCACCGGCCAACGCTGATAGTTTCCACAAATGAATGAGTTATCGACCGAACCCTTCGATCCGCAGGTAAAAGAAGCCCAGCTCCAGCATGAATCCCAGTCCTGGGATACCAGCCAGGTACAGGCGGCATTGCCCGGCGACATTCCAGAAATTGATATCTCAGAATATTTCGGGAGTCAGAGCGATGCCGCACTTAATGCGGTTGCTGAACAACTTCGCGGAGCCTGTCTGCAGGTTGGATTTTGCTCGATTGTCGGTCATCAGATTTCATCGAGTCAGGTAAAAAAGGCGTTTGCCGAGGCACAGCGTTTTTTTGCATTGCCAACGGATCTCAAACATAGCCTGTTGATGGATCGACCCGACTGGCCGGTAAAGGCGGTTGGCTACCTGGCGGTCAATAATTACAAACTACCTGCCCGGAATAAAGGCAACCTCAACGAAACCTTCGTCATCAAGCGCGACCACCGGGTCGGACTCGGGGACAATCAATGGCCGGGTGAAGATCAACTACCCGGATTCCGCACCAGTATTGAACACTATGCCGGGCAAATGGAAAACCTGGCAAAACAGTTATTACCAATTTATGCACGGGCACTCGAACTCGAGAAAAACTTCTTTGCACCCGCATTCACAAACCCGCTGTACCGATTGCGGATGACACATTATCCGTTGATCGAAGACAGGGCAGCAGATGAATATGGTATCGCCCCACACGTCGATACCACTTTTTTTACCCTGTTGGCACAAAATAGTCCCGGGCTGGTAATCTTCAGTGAAAAGCGCCAATGCTGGATTCATGCGCCGGTCATCGAAAACGCCTTTATCGTCAATACCGGCGAGTTGCTCAAGCAATGGTCGAATGATTTATTCATCAGCGTCAAACACTTTGCCAACAACAATACCGGCGATGAAGCCCGCTATTCGATTCCATTTTTCTTCAATGCCAATCCTGACTACGAAATGGAATGTCTGCCTACCTGCTGCAGCGCTGATAACCCGCCTAAGTATCCACCGATTTCTTATCTGCAGAGTCAGGGAGTTGTACAGGGCGAGTAACCGGGCAGTACCAATGGTCCTGTCATTTCGGCCTCCGAGCCGGAATCATTAAAGCTGTTAATTAGATTCCTGCCAAGTGGGCGGCATCCCGCCAGGAATGACGAAAATTTGCTGGAATGTTGGACACAGGCGAAGAATCAGGGGTCTGATACCAGGCCTAGCAATTTCTGTATTTTCGCTTTCCTGGCATCATCGGCAAAGCTGGCTTCTATGCTATTCGATACCAGTTGTATCGCCTGTTGCTCAGTCATATCGAGTACCTGTGCCAGGGCTTCAAAGTTTTCGGTCATATATCCACCGAAATAAGCCGGGTCGTCTGAGTTCACGGTGACGCAGACGCCTTTTGCCAGCATGTCGAGAATATTGTGTTGCGACATGTCTTCGAAAACACGCAATTTGGTATTCGAGAGCGGGCAAACGGTGAGTGGCAATCGGGTTTCAACCAGGCGGGAAATCAATTCAGGGTCATCGGTCGAGCGCACGCCGTGGTCGATACGCGAGACTTTTAAATCTTTAATCGCGGTCCAGATATACTCAGCAGGCCCCTCCTCGCCAGCATGTGCAACTGTCAACAAGTCCGACTCACGCGCCCTGGCAAACACTCGACTAAATTTTTCAGGCGGGTGGCCTTTTTCAGAACTGTCCAGTCCAACGCCTGTAATCAGATCAAGATATGGCTCGGCTTGCGCGAGGGTGTCAAAGGCAGCCTCTTCGCTGAGATGACGTAGGAAACACATGATCAGCCTGCTGGTAATGCCAAACTTTTTCTCACCATCATCAAGTGCCCGCGAAATGCCGTTAATCACGGTTTCAAAGGGTATACCTCTATGCGTGTGGGTTTGCGGGTCGAAAAACGGCTCGACATGAACCACGTTTTGCTGTCGGCACTTTTCCAGGTAAGCCAGGACCAGGTCATAAAAATCCGCTTCCACCTGAAGCACGTTGGCACCCTGGTAATAAATATCGAGAAAATCCTGCAGGTTGCTGAACGCATAGGCCTGGCGTAGAAGGTCTACACTTGCAAATGGCAATTCAATATTATTCCGCCGAGCCAGTTGAAACATCAGCTCAGGTTCGAGGCTTCCTTCCAGATGTATGTGTAGCTCTACCTTGGGTAGAGCATTGAGCCATTCATGGCAGAGGGTTCCCATTTATACCATCCTGTTGACCAGATTATTTTAACAGCCACGATAATACTATATTGGGACAAATGCAGGATGCCTGTAAATACCCCTAGCCGCTAATCCTGTACATTGAATAATCGAAATAATAGTATTCGGATTTCGGTTATTAGCCCTGGAGCAGACAAATGCGACGCTTAAAACAAATGCTCGATGCTGGCGGTACAGTGCTGTCTGCCTGGTGCGGTATTACCGATCTGCGATATCTTGAGGCCATTGCCAGGCATAGCTTTGATGCGGTCGTTCTCGACATGCAACATGGGTTTTTTGATGAATCCAGCGTTCAAAATGGTATTGCCACGCTGGTTGCCCGCGGTAAGGCGCCGCTGGTGCGGATTCCACTGGCACGCTGGGATACGGCTTCCCGGGTGATGGATTTTGGAGCGCTTGCCGTGATAGCACCGATGATTAACACCGCAGCGGACGCCAGGGCATTGGTTTCCGCTACGCGATTTGTTCCGGTAGGTGAACGCTCGTTTGGACCGCGACACGCAGCCTCCCTGTACGGGATCGACAGTAATGAATATCTCGAAGGATTCGATCAATGCTCCCTGGTGCTGGCAATGATTGAAACCCGCGAGGCCTACAACAATCTTGATGAAATTATCGAAGTCAATGGAATCGACGGCATACTGATTGGCCCGGGTGACCTTTCTATTTCGTTTCGGCAAAATAGAATACCGGATGCTTATGGAGTCGATACTATCAATGCCGTCGAAGACATAGTAGCGCGATGTAAAAAAGCAGGTAAAAAGACGGCCGCTTTTTCGATCAACCCGGCGGCGGCAAATATGCTCAATAAACTGGGCGTGGATATCATTTCGGTAGGAATCGATGATACCTATATATCCGGTGGTGTCGACTCACACATCTCCGGATTAAATTTCAGGTGATTTTAAGTGACGATGGATCGAATCCGCCCTATTCTTACCGTTAAAGCCCGATTAATAAAGACCGCAGGTCAGGCCTGACAGCCCATGAAACTCCTGGTATTTCAGCATATCGACTGCGAACACCCCGGATCACTTCGCGGCTTCCTGGCCGCAGACAAAATCGAATGGCACGCGATCAATCTTGATCAGGGTGATTCCATTCCTCCACTGGAAAATTACGACGCACTGTGGGTGATGGGTGGCCCGATGGATGTCTGGGATGTAGAGGAGCACAGTTGGCTGATTGGCGAAAAAGCTGCCATTCGCCGTTGGGTAAGCGAATTGAACAGACCTTTCCTGGGATTTTGCCTTGGCCATCAATTACTCGCCGACGCACTCGGTGGCAGCTGTGCACCACAACGACCACCCGAGATTGGCATTGTCGAGGTCGAGCTAACCGACGAGGCCGCTGGCGATCCCCTGTTTAAGAACATGCCGCAAAAACAAAAATGCCTGCAGTGGCATTCGGTGTGCGTCGACCAGCCACCTGAAAATACCACCATACTGGCCAGTTCCGATGACTGCCGGGTACAGGCCATGCGAGTCGGATCAAACGCATGGTCGATGCAATACCATGTTGAAGTCGAAACTGATACCGTCGAAAACTGGGCCGATGTACCCGCTTACCGCGAAGCTCTCGAAAGCACAATAGGACCACAGGGACTGGCCATGATGAAATCGGGTGCCGATAGCCATATTTCGGAGTTTCTCAACTGTGCCGAGATGCTGTATCGCAACTTTATGCAACACGCTGATACTATCAATGCACGAAAAATTACAACTGGTTAGTATTGTTACTGTGTACCCGGTATCAACTTCCCCTGTTCCCATCGATAAACTGATTTTCTATTTAATGTCGGCAAGCCCGAGGACTGGTGAGCGAATTTAAAGACAACTCTGTATAACTCGGATCTTCCCTGGCTTCAGCCTCCACCCTGCGCCGCTTAACCAGGATTCGCATTGCTTCCTGCCAGGCTCAGGTGCAAACTGCGCCGATGGCCATCGCATCAACAAACCGCCACGCAATAGATTCCCGTCACGGATACGCCATGTTGATCATGATGGCCGGCTCGATAGCAATCAGTTTTGGCGGCCTGGTGCAACGCAATATCGAGGTCGCCGATGCATGGCAAACGATCTTCTATCGATCTCTCGGCATGCTGATTGCGATGGTTTTCATCGTAGCGATTCAATACCGCGGTCGCGTACTGAGTACAATAACCGGAGTTGGGCAGCTGGGATTACTCGGTGGCGCGCTGATATCGGTTGCCGGAATCACTTTTATCCAGGCCCTGGCCCACACCACGATAGCTAACGCGCTGTTTATACTCGGTGCCATACCCTTTTTTGCCGCACTGTTCGCGCGACTTTTGCTGGGTGAGCAATTACGCCGCACGACGCTGCTTACCATGCTAGCGGCTGCAGTTGGGCTTGGTATCATGGTCGTACAGGGTATCAACATCGGTTCGGGATTCGGAAATGCAATGGCCCTGATAACCGCCATCAGTTTTGCCCTGTACGCAATTATCGTGCGCTATAAACGCCAGACCGAGATGCTACCGGTAATGCTGATATCGTCGGTGATTGTGATCACTATCACCTTGCTGGTGAAATCCGGTGATATGGCTATTCCGCTACGCGATATATTACTGTGCCTGTTCTGGGGCGGATGCCTGTCAGGTTATGTCAACTGGGCGTTTATAGTTGCCTCACGTCACCTGGCCGCCGCGGAAGTGACATTGGTCATGTTGCTTGAATTTGCGCTAGGGCCGCTCTGGGTATGGATGTTTATCGGTGAAACGCCCAGTTTATGGACCGTGATGGGTGGCTGCCTGATCATCGTGGCGGTCGCATTGCGGGCTATTTTCGAGCTGATTTATAAACCCATGCCCGAGCAAACCCCGAGTACGCCGGTTTAACTTTATATTAATTCGTTGTTCAGGTGGAGCAAGACGGATTCCCTAGTATCCCAGTTCTGGCCGCACAATATTTATCAATTTCTCACCGGCGATATAGCGCTCCAAATTTCTGAAAAACAGATCCAGCGTAATCGGAATATAGTTATCACCATCATCGGCCGATACATGTGGGGTAACAATAAAATTGGGGGCCGACCATAAGGGTGAATCGGTCGGCAGTGGTTCCTGGTCAAACACATCGATTACTGCACCGCTTAGATGACCGCTGACAAGAAGCTCGGCCAGTGCGTTGTAGTCCATCACCGCTCCGCGTCCCACATTGATAATACCGGCACCCGGTTTCAACGCCTGAAGTCGTTGGCGATTGAACAGGCCATTGGTTTCTGGCGTGGACGGCGTTGACACAAATATATAATCCATCTTCGGCAGAACTTCATCGAGCTGATCTATCGACACCATTTGATCGACATCATCGTGTGGACGACCATGTCGGGATACACCGATAATATGTACCGGCAGCTTGCCGAGCTGCCTGGCAGCGCCACCGCCGATACCGCCGACACCGATAATACCCACCGTTTTGCCTTTTATCGGTGTCGAGAATAATGCATGCCACAACTTTTTATGCTGATTACCTAATATGGCCGGCATTTTGTTGTGCAGCATTAGCACGGCCATCAGCGCATATTCACCCGCCTTATCGGCATGGGCACCCTTATTGTTGGTGATAGTGACCCCGTCCGGCACCCAATCCATCGGGCACAAATGCTCGACCCCGGCACCGATGATATGAATCCACTTCAAATTCGGTGCAATCCCGGCCAGATTTTCGGTTGGCAGGTCCCAGGTCAGCAGTACTTCGGCGGTTTTCATCGACGCGTTGAAATGATCGGTATCCCAATCTACAAAAACGTCGAGCTGCCTGGCAATATCCGCATAACGGGCAGCCGATTCCTGGTATTTCTCCATCGAAATGGTAAATACCGGCTCGCTCTCGGGAGTCGATGGGAAGGTATCCGGGCTTGCATGATTATTCTTAATGTGCAACTTGATACTCATTTTTGACTCGATTCGAGATTTTTCATCGCCTCGATAATGGTCTTGTCTCTTGCACTGCCAATCAGCGATTCGGCGCTAAATTGAATTTCCATCACCGCTTTGTCGATTTTCTGAAGCAGCTTGCTGTCATCTTTCCCGTCCAGGGGAATGTTCAGCACGGTATCGCCACCGTAAGTCGGCACCGGATTAGACCAGTAATCGCTGGTCTGTTCGGGTTTAATTCCTTTTTCGAGGTTGCGGCAAACCTTGCGCAGTTTTTTACGGTACATAATAATTCCTTTATCGCTCGGCACCAGGTGCTCGCGCTTCTGATCGGCGATCCTGCCCATGCCTTCAACTGCTTCAGCATCACCCGGAAAGCGCTGGCGCTGATCGTAACTCCGGTCCATGACCTCACCCTGTTCGATCAATTCCGGCCCCTCGGGGGTGTTGTATTCTTCGGGGTCTGCGCGATCGCCAAAAATTGCCCATGCAAACGCCGTTGTATTTTCATCGTCAATCGGCACCACCCAGCGTGAAAAAGCCGTGCGCCCATAGTAGATCGAATTGGTACCGTCGGCAGAGAAGGCAGCGCCGGACTGGGTATAATTCGGCAATATCAGCTCATTAATTCGAACCCATATATTATCGCCGACACGACGCGTGTTGCTACCGAGAAACCCCATTTGGCGCTGGTAAAATGCCAGTTCCCCCAACTCTCCCATGCCCTCGGAAAACTGCGGTCGACTCATTCTCGAATGCAGGAAACTGGTGTGGATCGGATCGAGTATCGCGTCCAGCACCTGTATCCAGTTGCATCGATAATCCGCGCGGTAGGGTACATAGGTATGATCGGGAATTTCGAGAGTATCGTAGATGGGAAACCCGGGCATTTCGTCGATCGGTCCGAGGTAGGCAAATAACAGACCCTTGAATTCCTTCACCGGGTAGGCTCCCAGTGAAGTTTTATTTTTGATCAGTTCAGCGATACCGTCGGGTTGCCCCGGTATCTCCAGAATCCTGCCGTCAACATCGAATAACCATCCATGGTAGCAACAGCGAATACCATTCGATTCGCAGATCGCAAATTCGAGCGAGGCTCGTCGATGGGGGCATTGCCTGTGTACCAGGCCATAGCGACCGGACCTGTCCCTGAAAATAACCAGTTCTTCACCCAGCACTCGAATCAGGCGCGGCACATCCTCAATTTCGGCAGCCAATGCCACCGGCTGCCAATAACGACGTAAGTATTCGCCGCAGGCTGTACCCCGGCCTGTGCGGACTAACAGTTCATCGCTAGCACCACGATGGGGTTCGACATAACCGTTGTATGCCTTAGTTGCTGATGTCGGTTTAGAGATTGATTGAGTCATAGTAGATAGCGGTTAGGCCAGCCTGCGCTTGATTCTGACAGAATTTCTGCTTTGTTCTATAGTTAAGGAACCTAAGGAACCCCTGATCAATTCATGAATGAATCAGAGGTTCCTTAAGATTACTATGCCGGGATGTTGGTGATATTGCTACCTGACATTTTACCCACAAAAACAGTATTTTAACGCACCTGGAACCGTGAATATGGATTTATCAGCCGATTCCAGCAGTAATAGAGCAAGCTGTCATTTAGGTGCTGTAATTACAACCGGCAAGATGGCGCTGAAGCTATTTCGCGACATGAGAGCTTCATAACCAGGTTTCAATGCCTCAACTGGTGGGCATCGTTTTTTTAGCAGCAGCCTTTATTTTCAAATTATCGGAAAAATCGATCAGAATCATACCGCTATATTTTTTTCCTTTATAAAACTCAACTCGGTATTTTTCAGCCTGCTTGTCTACTGAAAACCGGCTACTTATCTGTTTCTTGTGTATTAACAGGCCGCTCTCATTACGTTGACCAGGTTTTCGATAACCAATTACATTAGTCCTTCTACCATGCATGGGCCGAATCATGAAGTTCTTGCTTACCGTGACCATGGAGCCAATTGGAACCTGCGATTTGACGCCGTCAATCTCCATCGGCACCTCACTTAGTGAATCATCGTAGTCGAAGTATTCGGGTTTCAAGGTGGTGAATCCGCGATTTCCGTAGCGTACCTTGTAGCTCTTTGCAGTATTTACTATCGCTACCAGGGGATTATTGGTACTGAACTCGATCGTTGAATTTTTCTGGATCGGTACATAGTTAATCCGTTTCCGGGGCGTATCGAAATCGTAAAGAATTTTATTGTTGTACATAACCAGCTGTATATCGCGTCCCAGCTTGCGGTTGATCGTTCTTGCCGATAACTTGAAATTCCGTTTGAATTCGATACCCATCTGCTCGAACATGGCCTCGACAAACCTGAGATGATTGAATATGCGTCGTTCAGTAGGATAGCTTTTACTCGCCTCAACCCCCATTGCAGCCTTCCCATTTCTGACCGCAAAGTAGGTCAGTGTTTTTTCCATCTCCTTGTCGCCCTCGCGAGTGCGGGTGTTTTTCAGGCGGAACTTTTCCCGGTTTGAACTAGTTTTGGTATTGGCCGAGCGCATCGCATTCCTGGCTACTACCTCGAGATTGCCGAATGCCTCAGACTCTATAGTCGCCTGGTCGATGACGATACTTTGTCCCCAGCGCCTCGGATTTTCATTTTTATCGACATAAACGGAGTTATAAAATCCGCTGCCATCGTGCAAATTAAGGATCATAAAAATCTGCTGGTCGGTAATAATGTTTTTAATTTTCGTTATGGTCTGATATTCGGGGTCATTTGCGGGAATATCGAGAAACTTGCGATTCATATCGCCATATACACCACGAGAACGCTTGATGATGCTCTCAAAATTCAGGTTAGGCACCACCCAGACCTCGCCACGGGTAATTTCGTAATCAGTGACCAGCAGCGAGGCTGCGGTAAATCCACCAGGCTCATCACCCTGAATGCCACCGATGATTAATATAGTGGGGCCCGCCACACCCGACTTCAACTTGTGAAATGTGAACGGATAATCTGCAGCCAGCACTGGTTGAAAATCTGCCATCAATATCAGGCACAGAAACATTATTTTTTTCATACGACTCTTATATGCCAGGGTTCATAGCGTACGCCAAAGGTATTATTTCGAGGATAACGAATATCCAGGTAGCCCAGGTCAGACAGGCGTTTAAATTCATCGGTTTGAGCAAATTCCTCGGTATAATTTCTAGCGCCGAAATTCCTTTTACCCACATCAAAATCGCCTACCGCATGGTAAGAATGCCCGGGAGGTGCGAGCGAATAAGATGCCAGTGATAGATTTCCTTCGACTTCCGCAACCTTGTTTAAAAAAAGGTAAATTTGCTTGACCACATTGCGAATGCCGGATGTGAGCACCACCGAATCACCAACGTCTTTTCGAATTCTCTGGTAGGTATCGAGTGCGTCTCCCCTGAATAGATAATGACCGGTCCCCGGAATTTTACGAATGTCCTTTTTTAATATTGATGAACTTAGTCGCGTGACAACCTTGTCTCCATAAAATCCGAGCGTATTGGCATCGATAGCAAATAACTTCTCGACAAATTCCAGTTCCACCCTCGAAAACTTTCCTATCTGGTTGTAATTTCTGGCAAATTTCAACGAATGATCCCATCCGATGACATTGAAATTTCCATATCCGATATATTTCTGTAGCCTGGAAAAACGGGAGAGCGTTTTTTTAAAAATTTTTACTTCATCTTCGCCTAATATAATTTCTGGAAATAATTGATCCAATACGTTTGGTGGAACACTCGTAATATTATCGACTATGTTGTTGTCCGGGTATAAGTCAATATTAGAGACAGGATTTTTTTTCTCGGTAATCACTTTTCTGCGGACCGATTCAGGCCATTGTGGGCCGATAAAACTGGCGGGGGCTTTTGAGGCGTGCGCAGCGCTACGCCAGAATTGACCCAGCGTTAAAGCGCTAGCAACAATCCCGCTACTTAAAGCAAGAAAATTTCGTCGCTTTAACATTGTTTTAAATCAGACTAACCATTAACGATAAAAATGAGTAAACAGGGTAAATCGATTTGGGGGCAATCTATCATCTTAGAGCCAAATTTTCTACTGATTGCAGCGGAATACTATTCGGCTATCGATAAATAGCTAACAGTTTCCAAAAAATTACCCGGTTGACTGACACATGAGGCAGAAAGCTATGTAATTATGTCTCTACAGAGCGATCAGTCCCAATAACGCTTGATTTGTATCCTATAACTCATCTGATACACAGATTTTGAATAAGGTGTTGGCCAGCTTGCGCAACTTCTGAGAAGAATAATGAGAACAGAGAGTAATTATGGGAAAGCCCAAAATAGTGCCCGGTAAATCGGATCACAATTCAGAATTAACGGATGATACCAGTACCGCCATCAGCAAAAAGAATGGTACCGGTCGAAGGCTGGAAGATGCCATCACTTCCAGTGGTTTAAAAAGGAAATTAAATCTGGAGCGCCGGGTTAAACGCAGTGAACGCCGGGGCGAATCAGACCCTAACTACAAAGGCAAAACTCGCAGATTTACTATCGATACAAGGTCGACCAAAAAGGACCGCCGTAACAGGAGCTGATCCCTTTCCAGCGCGCTGTCCCTGCTGCTTGCCACTAGATGATTCAAGGGCCACGGGGCATTAAATTCGTGTTGCTTCACAACGATATCATAGCTTAGTGACAGGCCGAGCCCGGTACCCTCGCCGGCGGGTTTGGTGGTAAAGAAGGGTAAGAAGATCTTTTCACGCACTCCCTCTTCGATGCCGAATCAGGTTCCCTTAACTATCTTGAAACCGTTACACTGACGTGATGGATACAACCATAACAATTGCTGAAGACGCACCACCCCTTTCGCGTTCACCCTGGCGCTTTGCTTTATATTTTTATCTTAAATCGCGCTATACGCTGCTCGCGATCTTTGTATTTGAAGCGGCACAGGCGGCTTGCACCATACTACTACCCTATGGCGTGAAGGAGATTATCGACGCTGTGACGCTGGCCAACGAGACTGGCGCAGATATCTTCACTACCACTCAGGATGCCCTGCTGCTGTTTGCCCTGTTGAACCTGGGAATTGTGTTGTTCAGCCGCGCCAGCGGTGCGGCTCTGGTAATGACCGGGCCCTATTTGCGCGCCGAAATTCGTAAGTCGCTATTCAGTTACCTGCAGCACCATTCGCATCGCTATTTCATTTCGCATTTTGCCGGTTCGCTGGCAAATCGCATCGCCGAGGTATCGATGAGCAGTATGCACGCACTGTGGACCATAACTTTCGACTTTTACCCGTTGATTATCAAGTCGCTGGTGGCGTTGATAATACTGTTCAATGCCAGTGGTGAGCTGGCCCTGGTATTGAGCCTGTGGTTAGGGATTTATATTTATGTATCTTACTTACTCGCCAGGCGCTGTCGGGAATATGCCCAGGATTTCGCCGCAGCACGTTCCCTGGTTACCGGCAAGATAGTCGATTCGGTCACCAATGTGATGAACGCGAAGATGTTCGCGCGTCGCCGCTATGAAGAAGACTACCTGACAGACTACCTCAACCACGAGGTAGACCATGCGCTGCGTACCTACTGGTACATGGAAAAACTACGCTGGTTCCAGTTCACGGCCGCGATGATGCTGATGATCGGGATGGTGGGCTATGCATTAAAGATCTGGACCGAGGGCAGCCTGACCGTTGGTGAGTTTTCCATGGTCGCGGGACTGGCGATATTACTGATCGAAGCGGCACGTGGTTTGAGCCGCAGCTTTCTCGAATTTTTCGAATATCTTGGCAATATTAGCGACGGGGTCTCGGTATTTATTCAGCCGCACGAAATCGTCGATAACCCCGGGGCACCGGTGTTGATTGTGGATCGGGGTAAAATCGCCTTTGACGATGTCTCTTTTACCTACCACGAGGGATTACAAGTTTTCGAAAATCTAACTGTCACTATTGAGCCCTACCAACAGGTCGGGCTGGTAGGATTTTCCGGATCGGGAAAATCTACCTTTGTGAATTTGATTCTGCGGCTGTTCGAATCCCAGGGTGGTTCCATTAAAATCGATGGGCAGAATATCATTGACGTAAAGCAGGATAGCCTACGTGAGAGCGTGTCAATGATTCCACAGGATCCACAGTTATTTCACCGCTCATTGATGGAGAATATTCGTTACGGGCGTCTCGATGCCAGCGATGAAGAGGTGATTGAGGCGGCGAAGAAAGCACATGCGCATGAATTTATCCTGCAGACTGAAATGAAATACGAATCTCTGGTGGGTGAACGTGGGGTGAAACTCTCCGGCGGGCAACGTCAGCGAATCGCGATTGCACGCGCGATTCTGAAGGATTCGCCGATTTTGATTCTGGATGAAGCCACCTCATCACTGGATTCGGTAACCGAGAAAAATATCCAGCTGGGCCTCGATAACCTGATGAAAGGCAGAACGGTAGTCGTAGTCGCCCACCGCCTGTCAACTATATCGCACATGGACCGTATCCTTGTTTTTGATCAGGGCAAAATTATTGAAGATGGCAGTCACCAGCAGCTGATACAGAGAAATGGCCACTATGCGCGCCTGTGGAACATGCAGGCGGGCGGCTTTTTGCCAGAAATCGATGCAGTGTAATCAAGGACCGGGGCAAAACCCGGGAATCTATAATGGCGGCTGTGTCTAATTTAAAAGTTTTGTTGTATAGTGCCGACCGGTATCAATTTGGGACCATTTTTTTAGTTCCTACCTCTCACAATCAATTCCAGCTAAATATTTATCAACAAGGAGAAATTATAGAATGAAAATTATTAGAACGGCATCGACACTTATCCTGTTAACATTTTTTATGCCCGGTAATGCCCTGGCGGCAAGCGAAACTCTGGCTGATAAACTGTCGAAAACTGTCATTATGATCGAGGTCGAAATCAACAGTTGTAATGCGGATGCCGCGATATTCTGCCCAGGTCTGCCCCTCAATAGTCAAAAATCTTTTATGTGCCTGACCGCGTACGAGGATAACCTGTCCGCGGTATGCAAGCTTGGCATTGCAGAAGCAGCCATGAACCTGGAGATGGGCATGATGGCAATAGACTATTCTATTAAAGCCTGTGAAGCCGATGCCGACAAGTACTGCCTCGATGTCGAGGCTGGTGAGGGTCGTATTGTCAGTTGCCTGGTAAAAAATGAATCCAAACTGGGTAGCCAATGTGAAAATGCCCTGAAAGAAACCGGTTTATGGGATCTTGGGGTTAAATAGATTAACTGGCTTTTTCACCCTGCCAGTGGCGAAACCCTGGGCAGGGTAAATAGTCAAATTCCGACTATTCATTTTATTTCTTCGCAAGCTAATCTGTAGAGCAAATCAACCTCTGCCAGCAAACGTCTCACCTGTGCTACGGGCACACCAAAATTGGAACCACCATACTCCGGAATGATGGCAGTGTTGACTGCCACAACCTCGCCGTTGATATCGAGAACCGGGCCGCCGCTGCCACCGTGCGTGGTATCCGCATCGTAGACCACAGTGGCCGTCG
>PVMS01096542.1_pt1 | contig 16951 bp, 14 predicted proteins | sample 1853461 | NCBI WGS metagenome assembly PVMS01 (sample SAMN08582032, study PRJNA380276) | Marine sediment metagenome, whole genome shotgun sequencing project. | isolation source: ocean sediment barecode stripped | collected 2017 | reverse complement strand
GATAGGTTTGATCGGAACCTTGCTCGGTCTGGCGGCTGGCGTCACCGTGGCCTTGCAAATCGATGTGATCGTACCGGCCCTGGAACAGTTTTTTCAGACCCAGTTTTTACCGCGCGGAGTTTACCCGATTACCGATTTGCCCCCCGAAATGAAGCAGGCGGATGTTATCAAGATTACCTTGCTATCTTTCGGTGTCTCCGTATTGGCGACCCTGTATCCGGCGTTAAGAGCATCCAAAACCAGACCAGCAGAAGCCTTGAGCTATGAATAAAGGAGAGCGCTAGTGTCGGCTGCCGTTATCGAAGCAAAGTCGGTCGCCAAGGTGTTTCACCAGGGTAAGCTCAATGTCGAAGTGTTAAAAGGAGTCGATTTCAGAGTCGCTGCGGGCGAAAGCCATGCGATCCTGGGGGTCTCAGGAGCAGGCAAGTCGACGCTGATGCATTTACTCGGCGGGCTGGATCATGTCAGTAGTGGCGAAATCAGGATTGTTGATATCGAATTGTCAAAGCTATCGGAAACCAGGCTGGGAAATTTACGTAATCGACATCTCGGCTTCATTTACCAGTTTCACCACCTGTTGCCTGAATTTAGTGCGCTGGAAAATATCGCCATGCCGTTACTGATCCGTCGGCAAAAGTTTTCTACGGCCTATGACGAAGCGCGTGCCTGGCTGGCGAAAGTAGGGCTCGAAGCGCGTGCGGATCACAAGCCCGGAGAACTATCGGGCGGAGAGCGTCAACGGGTAGCACTGGCGCGTGCGCTGGTGACGCAACCGGATTGTCTGCTCGCGGATGAACCTACCGGTAACCTCGATCAACATACCGCGGCGCAAATGCTGGAGTTGATGCTGGGGTTGAACCGGGAGATGAATACCGCGCTGGTTGTGGTCACCCACGATCTGTCCATCGCGCAACGCATGCAGTTTCGCTGGCACATGCACGACGGCGTCCTCACCCCTGAATAATCAATGGGGTCAGACTCGATTGATATTCCCTGGCTGGACAAATTATCACTTTCACTTGGCACATGAATATCAATCGAGTCTGACCCCATTGATTTTCTATTGAATTTCATTGGCGATTATGCAAGCGCATTGCCCTGGCTTTAACGTGGCTCAGGATATGTAAACGCCACAGAATTCGGATCAGCAGGTAGCCTGCCAACGAGCTGATCACACCGACTACCAGGCAACCCAATAGAAAAGGCTGCCAGATCGCGGCGAGGCCATCGAATAGCCATTTGAAACTGAGCTCGAAGTGGAAACCGTCGGATTCGATTCCCAGCATTTCGACCCCGACCAGGTAACAGAAGTAATACAACGGCCCCATGGTGACTGGATTGCTGATCCAGACCATGGGTACCGCCACCAGGATGTTAACCCTGATCCATATCGCGAATACGGCAGCGATAAGCATTTGAAACGGCACCGGGATAAAGGCGCAAAATATCCCCAGCGCGACCGCGGCCGAGCAGGCGCGGCGATTGATATGCCACAACAACGGATCCTGCAATCGCGGGCCGAGTAATTTGATCCAGCGATTTTTAGTGATAACGTCAGAATGCGGCAAAAACTTCCTGAGAATCTTCTTTGCCATGATGTTTGTATTATCCCCACGAATTTAATATTCTGTAAAGAGTTGGATCACAAAACATGGAAATCAGGGCAGGGATCGCATGCCTCAACACGCACTTGCTATTGTGCTGGGTTCGTTACTGGCGTTTTATGGCAATGAATTGCCGGATCAGACCTGGTCGGCGCTGCTGCCGATCCTGTTACTACTTTGTCGCTACTGTCCCGCTTATCGCTTTATCCTGGTGTTAAGCGCTGCTTTTCTGTGGAGTAGCGCAAGCTTTCATTATCATCTCGAGCATCGGCTTATAGCTGCATTCGATAACCAGATTGTACTGGTGCGTGGAACGGTAGCCGATATCCCACAGATCGGTGATGGCCGCATCAGCCTGTACCTGGAGGCCCTGGAAATCGCCGAGTATCCTGCAGCGATGCCGCGGCTGGCTCGCTTTAACTGGTACCAGGATAAGGTCATTCCGCGAGCCGGTGAGTTTTGGCAGTTTCAGGTGAAGCTGAAACAGCCACGAGGTATGGCGAATCCAGCAGGTTTTGATTACGCAGCCTGGCAATTCGTCAGGGGTATCGACGCCAGCGGGTACATTCGTAATTCGGCGCTCAATATGAAAATCCGCTCCGCCTCGGTGTTCAGCGTAAACTACTGGCGCACCGCGCTGGCATCGGCTATTGATCGAGATTGCGGCAGCTGTGAGCATCGGGGTTTGATCAAGGCGCTCGCCCTGGGATTTCGTGGCGATATCAGTAAGCCTGAAAAAAAGTTGTTACAGTCCAGTGGTACCGCCCATTTACTCGCTATTTCCGGCCTGCATATCGGTATGGTGGCGCTAATATTTTATTGGCTCGGACGATACTGCTGGCGCCTGGGGCTTTACCGAAGCGGTTTGAATCGGCTGCAAACTGCATCGCTGCTGGCGCTTGTCGCCGCTTTCAGCTACGCGGCCCTGGCGGGTTTCAGCCTGCCCACCGTGCGTGCTTTGACCATGTTCAGTGTCTTGCTGTTGGCGCTGTTGTGCAAAAGCCGGATCAACTTGCTGCAGTCTATAAGTCTGACCGTGGTAGTGATACTGATTGCCGACCCGCGAGCGGTCGGCTCGGCTTCGTTCTGGTTGAGCATAGGCGCGTTAATGGTGATCGCTTTTGTGCAGTTTCGTTTGCCTGGCGGGATGATCTGGTGGCAGCAGTTGCTGGCTTTACAGTGTTTTTTCTCGTTTCTGTTTGCGCCGCTCGGCGTGTTGATATTCGATCAGTTAAATCCGGCGGGATTCCTCGCCAATATAATCGCGATACCGCTGGTCAGCCTTGCGGTGCTGCCAACGGTGCTGCTGGCATGCCTGATATCCGCTACTGGATTTGGCGGAGCACAACTCCCGTTCTACCTTGCTGATAAACTACTCGATGCCTTGCTCGATTATCTCGAACTGCTGGTTTCTTCCGGGTTGCATTCGATCGGCGTAACTTATCCAGTACCCCTGGTGCTATTGGGAGCGATATCGCTAACGTTACTGCTGATGCCACGGTTTCCAGGGTCGCGCAAAGCAGCTCTGGTATTGCTCCTGGTACTGGTCTTGTGGCAGCCATCCAGGCTTCAGCACGGCGACTACGAATTGACTGTGCTCGATATCGGCATGGGTACGTCGGCGCTGTTGCGTACCCGTTATCACAGCCTGGTATATGATTTTGGCCCGGGTAAACCGGGTGTTTTCAGCGCTGCCGACGGAGCCTTGCTGCCGCTCATGCGAAGCCATGCAATCGATAAGCCCGATTTACTGATTGTGAGCCATGTCGATCAGGATCACAGCGGCGGTTTGCAGTCGTTTATTGGTCGCTACCAGCAACACCGCCTGTTGTCGGGGACTCCGCAGAAACTAAAAGCGAGGTTCGCGCTAACGCATGACGTTCGTTCCTGTCACCATTATCCCGCCTGGCGCTGGGATGGTGTTAATTTCAACTTCGTTACCACTGCTACATTGTCGGTCAATGCGGTCAGTAACAACCGCTCCTGTGTGCTGCTCATAAGTGGTCATCACAAGGCCCTGATACCTGGAGATATCGAATCTTCACAGGAGCGCATGCTGGTGCTTGAGCACGGAGCTGCACTGGCTGCTGATATAATGCTGGTGCCCCACCATGGCAGCCTTACCTCGTCAAGCTGGCGCTTTTTGAACCAGGTAAAACCGGAGTATGTTGTCTATACGCTCGCGAGGAACAATCATTGGGGCTTTCCCAAAGCGGCGGTCAGCGCGCGTTACGATGCCTTGAAATCGCGTCAGTATCGTAGTGATCGCGACGGTGCCGTGAGCATGATCAGTAGTACTCAAGGTCTAATGATAAGGACTACAGGCAATCCCGCAAAACGTATCTGGCGGCGATGGTAAAAGGCCGCATGTCACAGTATGATGTGCGACATTAATTTCCGAGGAAAAAAGCGTGTTCGAACTGGTTCAAGCCGGGGGCTGGCTGATGCTGCCGATACTGTTGTGCTCGGTGCTGGCGGCGGCGATCATTAGTGAAAGATTATGGACTCTGCGCCAAAAGAAGGTCATTCCTGAAAAACTGCTCACCGGTATCTGGAATCTGTTGAGTAGCGATGCCTTGACCGAGGCGCATATCACCGAAATTGAAAATGGATCCCCGCTGGGCAGGGTGTTGGCGGCCGGCTTGATCAATCGACACCTGTCGCGTGACCTGATTCGAGAAAGTATCGAAGAGAATGGTCGGCATGTCGTGCACGAGATGGAAAAGTTCATGAATACGCTGGGCACAATATCCGCCATAACGCCATTGTTGGGCCTGTTAGGTACAGTGATTGGCATGATTCGCGTTTTCACCGCTATAACCGTCATCGGGGTTGGCGATCCGGCTCAATTGGCGGGCGGTATTTCCGAGGCCCTGATTACCACCGCTGCGGGCTTGACCGTCGCCATTCCAAGTCTTATTTTCTATCGTCATCTGAAGCGTAAAATCGATGAACTGGTAGTTGCGATGGAGCAGGAGGCAATGAAACTGGTCGAGTTCCTGCACGGCGATCGCAAGAAGCTGGCCTGATAGCATGAACTTCAAGAGCAGTCACATCGAGGAAGAAGCGAATATCAACATGACCCCATTGATCGATGTCGTGTTCCTGTTGCTGATTTTTTTCATGGTATCGACAACTTTTGATACCACCTCACAGCTAAAGATCAATTTGCCCGAGGCCAGTGAGCAGCAGACCTCAATGCCGCCGCAAAAACTTAACCTGTTAATCGATGCCAAGGGGAACTTCTTTATCAATTCACGCGAGCTGACAAACAGGAAAAGCGCCACCCTGAAAGCCGCGTTGCAGCGCACCATGGCGGGCAGCAAGTTACCGATCGTGATCCAGTCCGATGCCGATTCCCCGGTTCAGTCGTTGGTAACCGCGATGGATGTCGTTGGACAGTTGGGCCTGACACAGGTTTCTATCGCAACTACTCGTCCCATCGAGTAAAACAATCCGTGCAGTTATCGAGGTTCAGCCAGTGAAACCGATAGATAGAAATTTAACCGGCTACAACGCCTACCGTGCGCTGCTATCGCTAGCTTTCGAGCATAAGGGATATTTTCTGATCGCGGTGATCGGGATGATTATATTTGCCATATCCGATGCAACATTTGCCTACCTGATGAAACCGTTACTGGATGACGGTTTCATTGATCGCGATGCAACCGTTATAAAATATATGCCGATTGCGATGATATTGATTTTCATGGTAAGGATGGTTGCTATATTCATGCGCAGCTATTGCATGAGCTACATCGGGCGTAACGTGATTAACAGCTTGCGTAAAATGATGTTTGACAAGTTACTCACCCTGACCAGCGACGAATACGATCAATCATCTACCGCGACTATCGTCACCCGCTTCGCCTATGACGTTGAGCAGGTCGCCAAAGCGGTTTCCACATCGTTAACCGTTTTCATTCAGGACAGCCTGCGCATCGTAGCTTTACTCGGTTACATGTTCTGGGTGAGCTGGCAGCTGACTTCGATATTTCTGGTCGCGGGGCCGATCGTGTTTTTGATCGTGGTACGGATTTCCGGTCGTTTTCGCGGTATCAGCAAGAACATTCAGCAATCCATGGGTGGGGTCACCCAGGTCGCACAGGAAGTGGTCGATAGTAATCGTATTGTGAAAATATTTGGTGGCGATGAATTCGAACGAAACAAATTCAATAAGGTCAATGATAGAAACCTGAAGCTGCATTTGAAAATGTCAATCGCGCAAGCCATCAGCATGCCGCTGATCCAGCTCGTGGTGGCGGTTTCTTTTGCCGCAATTGTCGCCTTCGCGACTTCTGAGGGTATGCGCGGGGCAATCTCTACCGGTGATTTTGTGTCGTTTGTATTTGCGGTGACGATGCTGCTGGCGCCAATGCGCGCGCTTTCGTCGATCAATGCGCAAATCCAGAAAGGAATTGCCGCGGGGGAAAGCGTGTTCGAGTTCACTTCCCGGGAAAGTGAAAATGACCAGGGTGAGTTGCAATTGCAACGGGCCGAAGGCAGGCTTGAATTCGACAAGGTGGTGCTCTGTTATCGGCGTAGCGAACAACGCGTGCTCGATGAAGTAAGTTTCGAAGTCAGACCCGAACAAACGGTCGCCATCGTCGGACGATCCGGCAGCGGCAAGTCGAGCCTGGTAAACCTGATCCCGCGTCTTTACGAGTACGATAGTGGTGAAGTATGTCTCGATGGTGAACGCATCGATCAGTATCGCATTGCCGATTTACGACGTCAGATATCCTACGTAGGCCAGGATGTGCGTTTATTCAATGACACCATTCGCAACAACATCGCCTACGGTATCGCCCACCAGGTCGACGAAGAACAGATTATCGAAGCCGCCAGGCAGGCGCATGCCTGGGAGTTTATCTCGGAGATGCCCGATCAGCTCAATACTGAGGTTGGTGAGCGCGGCGTGTTGCTTTCAGGCGGCCAGCGCCAACGTATCGCGATCGCGCGGGCGTTTCTGAAAGATGCACCGATTCTGATTCTGGACGAGGCTACCTCTGCGCTAGATACGGAATCGGAGCGTTATATCCAGCACGCGATGGAGCATTTGATGGAAAATCGTACCACCCTGGTCATTGCGCATCGACTTTCCACCATCGAGCACGCCGACCACATCCTGGTCATGGACCGGGGCAAAATTGTCGAGCAGGGCAGTCATGCTGAATTACTCGATAACGATGGTATATATGCCAGGCTGCACTCGATGCAATTTCGTGATGGCAAAGACGGTGAATTCTCGTCAAACGCAAGACCCAAAATTATCCGCTCTTCGGTGCTCAACAAATCCCTGATGCATCATTGGATTAGTTCGTCGACGCAACGGCGGCAAGGCTGGTGGTTATGGTCGATGAATCCGCTATCGATACTGTTAATGCCGCTTTCGCTGATTTTTCATATGGTTGCCAGTATGCGCCGCTTCGGCTATCGAACAGGTCTGCTCAGATCGCAGAAAATCCCGGTTACCACTATTGTTGTCGGCAACATTACCCTGGGTGGTAATGGTAAAACACCGATCGTGGTGGCGCTTTATCAGCTGTTACAGGATAAAGGTTACAATGCGGCAATTATTACCCGCGGTTATAAAAGTGGGCATGAGCACGAGGTGCAAATACTCCACGATGGGATGACCCGAAACTCGTTCGGCGACGAGGCCAATATGATCTCGGAAATCTGTCGTTGTCCGATCGGTGTCGGTGCTGACAGGGTGGCTGTGGCGACGCAGATACTGGAGCAGTTTCCTGACACCGATGTCATTCTTTCTGATGATGGACTGCAACACTATGCGATGAGGCGCGATATCGAGATCGCCGTATGCCGTTACATCGCGCTCGGTAACGGCTTGATGTTACCCGCGGGTCCCTTGCGTGAACCGCGCAACCGATTACAGCGCGTTGACATCACCATCGATCGTGACAGCGATCAGGTCATCGAGTCGTTAGGTGAAGTCTGGAATCTGTCCCAGCCGGAGAAAAGGCGGCATATCAGCGAATTCCAGGGGCGACAGGTGCACGCTCTGGCAGGTATCGGTTTCCCGGAAATATTTTTTGCCAGCCTGGCGCAAATGGGCATAGATGTCATCGAGCACGAGTTTCCCGATCATCACGAATTCAGCGCTCGGGAGTTGGAGCTGAAACCCGCGCTACCCATCCTGGTAACCCACAAGGACGCGGTCAAGCTAAAAGGAATTGCTCGCGACAACGTCTGGGTGGTTCCGCTCAACATTGAATTGGGTGAGGAATTACGCAATCAGTTCATACAACTACTGGAGAGCTGTCATCATGGATAAGCATTTACTCGATATACTGGTTGATCCAGTCACCAAGGGGCCGTTGATATATGACAAGAAGCGGCAGGAATTGATTTCACGGGCTTCCCGGCTTGCCTACCCGATACGCGATGGTATCCCGGTGATGCTGCCGGAAGAGGCGCGTGAGCTCAGTAGCGACGAGGTCGAGGCGCTGGGTTAACAATTATGGCAGTCGAATTTCGTATTGTGATTCCGGCGCGTTATGCATCGCTGCGCTTGCCTGGCAAACCGTTGCGCAGGATTCATGGCAAGTCGATGATCGAATGGGTTTACCGGGCTGCACAACAGGCGAAAGCTTGCGAAGTAGTGGTTGCAACCGATGATCAACGTATTTTCGACGAGGTCGAAAGTTTTGGCGGAAATGCCTGTATGACCGCAAGTTCGCACCACAGCGGTACCGATCGAGTTCTTGAAGTGGCAACCATTCGGCAGTGGAGCGGCGACAGCATCGTGGTTAATTTACAGGGCGATGAACCGCTGATGCCGGCAGCCAATATATCCCAGGTTGCTGAAAACCTTGCTGCAAGCGATTGTTCCATGGCGACACTGCACAAGGTAATCGATGCAAGTCAGGCACAGGATCCAAACCTGGTGAAACTGGTTCATGATCGCTCGGGACATGCGCTTTATTTCAGTCGTTCGCTTATTCCTTATGACCGCAGTGGTAATTTTGAGCAATACCTGGGCCATATCGGTATTTACGCCTACCGTGTGGGCTTTCTTGAAACCTTTAGCCAGCTCGCGCCCTGTGAGCTGGAAATAGCCGAATCGCTCGAACAGTTACGTGCGCTTTGTAACGGTTACTCAATACACAGCGAAATTGCACGTGCCGCACCTGGCCCGGGTGTCGATACCGAGCAGGACCTTGCGCGAGTCGAACAAATAATGGCGGCTATGGCGGTATGAAGTATCAATGGAAGCTGGATAAACATCTGACCCTGTTTGAAAAATATTTCAAACTGGATGAATTCAGTATCACGCATGAATTGTTTGGCGGTGGTTTCAGCCCGGTGTTTACGCGCGAGATTTTCGAGCGCGGGGTTGTCGTTGCGGTGCTTCCTTTCGACCCGCAGCGGGGTAAGGTAGTGTTGATCGAGCAGTTCAGAGCCGGGGCGATCGACGATGAAGGTGGCCCCTGGTTGATCGAATGTGTCGCAGGTGTTATTGACGCCGGGGAATCCGAGGAGCAGGTTGCTTTACGCGAGAGTCATGAAGAGGCCGGCTGCACCATTACCCAGCTGGAAACTATCAGCCGTTACTATGTTAGTCCCGGCGGCACCACCGAGCACTGTAGCCTGTTTTGCGGCATCATCGATAGCGATGGGGTTGGTGGTATTCACGGGCTCCCCCATGAGCATGAAGATATTCGTGTCATGGTAATTGATGCTGCGCAGGCTTATACCTGGGTGCGTGAGGGTAAAATCAGGTCTTCAGCAACCATTATCGCGTTGCAATGGCTGGAACTTAACCAGGCACGTCTCACAAACCACGCTTAACAGAACAGGGGACAATGGCAGTTACATTAGCTCGAAAGCATGGTTTATCGCAATAAATCCAAAATATAAATGCCCAATAAATCTCGAGGCCGGATAATCGGTGAAAGTTTTTGCGAAGTAAACCGCAGGCGGCGTAGCCGCCGAGGCATTCGCGAAAACTTTCACCGATTATCCGGCCATAGCTGGATTGGTATAACGATAGTTGTGAGCAGGGGGCAGATATATATCCCCGTAAAATCAAAAAGTAGTCCAGATCATGATCATGCCAACCGCGCTAAGCACGATAGTGTAGGGCAGGGCCATCCATAGCATCTTTACATAAGACAAACGGATTAACGGGGCCAGCGCCGAAGTCAGCAGGAATAAAAACGCGGCCTGGCCGTTGGGTGTGGCAACGCTGGGTAGATTGGTGCCGGTATTGATCGCGACCGCAAGCATGTTGAACTGTTCCCGATCGATAACACCGTTTTCCAGTGCGTCGGCTACTTCGTTGATATAAACCGTGGCCACGAATACATTGTCCGAAATCATCGATAAAACACCGTTGGCGATAAAGAACATGAGCGGCTGCATATCGCGGTCCATGGCCAGCACCTGGTTGATTACCGGGGCGAACAGATGCTGTTCGTGGATCACCGCAACGATGGCGAAAAATACCACCAGTAACGCGGTAAATGGCAGCGCCTCTTCAAATGCATGGCCTATACGATGTTCCTCGGTTACGCCGTTTAACGCGGTTAACAGGACTATGACCATCAAGCCCACCAGCCCAACCGAGGCCACGTGGAAGGCTAGCGACAGAATCAGAACGATGCCGACAATTGCCTGCACGATCAGGGTCACCGTCATTCTGTGATCGCGTTCGGCTTCCTGTTCACGGTTGTAATCCGCCAGCGTTTGCGCCACCGATTCAGGCAGGATGGCGCCATATGAAAACCATTTGACCTTCTCCAATAGTACGCTGGTTATCAGGCCAGCCGCCAGTACAGGCATTGTAATCGGTGCCATGCGCCAGAAAAATTCCATGAAATCCCAACCCGCGCGTTCGGCGATGAGCAGGTTTTGTGGTTCACCGACCAGGGTGCAAACACCACCCAGCGCCGTACCCACCGCACCATGCATGATCAGACTGCGCAAAAAGGAGCGAAACTGATTGAGTTCCTGGCGCCGGTCCTGCTTAACTTCATGGTCGACACTGTGGTCATGTTCTATTTGATGAAATTGTTTTCCCGAGGCGACGCGGTGATAAACCGAGTAAAACCCGACCCCGACTGAAATCAATACCGCGGTTACCGTCAAGGCGTCGAGAAATGCGCTCAGGAATGCTGCAGTAAAGCTGAACAACAAAGATAAAATGGCTTTCGATTTAACCGATAACAGGATTTTGGTGAAGGTGTAAAGCAGCAGGTCACGCATGAAATAAATGCCGGCGACCATGAATATGAGTAACAAAATGACTTCGAAGTTGGCGACAGTTTCCTGGTAGACGGCTTCCGGACTGGTCATGCCGATTATCACGGCTTCGATGGCGAGCAAGCCGCCAGGTTGCAACGGATAGCATTTAAGCGCCATCGCCAGGGTCAGAATGAATTCGATAATCAGCAACCATCCAGCGACGAAAGGGTTGATCGCGAACACGAACGGATTGATCACCAGGAAGGCGATGATTAACTGTTTATACCAGGTGGCCGACTGACCGAGAAAATTTTCACCGAAGGCCTTGCTCAAGCTTGTAATCATAGATGTTTACACTTGCATTATGTTGACGGAATTATAATGATCATTTTTGTTTTATGGTGACACTATTCGATGATCAATCATGCCAGCTGGCAATGAAAAGCGCCGCGCTTATTATCAACAGTAGCACTGAAAAGACAAGCAGGACCTCTGCCATGGATATGTCGAACAATATTAACGGGGTGTACCCACATGAAGTTTGCACCTCAAACAGGGATGGGATCCATTTGTCCAGCGCAAACCATGTGGGCATACCCAGATCCATTTCGCAGTTACCAAATACCCAGCCGCGTTCTACCGCAAGCACTTGCCAGCTGCGCTCCACCAGGCCGACCATGATGATGATATTCAGGCCGTGCGCAACCCGCGTAGCCAGTGTCGACTGGGTACAAAAAATAGCGATCGAGGCAAGCAGGATGAATGCAAAAACCAGCATACGGATATGGATACAAAGCAGGCAGGGCCACTCGTCGAGTACATACTGGTAGTACAACGCAGAGCATTCCAGTGCTATTCCGACCAGTATCAGAATTGCCCAGTAACGGCGCTGCATGCTGAGATTTATTAGAAATTGTTTCATGAGTAGGATGTTCGCTAGGTTATGACGGGTAGTTCAGCTGCGGCTCGTTTGCTGAGCAATTCTGCACCACGATCTGTAATAAGAATATTTTCTTCGTGCACCATTAATTTGCCCGCTTCGAACTCCATTCCCGGTTCAAGCGTGATCACCATGCCCGCTTCCAGGGTGGTGTTGTCAGTTGCAGTGAGGGATGGCCATTCTGTCAGTTGCGCTCCCAGTCCATGTCCCATGCGACCGACATCATTACTCAGTGCGCCACCCGCCTCCAGCACCGACCACATCGCCTGCCAGACATCGGTGGTGGTGGCGCCGGGTCGGGCTGCCAGCAATCCTGCCTCGGTGCTCTGATAGACGCAATCGTAAGCCCGCCTGGCCTTATCCGATGCATAACCAAAAGCGTAATTACGATCAAAATCGCAGAAGTAGCCATCATAAACGGTGCCGGTATCGATAATCAGAATGTCACCGTCTTCGAGTAAGCGGTCACTCGGCCCCATAATGATATCGCCATACCCGCCCTGACCCGAGGCCGAAACTATATACGGCGTATGATCGGCGCCGCGTTGCAGCAAATCGATGCGCATCGAACGCAGAATTTCACGCTCGCTTTGACCGGTTTGTACGAAACCGGGTAAGGCCGCGAAACTGTCCGAGGTAAGTTTACAGACGTACCTTATCTTGTCCACTTCGGCGGCGGATTTGATATTGCAGAGGTTTAGCATCAGCTCGGCACAATCAACCAGTTCCATCTCGGTCAGTTCGGTCTCGAGTTGCCTGTAATCATTAGCTGGCATGCGTAAATGGCTTTCTATGCCGAGAGTCATGCCCAGACGGCCAAACCGCCTGGGCAATTCACCAATGGCTGATAATAGCAATGAAATACCATCGTCCTGCGGCTGTGGTGAAGACCAGCTGCGGATGTCGTCGATCCAGGTCTGTTGCATGCCGGTGCCGCCAATTGTCGGTATGACCGCAATCGGTTTACCTTCAAGCGGCAGTAACAGGAACCAGGGGCGGGTCGGGCTGTGCCAGAACTGGGTGAAAAATCCGCTGAGATAGCGCACATGCGGCTCCGTGGTCAGCAGCATTGCGTCGACTTCGAGATCATGCATCATGTGCTGTGCGCGCTCGGTGCGGATTTCGAATTCAGTTTGAGTGAATCCGCGTGATGGGGGGCTGGACATGATCAGGATGCTAACAGTGTTTGGTAGAGTTCGGCGTCGGTCGCGCCCTCGGTACCGATGACAAATACGCGGCTCGATTGGTCGAGACCGAGTGCGGCTGACATCGCTGTATCGTCACGGGCTGCGATGAGTGCGGCAATTCCTGCCACCGCTGATTCACCCGCCTCGATTGCGGGTTCGCCGCTGGCGAGCAGGCGCATGCAGGGTGCCACGGCGTTTTCGCTGACGGTCATGAAGTCATTAGCACCGGTTTTGAGGATTTCCCAGGCAAGTGTCGATACCTCACCGCAGGAAAGTCCTGCCATCAGGGTATCGAGATCACCTTCTACGGCAACCGGCTTACCCAGGCGCGCCGATTGCTGCAGGCAATTGGCCTGTTCGGGTTCGACCACAATAAACCGGGGGCGCTGTTTCCCCCATAGCTCCCAGAAATAGGCGCACACCGCGGCCGCAAGACCGCCAACGCCGGCCTGAATGAAAACATGGGTCGGTATCGAGCCCTGCATCTGCTCGACGGCTTCGGCGAGCATCACCGTATAACCGAGTGCAACGTCTTTCGGGATATCCATGTAACCCGGATAACTGGTGTCCGAGACGATGATGCGTTGGTGTATACGGGCTTCGTTGTCGGCCTGTCTGACCGAAGCGTCATAGTTGCCGTCGAAGCGGATAACTTCCGCGCCCAGGTCCTGCATGGCCTGCTGGCGCCCGATAGATACCTCCCGATGAATGTAGATTACGCAGCGACAACCGAACATTTGACAGCCCCAGGCGACCGAACGCCCGTGATTGCCATCGGTAGCGCAGCTAATTACGACCTCGTCGATAATCGACTGGTAATGTTCGCCCAGTAAATCATCGATTGAGGCGTTTTCTCCGAGATGTTGGAAAATTCTGGCCTGCAGCTGGCGGGCTACCGCGTAAGCGCCGCCGAGAGCTTTGAAACTCTTTAGACCAAAGCGTTGGGATTCATCCTTGTAGAAAATGTCATTGACGTTCGCAGCTTGTGCCAGCGTTGCGAGTCGATACAGCGGAGTTGGCTTGTATCCTGGCCAACGCGAAATCTCTGTCACCGCCAGCCGAGATTTTTCCAGGCTTGTAATTTCCCGTAGTTCAGACGGGTAAAGTGTACCCGGGTCGGCTTTCGGATTGGCATAGTGACTTAGGGTTGCGTGAAACTCTGGCATGCGGTCCGCATTCAATTCCAAAGCGCCAAGTCTACCGAAATGCGATCAGGAATAAAGCCGCAAATGCCGCTTCATCGGATAGCAACAAAAGTTAGCCAGAATTTGCCTGATATTCGTTCCCTTCATGGCAGATGCAGGCTAGACTTGGATCCGTCGTATCGCCAAATCGAGCATTCTCTAACACAATTCATGAAGAGCCAATCGGTAAGCAAACAGGGTTCGATTCAGATCGAGCCTCTGGATCAAAAGGGCTCGAGCACACCTTCTTCTATTGGCGCTGACGGAAATTTCTCGGCTTACCGTGGAATTGGCAGCGAGACTAACGATACGACCGCCACCAGACAACAGCTTCTCGACAGTGAAAATCGATTTCGCAATATCATTGAACGGGTTACTGATATCGTTTGCATCGTAACTGCTAACGGTGAAATCAAGTTTCTCAATAAATCGGTGGAAAAAATTCTCGGCTATACGGTCGCCGAGCTTGAATCCGTTGAAGCCGATACCCATGCACTTGCGGAAGACCAGGAAATCATCCAGCGAGCCAGGCTGGTAGCGCTGGAAAATCCGGGTCGCGTGGTAGCGGGAGATTACCGCTACTATCATAAGGATGGTTCGGTCAGGGTTTTACAAATGACCCGTCAGTGTTTTTCCGACCAGGCTGGTGGCAGTTACGCCGAACTTGTCGTGCATGCTCGTGATATTACCAATCAATACCAGGCCGAACGGGCGCTCAGGGACAGCGAGGAACGCTTGCGGGATTTTGCCGAAACCGGTGCAGACTGGTTCTGGGAACAGGATGCTGAATTGCGTTTTAGCTACCTGTCGGGGAACTATCCGGGATTTGAAAAAATGTCTACGCATAAAATCATCGGTAAGACTCGCCAGGAAATGCTATCGAATATTAATTTCAGTTCCGAAAACTGGCAGCAACTGCTGGCCAAACTGAAGGCGCGAGAACCTTTTTTCAACTTCGAATACACCTATCCTCGAGCGGATGGTTCGGAGGTAGTTGTGCGCATCAGTGGCAAACCGAAATTTGACCAGCAGGGTGAATTTGTCGGTTATCGGGGCACAGGTATCGATATCACCGAGTCCTATCTTTTGTCGCAGCAACTCAATTACCAGGCTTCGCATGACTCGCTCACGGGATTGGTAAATCGTCGCGAATTCGAAATACGTCTTGCACGGGTGGTAAAGGGTTGCCGAGAAGACAACAGCGAACACGCGTTGTGTTACATCGACCTGGATCAGTTCAAGGTGGTCAACGACACCTGTGGACATGATGCCGGTGATGAACTGTTGCGTCAGATTGCCGCTTTGCTGGAAGACAAGGTAAGAACCCGTGACACTATTGCCCGACTGGGTGGCGATGAATTTGGACTTTTACTGGAGCGTTGTTCGATCAAACAGGCCAATCGGATTGCCGAAACCGTGCGCGCGACCATCGAGCGATTCAGGTTTGTATGGGGTGGCCGAAACTTCCACCTGGGTGCAAGTATCGGCGTCATTCCGATTAATTTCAGTAGTGGCAATGTTGCCAACGTGATGCGCTCTGCTGATGCGGCCTGCTATACGGCAAAGGATGCCGGACGTAACCAGATTCATGTTTACAGCGAAGACAGTTTCGAAGTGGCTCAACGCCATCGGGAAATGCAGCAAATCGTCGATATTACCCAGGCCTTTGATGAAGATCGTTTTGTGCTTTATCAGCAACCGATCAAGTCACTAAGTGACAGTCAGGACAAAGACGGTTATTTCTGCGAAGTTCTGGTACGCATGATTGACGAGTCAGGGTTTCCGGTGCTACCGGGTAATTTTCTGCCCACTGCGGAACGTTACAACCTGGCCACGAAACTCGATACCTGGGTCGTAAACGCAGCCCTGGACTGGCTGGTGGCGGCCCCGCAAGTGCGCTGCACGATTAACCTCTCCGGCATGTCGGTCGCGAATGAAGATTTCCTGCAGTTTGCGTTGCAGGCGATAGCATCAAGAAACCTCGATGCAACCCGAATTTGTTTCGAAATAACTGAAACCGCGGCCATACAAAACCTGAGCGGAGCTAACCGTTTCATGGCGCAGCTGCGCGAGCGCGGCTGCTTTTTTGCGCTGGATGATTTTGGCAGCGGGCTTTCTTCGTTTGCCTATCTGAAAACCTTGCCGGTCGATTTTCTGAAAATCGACGGTTTTTTCGTCCGTGACATGTGTGAGGACCAGATCAATTTCGAGCTGGTTAAGTCGATCAATGAAATCGGGCATGTCATGGGCAAACGCACCATCGCCGAATTTGTTGAGAATGATGCTACCCTGGGCGCTCTCAAGGACATGGGCATAGATTACGCGCAGGGTTTCGGTATCAACATACCAAAACCCATCAAATATTGAATACATCTTGTATACAAGATGCATATTGTTCGATTCGCATGGTGACGCAGTTTTACCTGTTACGGCCAGGCCCGCCTAGCTAGCCTCGCCGTAACGTGCGACCTGTTCGGTATCGGTAATACTCGGGTTGGTCAGCACCCGGCGCAGTATCGGGGCAAAGAATTCGAGTGATTCGGTGGCATAATCCGGATCGAAGCAGTTCTGGTCATAGTGATGACAAAAATCAATCGCATCCTGGTACCAGGCATGATCTTTGAACATATCGCGCGAGTTACGATCGCCGCCGCTATCCTGCGACCATTCGTTTCTGAAAAACTTTACTGGATAGTCAAACATCACGGCATATTTCAAATGTACTACTACGCGCATCACTGCGGCGGCGATCGTAACTCGCGCGATATGTTCAAAGATCATGCCTGGTACCAGGACGCAATTGATTTTTGTCATCACTATGACCAG
>PVMS01174316.1_pt1 | contig 16952 bp, 15 predicted proteins | sample 1853461 | NCBI WGS metagenome assembly PVMS01 (sample SAMN08582032, study PRJNA380276) | Marine sediment metagenome, whole genome shotgun sequencing project. | isolation source: ocean sediment barecode stripped | collected 2017 | reverse complement strand
GTGGCTGCCGAGCTGATGGTCGCGGTGTAGCTGTGCGGCCCGAAGCCGGTGACCGGAATCGTGAAGTCGCCGGCGCAGGCATAGTTGTCTTCTTGCCAAACGGCATGCTGCATGGCGGCCTGGGCGACGTAATCGGCGGATGTGGTCTCCATCGCTCTCACCGGCACACTTGCTTTGAATGACGAATCGTAGCGGACCAGCAGCGCGGTCGCCGCCACGACAACCAGCATGATTACGACGGTATAGAGCACGTAGCCTTGCTGGCTTGTCCTGCTCACAGTGTGTCCCCGAGACGGACGCGTGTGTGCAGGCTCACTGTCTCACCCGACGCCGCTCCGGTCACATCCAGCGTGATATCGACGATCTCGGTGTTGCCGTTGCCCACGACTCGCTCGACGCGGAAACGGCTGACGCCCTCGGCAATCGGGGACTCGATGAAATCGCGCCCGGAAACGATGCCGCCGTTATCTTCATCCCAGGGCACCGGGTGTCTTTCGATCAATGAATCACTTTGTAGAAAGAAGACCACGGCGTCCAGCCAGTCTTCGTCACTGGTGCCATCTTCATCATCGTCTCTAGAACTACCTTCGTCGATCTGGCCGTCGTCATCATCGTCGACGCCGACAATCCCTGGCGCGCCGTCGCCGTTCATGTCGCCCGAAGGATCTTCGTCGACAAGTCCGTCGCCGTCGTCATCAATGCCGTTGATCGGATCCTCATTATTCGAATTTAGCCTCTCATCGTCGTCCTGGTTATTCGAGGACCCCTCGTCCACTGACCCGTCACCGCCGTCGTCGATCTGGTAAATACCCGGACTAAGGTCGAAAACCATATCCGCAGGGTAATCTTCATCAATAAGTCCGTCGCGGTCGTTGTCTGCGTCCGGAAAACCATCAGCGTCGAGATCAACCACGGCGTTCAGCGAAACCGCGAGAACTGCAGTCGCCTTTGTGCTGCTGCCTTCTGGCGGCGATGCCGGTATGGTTTCTTCGCGAACGTTTTCACGCCAGTCAGTAACGGGCTTATCCGGCTGCGGCAAAATAAGATGTCGGCTTTGACGAACTGCCCGGATCATCCGGGTCATGGCAAAGTGCGCGTCCTGAGTCAGGCGGCCACGCTCCTGTACAAGCAGGCGCGAATCGGACAGCTGTGATACCACCGACGAAATGACCGTTACAATGAGCGCGCCGAGCACGATCGATACCAGAAACTCGATCAACGTGAAGCCGCTGGTTGCAGATCGCCGTTTCATTTGCTCACAAGTGACTCAAAGGACATAAGAGTGCCTTCGATCTCTGTCCGAACCCACATGAGGCCAGGATCGACACCGGTAAACGGATCGTCATCGGCGTCCGAGTTATCGCCGTCGTACAACGACAGGTACACCAGGCGACGGTGGTTGGAACCGGCCAGGTCAGAGTAGCTGCTGGCGACGGTTTCGCCGCCGGCTGCTGTCGCGGCTGTTTCAAGTGACGAAAACGGTTCGGCGAGTACGTCTTCCAGCATGGCGATCAGGTGCAAGTGCTGTATCGCGGCATCCTCGTGCGCGCTGGCACTTGAGATAGCGCCACGCACGGCATCCATCATCGGTACCAGGGTGATCACAATCAGTACTGAGGCGATCAGCACCTCGATATAGGAAATGCCGGATTGTGGGCCGGGCGCGCACCGGAAAGTGTTCATTGGATCGTTACCCGACCGGTTATGCCGTGCAGCGTGATCACCCGCGAGCTGGATCCAAGTGTCAGTGTTACGTTGAAGCGATCGAGGAGCACATCGTCAGGATCCGCACACCAGGGTATGCCGCCAGCGTCAAAAAACACACTTCCGGGTGTGTTACATGTGCCGCGGTACGTGCGCGTGTGGTTCATGCTGCCGGTGAAGGCGAATGGTTGCTGCTCAAATTTCCTGTCAAATATCTGCTTGTCGATCGGATGATAGACGTCGTACACAATAGTTGCCGGCGTGGTACCCGTGTCCATACTGAACACACGAATGCGTCTTGTGCTGGACTGATGTCGATATCCCATTGGGATACCGAACCGCATCGCCTCGTCGCGCGCGAAGCGAATCGCGTTTGCCATTTCCGACGCCACCAGATCCAGTTTTCTACCCTCACCTGGCGCCAGCGACGGCATTGCAACGGTCGCTGCCAGGCCGACGAGAATAATGACGACAAGCAATTCGGTGAGCGTGTAGGCTCGTTGTACAACTGCGTGCGGCGCGGCTCCCGGCGTCTTGAAGATTCCGGCATCGCCGGATCTTTCTCCTTGTTTCCAGGCCATTGGACGGTCACCTCCGAAAAACTGGCGCTCGCTTCGTGCGATCAGAGCGGGCTCATATGTATCTGAAAAATATCGACAGGTGTCAGTTCGGCTCTACGAGGCTGTCTGATTCTCCCACTGGGAAAGTCTCGAAAAATGTCTGGCTCATTTCCTTATCAATACCGGCGGCATTTTTCTGTAGTTGCCTGTCACGCCTCTCGACTTCCGATTGCTGCTCCGAATTCCACGGGCCGAGGGCCTCTCCGACTATGCGCGGTGTGATCATGACAATTGTCTCGGTGTTGATCGAGGTCATTTCGCGGCTGGAGAACAATAATCCGAGTCCCGGTATGCGGCCCAGTATCGGCACACCGCTGCGGGTTTCCGTGAGTGTCTGCTTGATCAATCCGCCGACGAATATCGTCTGTCCGCTGCTGACTAACAGACGCGTTGTCACTTCTGTTGTCGTCTGCGACGGAATGCCATTGGCATCTACCACGCCGGTACTCACTTCCGGGTGAATGTCCATCATGATGCGACCTTGGCTATCGACATGCGGTGTGACACGGAGTATTACGCCGGACTCCAAAAATTCTATGCTTTCCGTCGTTACCTGGTTAATTGTCGTCGTGACGCTGTATCCGCGACGGTCGCCAACGATCACCGACGCTTCCTCGTTTTCCAACGCCAGTAGTTTTGGCGATGACAATGTGCGAATCCGGCCGTCTTGCTCAAGCGCGCTCAACGCTACTGTCAAATCGGACTGCGCAATTTCAAAGAAAAGACCCTTGGAATCGGAGGAACCAACGCCGTCCAGTCCGCGAGTCCCGACAATACCGGTGCCGTCACCGGAATCGAAGAAATTTGTCCAGTCGATACCGTAGGAGTCTTCGGCGTTAAGCGTTACTTCCAGTATCCTGGCTTCAATGAGAATTTGCATCGGTTCTCGATCAACGCTGTCGATCAACGCCTCAATGCGGTCGAGAAAATCCGGCGTATCCTCAACCATCAGAATCCTGCTCTCGACCAGCGTGGTTAACTGACCGTAATCTGACAGATACGGACTTAGCATTGCCTGAAGCTGCGCCGGGTCCGCGTAGTGAATTGTGAAAGTCCTGATTTCAGTGAGATCACTTGCCGCGTAGGCGCCTGCCTCGTCACGGTTCACAATAAAGTACGTGCCGTTTCTACGTTCGACTGCGTATCCGGCTGCATTGGCGATGGACCGAATGGCCTCGCTTAACGGTACGTCATAAAGGCTGAAAGAGACTTCTGCGCTAACATCGTCGGACAGCAGAATATTGACCCGCTCAGCGCGCGACAACATTTCCATCACTTCGGCAAGCTCGGTATCTCGCATCGTCATGGAGATGAACGATTCCTCTGTCTGCGCATTGGCAGCATCTGTCACCAGGCCAAAAAGCAAAATCACGCAGGTGAAAAGCGGAGCCGCCCGATTGTTTTGATTCCGTCTGTTCATCGGTCTGCTATGCCTTCATCGAGGTACACGGAGAAAACGATCTTTTTATTCTCCCTCCTGAATGTCGCCCGTCCTTCCTCAACCGAGAGCAAGCGGTATCCGTTGGTGCTTTCCCCGATCTGCAAAACAACTCCGCCAAAATCGACTACTGACTTCGAGCCGGCAACCAGTACCGCTCGCAAGTGCGGTTCCTGCGTCTCGGTCGAGCGCGAGTTCAGGACCGCAGCATCTTTAATCAACGCCTCGGCCGCCGGGCGCTCAAACGGGTTCCGTTGCGGTTCGACCGGCGATTCAGATGCTTGTGCAAAGGTGGTTGCCAGCAACGTCAAGGCACTGGCGCCGATGATCGCGTTTCGAATTCCGCCTGTCATCTCAATGCCCTGTATGTCGCCATCGTTAATATCACCGAGAGTCGCGGGTCCTTCTCCAGGCTGTCTACCGGTCGCATTTCGTATTGCTTGATCAGCACGAAGCCCAGTTCGTTGCCTACATCCCGCAACCACCGGTACATATCCAGGTAGTCGCCAGCGAGGCTTACCCGGAACAGGATTTCATGAAACGATTCAATCGTGGCACCGGCGGATGGCTCTATGCCGACGAGTTGAATGTCGTTCTGCCACGAAATCTGTTGTAGCTTGCCCACTACGTGGGCTTCAATTTCTTTTTCCGGCAGGCTGGCCATGTCGCCATGCAGACGACGCTGCAATAAGTCGATGTCACTGGTAAATTGCTTAAGCTGGCTGTCCAGTTGGTCTCCGTTGTCGACCATTTTGCTCAAATTCATTTCGGTATTCGAAATGTCACGGTATATCTTGATTTTCGGCAATGCCAGGAAAGTGAAAGGGAGGCTCGTTAACACCAGTACCGTAATACTCAGGACTACGAACAGTTCTTTACGGCCGAATCGATCCAACAAAGCAAGCATCACTCAACCCTCACTTCGGTATTGAGGACGACAGCAAGTTCGAAATCCACGGTGTCTGCCCGATCGCCGTGAGCGAGAGATGTCCGTCGAATGCGGATGTCATCGATTTCAGGTTGCACGAACAGGCGCCTGACAAAACCCGATAATGCTGAGTGGTCGCGCGCCTGTCCACGAATTGCCATGTGCGTCTGCACCCGAAGATCATCCGATGCCTGTTGGCCTGCGCCATCGGGAACCACAACAAAATAGCCTGTGTGGACTGTCCGAACCTCCTCGCCGACCATGACGCCCGCACGCTGAAACTGCCAGTTTCGAAACCAGACGTCGTTGCTTGTCAGCGCACGATCGATGGTCATAAACATGTCGCCGGCAGCGGCGCCGCTTCGCAGACCCGACAACAAGCGAAATTGCTGCTCAAGCTCGGTTTTTTCGGCACCCAGGCGCTCTATGTCTGCCCGCTGTTGGGCGGTGACCATTTGCCTGACCTTCAGCGCCTCCACTCGTACCCGTGCATTTGTTGTCGCGATGGTAAGGGCCAGCAAACCCAGAATTATTAATCCGGCCAGGCTAAATACCAGGGTTACCGTGTATTTCATCCAGCGTGTTTGCCAGCGCCGGGTACGATAAGCCACAGGAATGAGATCGATTTCACTCATGAGCCGACATTCCCCGTAATGCCAGACCAACGGCCGTTGACATTTCGGCCGCTTGCCGGTCGCTCATATTTCCGATAACCGCGGGGTCGCTGGCGAACGGCATGTGGTCAAGACCCAGCCTTTCAACTGGCATTTTTGCGAGCGACTCGAGCAGAGTCGCTACTCCCGGCCATTGAGCGATGCCACCGATAATGACAATTTTTCTGCGGCCCGTGCCGTGGCTCTCGGAATCGGCATACAAAAATGCCCGATCGATCTCGCGCACCAACTTCAGGAATTCCGGCTTTACGATTTGGACAAGGGTTGCGGCGACGCCGGCGTCGGCGTTGCTTTCGGTAAGCATCGCGTCCTGCGACGTCGGCTCCAGACCGTTCGCAAGGACGAGGTCCCTTGCCACGTTTAATGCCAGATCAAGGGGTCGTGCGATAGCGCTCAGAATTAGTTCTGCACCGAACTGTATCTCCTGATCAGCGAGCAGCCGATCGCCTGATATTGTGGTGAGGTGGGTCGTGGTCTGGCAAATGTTGACGACGATGACATGATCGTATTGATCGGCTGCCGGTCCAAAATCGATTAATCGCTTGACCGCCAGCGGTCCTATTTCGAGGAAATCCACGTGCAGACCCGCCGATGCTAAACTATCAAGGTAACTGTTTGCGTGCGCAAGGCGACTAACCGCGACCAGCGCAAGGCGATCGTCATCACGTGCACTTGTTCTTAATGGCACGTAGTCGATGACATAGTCGGTCAATGCTCCCTCGACACGATCGGCCATCAATCTTGCGATACTGTTAGCTGTGCCGCCCGCCGTATTGGTGGGGCAGGACACCGACATGACCCGTACCTGTTCCGGCGGCATCGCGGACACAACTTTTCTGCCGCGAAACCTCCCAGCACGCGTCGCGCTACGAAGCAGTTTTTTGATTGCGTCGGGAGACGCCATAAGATCGGCCCGGGATCCCGGATAGGGCAGCGACTCATGCGAAAGCAAGCCGATTTCTCCGTCGCCATGTCGTTCAAGTTGTACCAGGTGCAGGTGTTCCTGGGTGAAATACACACCGATCGGCCCGTAGGCGACTGAGCTCGGTTCCGGTCGTCGTCGATCGAGCCATTGCCGTACTGCGCTCACGCTCTTGCCTTCACCGAGCCTGATGTGCCACCGTCGTCGATCTGTTGCCGGTCGTCGGATGTTGCATATAACAGCTTGTTTTTTGCCGCGTACAGAGCTTCATCAGCCTCTTTATACAATGCGTTCATATCGGCGACGTCGTTCAAACCGCCTGCCGCGAACCCAACGGTGACAGTCACTGGTTCGCCATCGCTTACTTGCAGGAGCATCGGGTCAGTGAACAGATGATCGAGACATCGACTGACCAGTCGCTTGAAGTCGTCGCCCGAGTAGACAATGGCGAATTCATCGCCGCCGAGTCGGATCAGATGCGTGTTTCCGGGCAACATTTCAATAAACACGTTTGCGAGGTGTTGCAAAATCAGGTCGCCGTGATGGTGCCCAAAGGTGTCGTTGAAATACTTGAATCTGTCGATATCCATAAGCGCTAACTTAACTTCCGTCTTGTCGTCGAAGCAGCGTCGCGCGTATTCGTCAAAATTCTGCTCGATAAAGCGGCGATTCCATGCGCCGGTCAGTGGATCCCGAGTGGAGATCAGTTGCAGCTCGCGGTGTGCGTCTTCCAACTCGTATCTTGTGCGGATCTCGCCTTTGCGAACAATGGTATTGCGACCGATGATCAACATAGCCGTCGTTGCCGCTGCGAGAATGAGAAATTGTACGGTCCACAGTGACTCGGTATCGAAGCGCCCCTCCACGCTGAGGAAGGAGAGTGTAAAAGCCAGGTAGGTCAAACCAACAATGGTGCTTGCCTCGCGAATGCCCCAGGGCACGATGGGCATTACCATGAACAACAATACGATGCTCGACATGAGTGCGGCGTTCAAAGAGCCACTGCGGTGTGCGATTGCCATGATCGCGACGCCGGTGATGACCAGGAGAATCATGCCGAGTAAATTCAGGGCCGACAGATCGGATACAAATCGAACCGATGCAATGACATGAATGGACAACAAAGCCAACAGGCTATAGGTATACAAAAAGCTGCCGTGAACCCCCATTTTCTGATACAGCGCGATTGCAGATACCTGAATCAGGAGCGACAAGAGTGCCATCATGGTTATTCCCTTGCGGGTTTCCTTTAGCATCAAGCGCTCGGCGTACCAGGTTACCGACGAATCATCGAAGCGAGTCGATGTCCAGACGTTGGACAACAAATCCAGGGCGCCACGCCGGAATGACACCCATAGTGTCGGCGGCTCCAGTGGAGTCTCGAACTGGCCAGTAGTTTTAGTGGGATTGTGCATGCGACCTCAAGAACGTGGTGAGAAGAGCGCATGAAATTGCCGTGCCATCAATTCTGGCAGCGACGATAAGGCGGCTTTTCCGTTCCGATGTGATTGAGGACGATATGATTCTGCCGCTGAGATCAGGGCGATGGCAGCAGCGACCGCCAGCATTTTTGTTGGGAGAATCCTGACCATAATCGACCTTCCAAGGCAGCCATCGTTGTTATCGACCTAGTAGGATGAGTAAGGAACGCCCTGAGAATCAGTGTTTGTGTCGTTGACGATGAATTTTCCGGCCGTCGTATCGAATTTCCATCCGAGATTTGCGCCATCTGCGGTCATCTCCAGATCACCCGTTGAGATTATGGCGATAACGCTCGAGCCGCTTATCGGATTGGTTGGCAGATCGTCATCCTGGATGTACGGACCGAATGCGAAACCGGCATCCGGTACGCTGCAAGTCTGGCCCAAGTTGTTGGAATATCGGGTGAGCTGGTCCTCGATCGCCTGCTGAGATCCGGCAACACCGGTTCCGGCAGTGCCCGAGCACGTTCCGCCGGTGGCTGCACTTACGCCCGGATATTCTCCGTGCTGCTGGCGATACAGATCGATTGACGAGCGCATGGCCACCACGTTGGCGCGAAGCGCCGATTCCTGGGCATCGGTTGTCGTCGACGCGAACTGCGGAATGATGATAGCCGCCAGAATCGCCAGAATAATTGCCACGATCAGCAATTCGACCAACGTAAAGCCCGACTGCTTCGGCGAAGATTGTGAGGTAATCATGAACTGTCTCCAAGTCGTTCCCATGCAAACCTAGAGTGAATTATGTTGTATTGCCCCGTGCTCAGCACGTGCACAGATCACGATTTTCCTAACGAAACCGGCGGTTTGGCCTGATCTCGACAAAAACGAGACGTGGTTCACATGAAACGGATATCAGGTGACTGCCCTGGATAGCTTGAAAATTGGCAGGATCAGAGAACTGACGATAATACCGACGACAAGTCCCATCACCATCAGCATGATGGGCTCGGCCATTTTCGAGAGCGATTTCAGGCGTTTGGTCAGTTCGCGTTCGTAATATTCCGAAAGCCGCGACATTACCTTCGGCAAATTGCCGCTTTCTTCGCCGGTAGCGATCAATCGCTGGACCAGCACGGGAATGAGCTTATCGCGTTCGAACCCGGCTGCAATGCCGTTGCCCTGCTGCACCTGCTCCTCGACCTTCATAAAAAATCGACGCATGATGCCGTTATCAGTGACATCGAGTGTCGCGTGCAGTGTGTCGATGATGTTCACCCCGTTCGCCAGTGACAGACTCATCACACGCAGTGACTGCACGAGATAGATTTGCATGAATACGTGTTTGATGCCCGGCAGCGTAAGTTTTAGTCGATCAATCGTGTCTTTTCCTTTCCGGCTTTGGCCCCATCGCATGACCAAAATAGCTGTGGCGGCAACTGCCGCTATGGTTGGTATCCAATAGCTGCGCAAGAAATCACTTGCATGCATCAATACGATCGTCGTCATCGGTAATTGGTCATAAATCTTGGCGAACATCACACTAAACTTGGGAAAAACGACCACCAACACAAACACGACAACAGCCAGCGAAAACAAACTCAGGAAGATCGGATAAGCGAGTGCGGAGCGCACCGTACTACTGAGTTCGTCGGCCTTCTCCTCCATTTGCAAAAGTGCTGTCAGCACCTCGTGCAGAAAACCACCGCCCTCGCTGGCGGCAACCAGGTTGACATAGGTCGTAGAGAATGCCTTCGGATGTCTCGAGAGTGCCGCCGAGAATGCACGACCGCCGGCGACATCCTCCACCAGATCCTCGATAATCGCGGCCATCGCCGGCTGTTGGTTTTGCTCCCGCAGCATTAACAGCGCCTGGTGAAGATTGGCGCCGGTTTCCAGCATCAATGCCAGTTGCTCGGTAAAAAATCGCCTGTCGTTTGGTGAAATCCCGGTTCTGCGGAGCAGTAAACGTGTGGCGGCCGGCTTGGCCGGCAGCTTGGTTTCCTGCTCGTTGACCACCTGATGTAGTTCTATCGGCACAATCGCCCCCTAAGACGATATCGACCTTGAAACTTCGTCGATCGTGGTACGGCCTTCGAGTACTCGTTCCAGGCCGTCTTGAAACAGGCCGACTACGCCGCGTTTCTCCATGTATGCCGTCAAATCATCACGCCCCGGGTTCGACATGATCATATTCTGCAGATCCGGATCCGTCTCCAATGTCTCGTGGATGCCCATGCGCCCCTTGTAGCCCGAGTCATAGCATTCGTGACAGCCCCTGCCACGGGCGAGCCGAACTTTTCCACGGTCCTGCCAGCCATAACGCTCAACAATTTCTGGTGGCGCAAGCGATTCCGTGCGGCAGGCCGGACAGATCGTTCTTACCAGTCGCTGGGCTACTACTCCGATGAGTGCGGAAGACAACAGGTACGGCTCAACACCCATATCGATCATTCGTGTCACCGCGCCAACGCTATCGTTGGTATGCAGGGTGGAGAGCACCAGGTGACCAGTCAATGCAGCCTGGACCGCGATCTCCGCCGTTTCGCGTTCGCGGATCTCACCGACCATGATGATGTCCGGGTCCTGACGCAAGACGTGTTTCAGTATCCTCGCAAAGCCCAGGCCTATGTTGTTTCGTACCTCGTTCTGATTAATGATGTCAATTTGATATTCCACGGGATCTTCGATCGTAACGATATTTTTCTCGATGCTATTCAGAAAACTCAACGCGCTGTAAAGACTGGTCGTTTTGCCGCTGCCGGTTGGGCCGGTGACGAGAATCAGACCATTGGTAAATTTCAACAATTTGTCGAACGTTTGCAGATTTGTGTCTGACATGCCGAGGCTGTCCAGATCAAAAATGCCTTGATTCTTGTCGAGCACGCGCAACACTACTTTCTCGCCGTGCAGGCCGGGGAGGGAGCTGAATCGCAGGTCCACCGAGCGACCCTGCGTAAATACCTGTATACGGCCGTCCTGCGGCAGGCGCCGCTCCGCTATGTCCAGGTTGGCCATGACTTTGAGGCGAGAGACCATTGGCGCGTGCAACTCAATTTTCGGCGACTGAAATTCGTACAGGAGACCATCGATACGATAGCGAATTCTCGAGAGCGTTCTGAATGCCTCAATGTGAATATCGCTCGCGCCGTCTTTTACGGCGCGCTGGATCAGGGAATTGACGAGATTGATGACGGGGCTGCCACCCGCCATTTCGTCGATCGCACCATAGTCGTCGGGCAAACGATTGTCGACAACCTCGAAATCCTCGTCGAGCATGCCAAGCAGATCAGCCGCATACTCGGCGCCAGGCCCTCGCTCGTTTATTGCCCGTAATATGTCTTCGCGGACAGCTAGAACCGGCCGCACAGTGCAGCCAACGTGTTCTTCCACTTCGTCAAGAATCGGCATCGCCTGCGGGTTTGCCGTCGCGAGAAACAGCACCCCACGAACCTTGAACAAAGGCAGCACCTTCAGGCGTCGTGCGACGTTCCGATCGAGAAGTTCGACCACTGCCGGATCGTAGATGTGCGACCGCAGCCGGACAGATGGAACGCCCAATTGCCTGCTCAGTAACTGCAATACATCCTGATCGTTGACCCAGCCTTTGGCGATGACGATGTTGCCGAGCTGCTTGCCGGTTTTTTCCTGCAGCGCAAGTGCTTCTTTGATCTGCTGCGAGCTTACTAATTCTGTCTCTACCAGGAGGTCGCCGAGTCGCTTTCGTTCCGTCAACGGGGTAAATTCCTCGCTTTTTTCCTCTTTGACGGTTTCCTCACCGACAATACTGATGTATCTGTCAATGTCGGTAATACGAAGAATCTCCCTCACAATCGAGCTGGCATGCGACAACTTGATCCAGCCGCCCGCTCGAACCAGACGGTCCTGAAAATCGAGGAACTCGTCGAGCGCGGCACTATTGAGCATCGGCACACCGGCCAGGTCGACAATGATCTGGGTCTCGCCGGCACCAAGTGCGTTTTCGATCGACTGATGAAGTTGTTCGAGAATCGTCTCGTCGCTTAGAGAGTCCGTAGGGCGAAAAGTAGTAATCAGGCCGCTTTGCGTTCGGACAATAGCAGGTATTGCTGATTCAGCCGCGACGCTCATGATGCAACCGCAGCCGGCGTGACCGTGAGGTCTCGAAGGCGAGCACTAAGCCGCTCCGGCATGCCAATCGCAAAGCCCTGCACGTAGTCCACGCCAATCTCTTTCAAGCGCAATTTGATGCTGTCGTTCTCTACGAATTCAGCGATCGTGCGCAGATTCATCGCGTGACCGACCTGGTTGATTGCAACCACCATGGCGGCAGAAGCCTCGTCGTTGGCCATGTCTTTGATGATCGCGCCATCGATTTTCAGGAGATCCACAGGCAGGCTCTTCAGGTACCGGAATGAGCTAATCCCGGAGCCGAAATCGTCTAAGGAAAACGAACAACCGATCGACCTGAGGCTCTCCATAAAACTGACAGCCTTGGCCAGTTTCGCGACCGCTGCTGTTTCAGTTATTTCGAAGCATAGACATTCCGGTGCAATACCCGACGTCTTGATTTTTGCATGAACGAACTCGAGAAAAGTCTGATCGTCCAAAGACTGACCGGACAAGTTAATGGCGAAAGTGCCACCACGGAGAAATTCGTCGTCATACTCCGACAACACCGCCAGTGCCTTGTTAACAACCCATCGGTCAATGGATGGCATGAGATGATAGCGTTCAGCTGCGGGAATAAATGAATCGGGCTCCGTTACCTCGCCATTTTCACTGATCAGTCTCAATAGAATTTCGGTGTGATGATCGTGATCGCCGGGCGCCAGCGCAACAATTGGCTGACAGTAGAGTTCAAAACGATCTTCGGCCAGCGCGCTCTGAATATTTGCGACGAAATGCATTTGCGCTTCACGACGAACGACGTCGACATTGTCGGGCCGATAGATCTCGACACGATTCTGGCCCTGGTCTTTGGCAACCGAACAGGCCAGTTCGGCGGTGCCGACAAGCTGTGTAACGCTTTCACTCGAGGGAGTAATCATGGTGACACCGATGCTGACAGTCACCTTGTGACTTTCGCCTTCGTAATCTATCGCGGAATCTTCGATCATCTGGCAGATTCGACCGGCGAACTCTGCGGCTTCGTCATAAGCGCAGTTTTGCATGACCATGCCGAACTCATCGCCGCCAATCCGACCGAGTGTATCGCTGTCCCTTCTTTGAGAATCGATTATGCTGGCGACGGTGCGAATCACCACGTCGCCTGCTGCATAACCTATCGTATCGTTGATTATATGCAGTTGATCTATATTGATATGGAGCAGGCATTTCTCGACTTGTGCGGCCTGCACCTGCGCGAGTGCGGATTCAAGAAAATATTCGTAACCGTTTCGATTAATAAGTCCGGTTAGTGCATCGTAGTTGGCAGAAATTATTTTCGAGGCCTTGCGCGACATAACCTGGATCAGATTCCTGTCGCTGTTGGAGTAAACAGGCTTGCCACAGGCGTTGACGGTCGCCAGTACTCCTACAACGTCACCGTTATTTTCGAAGATGGGACAACACAGGACTTTATGGGGCAGCCCGGACAGCAGGCTTGATGCTTGCGGATTTGACTCGTTATCAATTATTACGGTTTCGCCGTTATCCTGGACCCATGGGTAAACATTGTCTACCAACTGGGCTTGGACTCGCTGGCCATCCGGTATTGGCGAGTTTGGATTGCTACAGGATATAGTCACCCCTCTGTTCCTTAGGATCAGCATCGCAAGACTGACGTCGAGGTAGTCAAGACAGTTTTGTGTCAGGTCCTGGAGCGCCTTCTGGCCTTGCCGAAAATAGTTGACTCGATCTTCCGTGTGGTAAACGAGGTTCAGCTCTTCGTATCGTTCAGTCAATTCATACGTCATCGAGTCGAGTTCTTGATCCAGCGACATCTCATGTTCGATACAGTCCGCTACGGCTTCTAATTGCGGGTTAATCGAAGATTGTTTTGAGTCTCCCGCGATCAGGACTGCCAGCGTCGCAATCACCTCTTTTCGCGCGTCAGTGAGCCCCGTGGTGAGCAGCGTCTGATCACCTGTGGTGTGAAGCTGCATTTGCGAAAATGCCGCCCAGTCGGTGCGCTGGTCACACAGTTGTTCGATAGCCGCCAACAATTCCGCATGACTGTCGAAACCGATATGCTGCAACGGTTGACCACTGACGTCGCATAACGCCAATCCCACCACGTCCGGAATCACTGCGCGCACGATTCGCGCGTAACGCTCGAAACTGTCTTCGCCTATTACCGAACTCACCGGGCAGGTCCTGCCGCCACCGACTCGTCTGCGGGGATGAATTCCTGGATTGCAGATCGCAGTTTGCGAATGCTGATTGGCTTTTCAAGAAATATTACATTCGGAATTTTCCTCGACCATTCACGATGCTCCAGCGCCGTTAATGATGTCGCCACATATATTGGAAACACTCGGTCAGGCATCGTTTCCTCGATCTGCAGGCACAATTCCTTACCTGACATGCGTGGCATGTCGATATCGGTGATCAGTATGTCCGGTCGGCTTTTCGCGATTTTCTCCAGTGCGTCCTTACCGTCGATTGCGGTAGTGACCTGGTATCCTTCTTTCTCCAGCCCCAGACGCATTACACGAAGGATTATCGGCTCGTCGTCAACCAGCAAGATGGATGTCATGATCTATACAACCTGTTTGAGCATCCCAACTTCTTTCCAAATCTGGATAATGAACTCGGATCCTTCATTCGGCGTGCTGGTTACCGCTAGCGTGCCGTAATGCAACTGCACAATGTCACGCGCCAGGGCAAGTCCAAGCCCGTGACCGCTCCGCTTGCGGGCCTCGGCATCATCTGAGCGGTAAAATCGCTCAAATATCCGATCCTGTTCGTCCGCGACGATCCCAATACCGTTGTCCTTCACAACGATACAAATCGATTGCTCCGTTTCCTCGCATCTCAAACTAACTTCACCACCGGGTCGGCTATATTTCACTGCATTAGTGAGCAAATTGTTGATGGCGATTCGCATGAGATCCTTATCTGCCATAATGGAAGTGAGGTTCGTTGGCAAATCCAGTTCGAATTTGAGTTTGAGTTTCTTTGCACGTTCAGTACGCGAGGCAACATCAAAAGTGTCCTCCAAAAATTCATGCAGTCGCAGGCGTTGTCGTTCGATCGAAATCTCGCCCATCTCTATTTTGGTGATGCTCAACAGGTTGTCGATCAAGCCAGCCATCCTTTCGACCTCATCATGCATGATATTGGCGGCCTCAATTCGGTTCCTTGGATCGTCGTCATCATCGTTGACTATCGCCTCAGTGTAGAGCGACAAAGTATTGAGTGGCGTTTTCAGCTCATGAGCAACGTGGGCGACAAATTCTCCCTGCTGACGTTGCGAGGTCGATTCCTTTGTAACATCGCGAATACAGATCAACGTGCCGTAAATTTCTGTAGAATCTGTAGGTGAAAACAACGGATACGCTTTTATTGCCAGACTTCGTTTTTTGATCTCACCAACATTCAGGCGCGTGGTTTCCGATAAACGACTTGCGGTAGACGGCTCTGAATACCGGGAAATAAATTCGAACAATTCTTCGTTAACGCACCAGTCGGCCGGACTGTTATTGATTACATCGTCATGGGAAACGCCGAGTAAGGTACTGATGTGACGATTCGCAAAACTGATACTGCCCGATTGATCGAGGATCAGCACGGCTTCGGGGATGGCTTCCAGCACGTTTTCGATTCGAGACTTCGAGTAGGTAATAAGATTTTTCGAGGTCACCAGGTTTTCCTGCTCGCTCTCGAGATTTTCAATTCGCTGTTTTGCGAGATCGACAAATGCGGTGAATCGATCAAGGAATCCAGAAAGCTCTGCCGGCACCTGTAAGTCGATTTTTTGGAACTGTCTGCTCTCCATGATCGTTGTAATCTTTTCGTTTGCTTCCCGAAGAGGCTTCACCTCCTTGCGGACCAAAAAATGGAACAGTGGTGTGAGCAAAAAGATGATTAGCCCCAGTGTCGCCAGAAATGGAACTTGTTCGAGGCTTACTCCCACGACGGGTTGAAGGTAGCCTAGCCGAAGGTAGGCCACGATTGATTCGTCGGCGTACAGGGGGGTATAAAACTCAATGACGCTTTCGCCGTCGCTGGTAGATACCGGGCGATCCGATAACCATCCAACAGCATCGACGGGCAAATCCAATTGCGGCACTGTCAATCCCCGTGCAGACGCAACGGAGATCAGATTATTTTCTGTGTCAATAATCGCGGCGTATACAAAACTCGGATCATTTTGACTCTGGAAAATCGTGCGCAATAAGTCTTGCCGGCCTTGTGCCGGCACGAGTTGTTCGTATGGCAAATCCGAAATCATGGTGGTAAGGCTGACGCCTTGCGTGCGAATGTGTTTTTCGCGACTTTCCTTTTGGTTCCACAACAGTGTCGCCACGGTCAATGTAATTGCAACCAGCGACGCCACGATCATCGCCAGCCCAAGGCGATCATTGCTGCGGAATTCCAGGTGCTTGAAATCCAACATCTTTTTGAACCGAGTCGATTGATGACCGATGAGCATGTCACAGTGCGCCCTGGTAATTCCGTGACGCCTGTCAAGAATGTGCCGATATACTCGCGGCAATCCCGACCAGGTACCGGGCTAGCGCCCTGCGACAGAATTGGGAGGCAGGAACAATACGGCCCGAAATGGCCGCAATCAAACACTTACAATACTGTGTGGGCCGGAATTATCCGTGCTGGGGCTAATCCAGGTACTTGTGCAGCCACTGGTTGACTGCGTCGTGCCATTGCACCGAGTTGTGTGGTGTCAGTACCCAGTGGTTTTCGTCCGGGAAGTACAGGAACTTGCTTGCGATTCCTTGCCGCTGCAGGGCCGTAAAGGCGCCGATTCCCTGGCTCACCGGTATCCGGTAGTCGAGCTGGCCGTGGATCACGAACATGGGCGTTTGCCATTGATCGACGTGATTTACCGGGTTGTGTTTTTCGTAGCCTTCCGGGTTCGCGTAATATGGACCACTATTCTCCCATTCGGGGAACCACAGTTCTTCAGTTGCGTAATACATCATGCGGTTATCGAATACGCCGTCATGATTAACAAGGCAGTCAAATCGCTTTGGCCAGTTTCCGGCTATCCAGTTGACCATGAAGCCGCCATAAGAGGCACCGAGGGCACAGGTTTTTTTGCCGTCCAGAAATTTGTACTTTTTCAGCGCGGCTTTCAGGCC
>PVMS01174773.1_pt1 | contig 16956 bp, 11 predicted proteins | sample 1853461 | NCBI WGS metagenome assembly PVMS01 (sample SAMN08582032, study PRJNA380276) | Marine sediment metagenome, whole genome shotgun sequencing project. | isolation source: ocean sediment barecode stripped | collected 2017 | reverse complement strand
TTTTTAAAGAGTCTGCAAAAGTTTCACCTGATTCAACAGACTCTTTGATTTTTTTCAGAGTTTTTTTAAATGTTGGATTTTCCTGTTGCGATTGAAGGATATCAAGGCATTGAAGAAGCGGCAGTCCTGCATCAATCATGGTGGAAAATTGTCTGGAAAATATGATTACATCTTTGTCTTTTACATTAGGTTGAAGAAATTTGATATTTTCAAATAGATCTTTTGGTTTTTTCTTAACTTTTACAGGAGTAATTTTTCTTCTTTGCAGGTTTTGTTTTACCTGTTCAGGAGTTAGAGCCTCCATTTCACCTTTGACTTTTCTTCCTCTGGGATTTTTCCCTTTCCATAAATAAATTTCAGGCATTCTCTATCCTTTTAATATTTTATGTCCATAGCTATTTGTAAAAACCAAACAGATATACTATATAAATTTTATCTATTGATTACAACAGGAGTTATTTTTTGAATAAAAAAAAAATAAGAAGTGTTAAAGCTGATACAATTATAACCAGTCATATTAATGCTGATTTTGATGCCATTGCTTCAATGCTGGCAGCCCAAAAATTATATCCTGATTCAATTATTATTTTTCCTGGTTCACAGGAAAAGAGTTTAAGAGATTTTTTTATAAGTTCAACCAGTTACCTTTTTAATATGGCTGATCCTAAATCCATTGATTTTTCACAAACATCAAAGCTTGTGATTGTGGACACAAGGCAAAAAAACAGGTTGACTCATGTGTCCAGAGTTATTGAAAAAAAAAATATTGAAATAATAATTTATGATCATCATCCAGCCATGGAGGGAGATATAAAAGGCGCATTTGAAACTATCCGACAAACAGGCGCAACTACAACCATATTAACCTCTTTGCTGCAAGAAAAAAAATATTATCCCCAGCCCTGAAGAAGCAACAATCATGGCTCTCGGAATATATGAAGATACAGGATCTTTTACCTTCTCTTCGACTACAAAAGAGGATCTTGAGCAGGCTGCCTTTCTTTTGTCCTGTGGTGCAAGTTTAAATACCATTGTAAGTTTTGTGGTTAAGGAAATAAAATCTGAACAGGTTACCTGGTTAAATGAATTATTAAATGAAATGACTATTCACAAAATTAATGGTGTTGATATTCATATATCTGTTATTTCTTCTTCCTCATATATTACAGATCTGGCTTCCATTGTTCAAAAAGTGGTAAGAATGGAAAACCTTGATGTATTTTTTGCCATTGTTTTAATGGATAATAAAATCACTATTGTTGCAAGAAATTCCATTCCAGAGGTTAATGTGGGTAAAATACTTTCCCGATTTGATGGCGGAGGCCACTCTTATGCTGCTTCTGCAAAGGTTGATAATAAGACTCTTGCACAGGTTGAGATGATACTTATTCAACAACTTCAAAAAGAGGTTAAAAGCATTCAAATTGCAAAAAACCTGATGACTACTCCTGCCATCACCATTGAGCCTGATACAACATGTAAAAAAGCAGGTCAGCTACTGACGAGATATAATATCAATACACTATTGGTGGTTGATAAAAAAAAGAATTTATATGAAGGATATATTACCAGGCAGGTAATAGAAAAAACACTATATCACAATCTGTCCAACCTCGCTGTGACTGAATATATGAATTCTGAAGTCAGATATATCTCTTCTGATGCAGATATCTCTCAAATTGAAAATATTATTATTGAAGGAAAACACAGGATTTTACCTGTTATTGATAATGGATGCATAAAGGGCGTTATCACTCGTACTGATCTTTTAAACTATCTTGTTGAACATAACAAAATTTTTAAAGAAAAAGGGACTGAACTTGCCATTCAAAAGAACACTAGAAAAAGAAATGTTGAAAATATTCTATTTCAACGACTTGATAACCTCGTAAGACAACTTCTTCAAGATATTGGCAAAACAGGCAGCGAGCTTGGATTTAACATGTTTGTTGTGGGAGGATTTGTCAGAGACTTTTTACTTGACAGACCAATTGATGACATCGATATTGTTGTTGAAGGAGATGGCATTGAATTTGCAAAACTTTATGCAAAGAAACAGGGTTGCAGAATCAATACCTATAAAAAATTTGGTACAGCAGTCATAATCTTTCCTGATCATTTTAAAATAGATGTGGCCTCTGCCAGGCTGGAATATTATAAAACACCGGCTGCTTTGCCCATTGTTGAAAAAAGCTCCCTCAAACTTGACCTTGCAAGAAGGGATTTTACTATCAATACCCTGGCAATCAGTCTTAACCCTCAAAGTTTTGGAACAATGGTTGACTATTTTGGAGCCAATAGGGATTTAAAAGATAAAACCATCAGAATCATACACAATTTAAGCTTTGTTGAAGACCCAACACGTATATTTCGAGCCATTAAATTTTCTAACCGGTTTGGGTTCAAGATTGGAAAAGTTACATCTAATTTAATCAAAAATGCCATTAAGATAGATTGCTTTAAAAATTTAAGCGGGCTTCGTGTTTTATCTGAACTAAAACAAATTTTTGAAGAAGAGAATCCAATCCCTGCCATTAAAATGATGGAAGGGTATGGTCTTGAAAAAGTGATTCATAAACGTCTTGACTTCATTCCAAATACTTACCAATTACTTGAATCTGTAAATAAAATATTATCCTGGCATGACCTTTTATATGTTAAAGAACAATACCCAAGGTGGGCGGTCTATTTTATGGCACTTTTAAATAGATGCTCATACAGTGTTTGTGAACAAATCTGTACCAGACTTAACATGCCTTTAAAAGAACGCGGCATTCTCCTGGAGAAGAGATTAAAAACAGAAAAAAAGCTGGCTGTTATAGAAAACTCATCAAGGTATTCCACTCAAGACCTTTACTGGGCTCTTATTACTTTTAAAACAGAATTTATTTTATACATGATGGCACTTGCAAAGGATGAGGAGACTAAAAAGGCCATATCTTTATTTTATACCCATCAAAGAAACATCAAACCTTACATTCAGGGAAGAGATTTAATGAAAATCGGGTTAAAACCAGGTAAAATTTTTGGAAACATATTAGACAAGGTATTAAATGAAAAATTAGACGGGAAATTAAAAACCAAAAAACAGGAGATAAAATTTGTGATAGACTATGCAAATCAAAATAAATTGATATGAGTCTATGATCATAAACGATTTTTTCCTGGGATTACTTTTTTTTACAACACGCAAACCAATTCGGCAAATATTGTACACTGGCTGATTACCTGCTCAATTTCTTTTTGAACTAAGCTGATCTGCTTTTTTTGTTCCTCTCTTTCAGATTGTTTTAAGGAAAAAATATGTTCAGCTTCTGATTTATAAGAGTGATAGAGAGCAAACCGTTCATTGATTTTCTCCTTAAAATCTCTTGTGACAGCTTCAATCAGAATTATAAAATAATCAGTTTCCAAATTGATGTAGTATTGTTTAAATTGGGTTTTTATAAGTTTCTGGTTTTCTTGTCTGATTTTTAAAGCAGCCTTGTTTAACCCGGGTGAGAAGGAAAACACTCTGTTTTGTTTAAATAAAATGGATAATATCCCGGAGAGAAAATGAAAGCCAAACCCTGTTAATACATTTGCCCGGATTTTTGAAGTATATTTTGCCTCAAAAACCGTGGCAGGCATCTGAATACCCAATATTTGTTTAATTTTTTCTAAAGAGGCGTAACCATTATACTGTATTGCAGGATTTGACAAATTTTTAAAAATACCGGAAATATCAGCATCTTTAATCAGGTCAATTTGAAAAGAATCAAACAGTGAGTCAAAATATGATATAATTTCAACTTCTTGAGTTTTAACAAATCTTTTTAATTTCGGCTTAACATTTTCAAGTACGTATAGATCAAGTTTACGTTTAAAATCTTGAAACATTAAATAGAGAATCTGATTAAAGGATTCATTTGTAGTTGTTTTGTATTGTTCAACATCAATGGATGATACATTGTTAATATAGCTCACAGTGTTGTTTAAGAGTGCTTTATGCCTACGCATATAGGCATTCCCATGGTTTAAGTGTATTTTCTCTTTTAAATCCTTTACACAACTCTCAATAGATTTCTTCACAATGGATTCAAGCCTGGTTGCATTTTGTTCAAGGGCATAAATAGTTTTTATGGCCTTTTTCTCTTCTTGTTTATCAGAAGATAACAGGTTGGAAAAAATCTTTATTTTCTGCTCCAGATGAGACACTGTAATTGCCAAGCGGTTAAAATGATTTGAAATTAAAAAATCATACCTGTTTTTATCTATTACTCCTTTAAAAAACAGATTAAACTCTTGGGTCTGCAAATCACAATATTTAATAGCTTTCTTCTCCTCCTGCCAAAGTTTCAGACGAATTAAATCTTTATTGTTTAATTTTGCTTTGCACTCTTTAAAAAGATTATAAAGCGAGGAGAGAGAAAAAATTTTCGGGTTTATTTCAAGGAATTCAATATTCCCCCTAATGCTTGTTTCAATCTTAAGAAGATCGTCAAAATTTTCATGTTCACTAAAATCACAATTATTGATAAATATAATATTATCAAGCAGACCAAGATTTTTAATCTGGTTTAAAAAAATGATATCTGCCTGTCGAAGCCCTGTCCTTGAGCTTATACAATAGATAATGAGATTAGATGATTCAAGATAATTCAGAATCTGGCCAAGCTGGTGAGGATCTATTGAATCTGCACCCTGGCAATCGGCAATTTCAATATTTGGATCAATAATTTTCCCATAAACTTCAAGACAGACATCTTTGATATAAAAAGCTTTATCAGGGTCAGAAATAAAAATTTTGTATCTATCAAACTTTTTTGATTCAAAAATCAGGCAGGTTTCATCTGCCTGAACAAACTCGTGACAGGTATCAAAACCTTGAAGAGCATGCTTGATTAAAATAGTTTCAGGCTGTATTCCTTTCTTTGTAACAGGAAAATTACAGGTTAAAATTTTAAATACTTTTTTTAATGACTCCCTGTCCTTTTTACGTCTAATATCAAAATCAGTTAGATTCTCAGTTTGAAATTTTAAACCTGCTCCATCATCCGGGAACAACTCCAGAGCTTTTTGCAGTTGGATATTTATTGCATCCCATGATTTAAAATAGATGTTTGCCCGATTTTTTTTTCCTTTTCTTATTCTTGTAGTAATTGATGTGACAACACCTGCTCCCCTTTTTACCAAATCCCTTCCAACAAGCGAATTAATAAAGGTACTCTTTCCCGATTTAATGGTACCTGCAACAGCAATTTTGAGACAATTAGAGTGAATATCCTCCAGGATACGATGACATGTCTTTTGATGTTCATCAAATGAGCTGTCACACATCTGTGGAATTTTTTTGCACTCTAGAAGAATGTTTAATGTACTATCTATTATCGTTTCTAATGAATTTATCGGGGAATTTCTTTTATTGGTCATGGGTCAGGGTATAATATATATCATTATATCATCATCATTGCTTTTTCATATTTAAACTGGGTATTTGTGGAAAAAAGTATCTCTTCTGTCACAGGAGAAGAAAGCCAGGCTGCATCATACATTTCATTATCCAATTGCAAGGGAGCCCATCCAGCACAACCAAGTAAAATCATAAAAGAGTCAGGGCCTTTTTGCTGCGCAATTGCCTCGAGAATATCACGTGAATTGCTCAAAGCCAGCCAGTCTGCAATTTTCAGACTCTCATTCCAGCTAAAGGGAGGACCATGCAAAACAAAGACACCACTTGGCTGAACAGGCCCGCCAAGGTAAATTTCAAGTTTATCAACACTTTCATTGCATTTTATTTGCAGATCTTCAAATAACTCTCTTCCTGTTAAAAGAGGATGAACTTTATTTACAATAAAACCGAGAGCTCCGGATTCATTGTGTTCACACATGCATGTTACAGTCTGGGCAAAATTTGGATCAGGAAGCCCTGGAATTGCAAGTAAAAATTTTCCCTTCATGCTTTGTGAAATTTCATCTGTCATCTGCGCCCCGCTCTGTAATTTTTTTGGTCCGTATTTTTTTTGGTCCATAATTATTCTGGTCTGTAATTAATCTTGACATTATAATTATAGTTTAAGCATATAGTTTTAAATATTTTTCTCTAATTTGCAATAGTTTTTGCAATAGTTTTGTCACCAAAGGAGATGTTTATGGATGAAATAAATCCAGAAACGGTCAATATTGATAAAATATTTACTATTGATCCAGATATTAAATTCAACCCCCAGCTATTATACATAAAATTTTTACTGTCTCTGCTCTTTTCTTCCATAAACATCATCATATCTGACAATATCATCTTCGCCAAGATAGGATCCTGATTGAACTTCAATGAGTTCAAGTGGGATTTTACCGGGGTTTTCCAGACGGTGCACGGTTCCCAAGGGAATATAGGTGGACTGATCCTCTTGCAAAAGCATCTCTTCTTCTCCCTTTGTGATTACTGCTGATCCTGATACTACTGTCCAGTGTTCTGCACGGTGAAAATGTTTTTGCAAGGAAAGCTTTGCTCCAGGCTTTACTGTGATTCTTTTTACCTGGAATCTTGGTTCAATATCTATGGTTTCATAACTTCCCCAGGGTCTGTAAACTTTGCTGTGATTAATTGCTTCACTTCTATTTTGATCTTTTAACAGTTTAACTATTTTTTTCACATCCTGAACCCGGTCTCTGGGGGAAATAAAAACTGCATCTTTTGTCTCCACAATCACAAATTTTTCAAGGCCGACAGCTGCTATAAGGCTTTTTTCTGAATTAATATAGGTCTCTTTAACATCATGAGTTAAAACATTGCCTTTTATAACATTCTGATCTCTATCTTTTTCACCTGTTTGCCACAAGGCATCAAATGATCCCATATCATTCCAGCCTGCATCCAGAGGAATGACAACTCCTTTTGATGTTTTTTCCATTACAGCATAATCAATTGAATCTGAAGGAATATTCTCAAAATCCTTTAGGTTCAGTCTGAAAAAATCAAGATCCCGAGTAGCCGTTAATATTGCTTTTCTGCATGGTTGCAAAATTTTTGGAGCATGGTTTTCAAGTTCTTTTATTATTGCAGATGCCTTGAACATGAACATTCCTGAATTCCATGTATAAGACCCTGAATCAAGATATTTTTTTGCAGTTTCAAGATCAGGTTTTTCAACAAAACTTTGAATTATAGAGATTCCCCTGTTTTCTTTTAGCACCTCTCCCCTCTTTATATAACCATATCCAATTTCAGGGGAATCCGGGACAATTCCAAATGTTATTAAATTATCCTTTTCTGCATATTCAAGTCCTGAAAGAATTGCATCATGAAATTCAGGGATTTTCTCAATAACATGATCTGCAGGCAGTATTAAAAGTATTGGGTCCTCATTATTTTCCATGGCTTTTAATGCAGCAATGGCTATGGCAGGTGCAGTGTTTCTTCCTACAGGTTCAAGAATAATTGCCTGGGGTTCAACATTGATCTCCCTTAATTGCTCTGCAGTCATAAATCTGTGTTCTTCATTACAGATCACAATGGGAGAACCTGAATTTTCAAGCCCTTCAAGTCTTGATATTGTGTTTTGCAGCATGGTATCTTCATTATAAATATCTATCAACTGCTTTGGATAAAGCTGTCTTGATAGAGGCCACAGCCTTGTTCCGGAACCACCTGCCAGAATAATTGGAATAATCATAATTTTAAGATCTCTCTTTATGTTTTCTTTGATATAAATAAATTTATAGTTAATTTGTGCTTTACCTTATAAGAATCAATGGACAAAAGAGTGAATCCTGCATCTTTTAACCATGTTTTTATTTTCTCTTTTTCAAATCCTGACCATGATCCTCCCATGATCTTTTTTATTTTTTTATTATCATGCTTTTCAAAATCTGTAAGTATAAATATGCCTTTTGATTTGAGCACTCTATATACTTCAGCAATGGACAGCTGAGGTTGTGAAATATGATGCAGCACCATATTCATAACTGCTGTGTCAATTTCTCTGTTTTTCATGGGAAGATGTTCAAGTTCTCCCAGCCTTAAATCTGCTTTACCGGTTTTGGAAAGCCTGAGTCTTGCCTGCTCCAGCATTTCAGGAGAGCTGTCAATACCAATAATTTTATCTGATCTTTCAAAGGAGAGCTTTTCAATAAGTTCTCCTGTTCCGCAGCCAAGATCTGAAATATTGCCTTTAAATAAAATTTTTTCTTTAATAATTAAATCCAGATCAAAATTGCCAAGCACCTCTTTTTTCATTGTATCCCATTGAGGTGCTATGGTTTTAAAAAATCTTTTTGTTCTGTTTTTGCGTATTCTTATTATTTCCCGGGCTTTTGTCAGATCCTTTTGAAAAACCTGCTGCAAGTCATTGCTCTTATTAATCAGAGAAATTAAAGCTTTTGCTGTATCATGCTTTGCAGCAGTATAATAGATAAAGCTTGCATCTCTGCGAAAAGTCAAAATATCAGATTCCACAAGAATTTTCAGGTGCCTTGAAACTCCTGATTGTATCATCTCTACAATCTGAACAATTTCATTTACATTGAGCTCATATTCCTGCAGTACATATAATAACCTGAGACGGGTTTTATCAGAGAGCGCCTTAAAACTTTTAATTAATTCCATTCTATGTGTGACCTTTCTGATATCTCATATCTTAAATAGAATTAAGCACCAGGGTTATGGGTCTGTCTTCTTCTGCATTGCCTGAAAAACGCACAGGACCCGGTCGCCGATACCTGTCCTGGTTTGATTGAGCAGCAAGCCACTCCTCCCTTAAAGATTTAAAGATTCGAAAAGCATTTGAATTTAAATCCACAATACTTTTTTCAATTACAAGTTCAAGTTTTCCTTTTCTCTCTTCAAGGTGCATCATCTTTGCAATGGGAATACCGATTGGTTCCCATTTATCAAACTTTTTTTCAAGATTTTTAATGGATGCCATCTGCCCTGTTGCCCCATTGGCAATAAGATGAAAAGCTGTCATACCAAGGTTATAGGCATAATGACAGTCAAAATGAGTAGGGTCGGATCCCCTGCCGTCATATCCATAAAAATGTGTCTGGGTTTTAAAATCAGGATCGGATTTTTTATATATATGAACTATACAATCGGGTGTTTCATCAACAGAACTTACCAAATTTGCATTAATCAATGCCTGTTTCAATGTTTTTAAAGATATAATTGACTCTTTGACTATTAGAAATTTATCACGCGGGTTTTTAAAAATCACCTTTGCAAATTGATCCGATTGAAAATTGGCATCTTCCACGACAGATTTATAATAGGAGTTTTCTATGCCTACTTTGTATCTGCCCTGCTCCTTTAATATATCAAGATATTCTTTAACCATATCCATTATAATGATTTCAGTCGGTACCTGGGAAAACTGGAAATTGCCATGTGTGTCGCGTTCCACAAGCAGCCCTTTTCTAAAAAAAGAGGGCAGTTGATTAAAAAGATCATCATCCCGCAAATTCCATATGGGGAAGCTGTCTTTATCTGTCATACCTCTGGTAAGTCGCCTTAAGTATTCAAGTTTGTCATTTAAAGTTACAAATGCATAATGGAAATCTTTATCATGCTTATTATTGTAATCTGCAATAATGGTATTGAGCTTAATAATGAATACTTGAATTTCATTGATAAACTCAAGCACACCTTCAGGAATAATCATTACACCAAAGTTTTTACCGCTTGCAGCTCTTTTGACAATAGTATTGCATATCATTCTGGATAGATGACGCAAAGTTATACCATAGGCTGTATAATCAATTATTCCCTGTTTTTCAGCTTTTTCAATTCTCTCATGATCAGTATAATCAGCAAGTTCTTCACCAATCAGAACCAGGTTGGCATGGGTCTGGAAAGCACACTCAAGAGTTAAATGACTTGCAACTCGTCCCATGACTTTACAGATATGCCAGTATTTTATATCTGAACTTGCATCGGTGGTAAGATTACTGATATTTTGTGAAAACGCTCTTGCAGCAGTATGAAATCCAAAGGATATGGCACAGAGAATCTCACCACTGTCTGTTCGTACCTGTATATCACCGTCAATGGTTTTAGGAACTCCAATAACCTTAATATTGGAACTTTTAAATTCCTGGGCAAGAAAAGCTGCATTTGTGTTTGAATCATCTCCTCCAATCACCACAAGGGCATTTAATTCAAGATCAATACAGGTTTTTAAAGCCAGTTGAATTTTATTTTCTGAATCAATTTTTGTCCTTCCAGTCTTTATCATGGTAAAACCACCGATATTTCTGTATGCATCCACAAGGCTCTGGGTAATTTCAATATATTTTGATTCCAGCAAACCGTCAGGGCCAAAAAGAAATCCAAATACTCTTGAGTCTGAATTATATTTTTTTACCTCATCATAAATCCCTGCAATGACATTGTGCCCGCCAGGTGCAGGGCCTCCTGAAAAAACCACTCCGATATTTCTTGATTTTGAAAAACTTTGTTTTTCATTTTCACTTTTTTCATGGCCTGGAACAATCTTTTGGACATTGTTGTCAATAATATCAGGAAGTGCTTTGGAAGCCTCTGTATCATGTTTGAATTTATATTCAGGGCAATCTTTTATATTGGTAAACTTTGATGAAAAAAGCTTGATTTTTTTAGGTGAAAAAGATCGTCTTTCAATGGTTTCAGTATTTACATCATGGGTCACATGATCAGTTTTGGGATGATTCAATAAAAACTCAAGTGATTTATGATTTTTTGATTCCATATCTTCCTCTCTCTTCTTTTTTACATCAATTAACTATAACTCTGTTTCTTCCCTGTTCTTTAGCTTTATATACTGCAATATCCACACGTTCAAGAATCTGTAAATGATCTTTATCACCTTTTCGGGATTGAGACACACCAATGCTTACAGTTACTTTAATTTTTTTTGATTTATACAAAAACCCTATTCTTTCAATAGTCTTTCTAATTTTTTCAGCTGCTGTTTTTGCACCGGCACTGTCGGTTTCCGGCAGAATAATAACAAACTCTTCTCCTTCATAGCGTGCGAGCATATCATTTTTACGCAATAAGGGCAGTATACGTTTAATAAGTTCCTGGAGACATTTATCTCCAACGGCATGACCATAATTATCATTTATCAGTTTGAATTTATCTGCATCCATCATAAGCAGGGAAAACATGGTGCCATATCTTAAAAACCTTTCCATCTCCTCTTCCACTCGCTGGTCATAGGCACGTCTGTTATATGCTCCTGTTAGCTGATCCCTTTCAAGTTTCTTTTCAAGCTCTTTTGAATGTTGTATTGCTTTATCAAGTTCCTGCTTTAATCTTGAAAAACCTTTGTTAAATGCATCCTGATTCTGACTGACATTTTTTTTTACAGCCCGGTCTTTAGCCTGTTTTGTCTCAAGAGCTTTTTCAATTGATGCAAGCCTTTTTGCCACCTGAATTTTCAGATCATCAAGACTTGAGGATACATCTTTTATTTGTTCGAGATCTGTTATCTCCAAATTTAATGCTGTCTCAAATTCTTCATTGGATTGAAACATGGAGCCTGTATATTCAAAACTTGAAGTAATAGTGGATTCAATAGCAAAAATTTTACCTGCAATTTCCCGGATAAATGCATTTACTTTATCCCGATCCTGACTGGTATCAGAAATATAGGCAAAAACAAGTCTGAATACACTTTCACGGATATCACTCATATCGCCTGTATCTTCTGCAGTTCTTATCCTTTTAGTGATATTATCAAGTTTGCCTGCATATTGTTTATCAAGATTAGATCTAAGATTATTAACCACATCATGATAACTCTTTTTATACGCCTCAATAAATGATTTTGAGACACTCTTTTGAAAAGCGGAAAACAATCCTTTTTTCTTCTCTCCCGGAAAAGGACCGATATCTTCTCTAAGCATAGCTGTTTTCAAACGTTCAAAAATATATTCGAGCTTGCCTTCAGAGACTCCTTTTTTCAGAGCATTGCTCAAATCTTTACAAATTTTTGAAAAGGCATTATCACCTATGGCAACAGAATCAATAATCACAGGAAGATATCTACGATATAATCTGTTGGTTTTTTCAAACTGCTCTTCAACCACATCAAGTTCCTTTAACAAGGTATCTTTCTGAGATTGTAATTTTTTTACCTGATCTTGCAACGTCATTATTTTTTTATCTGAATCAGGACTCATGGCAACTCTTCCTTTGTATTAATTAAGCACTGATATAAACCTGACTATGCTATTTTTACCCATAGATACTAAGAAAGTAAAGCCTCAATCTTAGTTTTTTCCCAAACTGTCTTCACCCATTTTAGCACTCAGGTATCCATCAATCATCAAATGAACAATATGATGCATGACACAAACAAGTAAAGCTATTCCAAATTCACTAAAATAGTTCACCTGAATCATTATAGACAGAGGCAGGGTTTTTTGTGAACCCATAAAAATAACAGATTCATAAGAACCTTTTTTAATTGAAAATATTTTTATCAAAAGAAAAGAACTTCCCAGGAGAATTAAATGGAAAACTATAACAAGGACAATAATATATAAAATAGCCATGCCTTTGCCAATGAGCACCTGTTTTGCCCCTGCAAAGGAAATAAAAACCATACCGATAACCATGCATTGATTAACAATCTGTAACCTGGATTTATCAGGATGAATAATTTTAAAAACAAAAGATTTTGTATATATCCCAATTATCAAGGGGACAAGAACAAGAACAGTGAGTTTGATAATCATAGCACCTTGGTCAATGGCAAGGTTCTTTGACTGGTCGAGAAACAGTAAAAGCCAGGAAAGAATAAAGGGTATTGAAAAAATACCTATGAAATTGGATGTAATGGTTAAAAAAAGTGCATGTGCCATATTACCACCGGCAGTACCGGTCATCACCACACCAGAAGAGAGGGTTGTAGGCATTACAGCAACGAGAAAAAGGCCTATGGCAACACCTGTTTCAAGTGGCAGACAGCTAAATAAGAGAGCAGCTGCAGGGGAAATAATCAGAATGACCATTAATGATAAAAGCGTTGATTTTATATCTTTTATTCCAGCTTTTATCTGACCTTTCTCTATTAACAAACCGAAATAATAAATATTAAAAATATTATAATTTCAGATGCATAATTATCTTTAAAAAAGATCCCAATCCCTTCCAGAGTATCTGTTCTGTCAATAATAACAGCCATAGATACAAGGACAAGACCAAGCAGAAACCAGAACTGTTTAATTTTTTGCATCAAATTTATCAATGAGAACCTTGATCAATCTTTATTTTATTATACTCTTCAAGACATTTATATCCAAGAACATCATTTTTAGGGTTCTATCTTACAATTATATCTCTTTTAACTTTCGATAAGGGTTTAAGTGACACCGTCAATGCCATAGCAATGGTGCATAGGACAACCAAAATAAAAAAGGTTCTTTTTTAACATCTGTCACCACTGTTTTATCTCCATTGCAAATGGTTGTAGTACAAAAATTATAATACATAAAAAAAAATGACTGTACTATAAATAGTGGTGTAGGACAAATTTATTTTCGGATTGAATTTTCAATGATATGAGATAACAAGCTGATTCTGATGCAGATTAGGCCGAGGCAGGAGTCAAGATGACATTTTTTGGGAATTCAAGTGCGGCAATCAACAATCTAACAAGAAAATATAACTTAATTTTTCTAAACAGCAAAACTCTCGGTAACAGCAGACACAATAACTTTAACCATACTGGTAAATAAAAGAACAGCTGGTATAAATTGAGCAATAACGATAAGAGTGCAATATCCTAAGAATATCCATACAAATATGCTGCTGTTACTCTCTGTTAATCCTGTAGCGGCAAATGCTGATACTGGACTTAATACTCCTGTTAATGTAGCTATTATTTTCATAACATCCTCTTTACGTAAGAATGTAAATAAAGGAAGCTTCCATTAAACTGTTTACATCAAAGAAATCACTGCGCTATAAATAGTAGTGTAAAACAATTAGATATTCAGGGGCGTAGGTCAAATAAATAGGAGAGCAAGTCATCAAATCAATATAGATCCCTTTACCGTTTATTTGTAAAAAGTCATAGGGAACTTCACTATGATAAAGGAAACATTTATCAAAACTAAAGTCAAGTAATTTTCATTTAGAACCCTTATTGATCAAATAATCAAACTTAATAGAGAATAAATTATGGCTCCAAGCACAATAAGGCCGATGGATAAAAAGATCCAGCCCATGATTAAAACAAGTATAGAATACCATTTGCTTGGTGGATCAACTAAATATTTATCCAGCATGCCGTCTTTGACCAACGTCTGATACTCTTTGGGTCTTTCTTCCTTAAATCTGGAAAGGGGAAGCCGTTGTGTAAAAATAACAGTATCCATGGGGAAATTATCAGGCCTCATATGTGAATGAAAAAAATGCATAGAGAAGATAAATCCTGTAGCGAGAAGAGCTTCATCACTATGAATTATAGTGGCTATATTTAACATCCATCCCGGAAAAAACCGGGTTGCGACTTCAGGAAAAGCCAGGACCAATCCTGTGCTGCCGATGATGGAGATACCCCAGAAAACAGCCATGTAATCAAATTTTTCCCAATAAGTCCAGCGACCAAATGCCGGCTTTGGACCTTTGCCTATAAAATAGAGAATATTATCTTTCAGATCCTTGAGGTCACGTGGCAACGGTATTAATGAATACTCTTCTTTTATTAATCCCTTGATCGTAATTTTACGCATCATAAAGAGAACTGCCAATTGTAAAAGATGAGCAACAAAATAAATAAAAGTAATTATGGCACCGATTCTATGTATTGTTCCCATCACATGAGGCCCGCCAAGAGAATGTGTTATACTGGCAAGCAAAGGATTATCAGGAAATTTTAATGCCATGCCGGTAATAGCCAGAGTTAAAAAACTGATAATGATTAGGAAATGCAATATCGTGTGGAAAATATTAAATCGTTTGACATATTTTTCATCTTTTTTGTCTAATATGATGGATTTTTCTTTATTTTGTCCTGTTTTAAATTGTTCTATTAAAGATCTGTTCAGCCATAACGTTGCATGGCCCCCGAATGCAGTAAATGTAAAAATTACAAGCAAAGTCATTATCCAGAACGGATAGAATAATTGCGGATATTTTTCCACATCATGGTGGTCTGCGTGGGGCAGATACTCAGTGAAACTCATATTGGCTTTTGGATGGCACTCCTGACAGGTTTTCAGTTTATTTTCAGCTGACAGCATTGAAGCTGGATTTGATGCTTTTAAAAGATCATGAGATCCATGACAATTAGCACACTTGGCAACCTTATCGCTTCCTAATTTTGAAGCTTTGCCATGATAGGTGCCAAAGTAGGTCTTGATCAACTCTTGATGACAATCGCCACAACGATTTACAATATCAAATTTTGTCTGGTTCAATTTTGTGTCAGTTATATAATGCTGCGTACCATGACAATCATTACAGTTGGGTGATTTTATTTCTGTAGTATTTTGTTGAGCAACTTGAATAGTTAGTGTGTTCTGCATGCTTTGCATCTCTTGTGCAATTTTTTCTTTTATTTTTTCTTCAGAATGAGCACTTTTTTCAAGTTTATTAAGCACTTTAGGGTGACAGTTTGTGCAAGAGGGTTTGAAAATTTCAGGACGTTCAGAAGCAACCAGGGGTTTCCCTTTTGAAACATGGGCTTTAAATGCGTCGATGTCCTGATAAAATTTTTCTGTTTCCGGATGAAGGAAAATATGGCATCTGATGCAGTTTAATTCTTTATGAATGGTTGTTTGAAACTTTGCCTCGTCAAAAAATTTTGAGCTCAAATTTTCGTTAGAGTGATTTTTTAGTATCGGATCACCATGACACTCAAGGCATTTGGCATTAGTGGGACCTACCTTGGTGAAAGGTTTAATATCTTCATATGAAGCAAAGGGGATATAAGGAACTTTCCTTGTCATGCTTGAAGTCTTGCTATGACAATTATTACAGTCGTTTTTTATGATAGTATAAATATCATTTTTGAAATAATCATCATTTTTTGCACCCTGCTTGATCCATTGTGCCATGATGTCAATATCTTCATCATCAGCTACCTGGTCATACATAGTGGTTTTCATTGCTACAATAATGCGGGGGTCGGTATTTACGATTTTATCTTTTTCAACTATTGTATCTTCAGAATTGATTGCAGCTTTAACAGGAGGCTGATAAAAAAAAGCTGTGACACAAAGAACACCTATGAATACAGCGAGTGTAATTGCTTTATGCCGTTGTACATTTTTTTTCAGTACATTGAGTTTAATCAATTTATCCTCCTGCTTTAAATCAAAATGGTAAAAGGCCGAGATCTGTTTTCCTTGATTCCAAAGAAAACAAATCTCGACAGATTGTTACACATTGTCAATTTGCACTTATTTCCACAATGTCAAAAGATTGATGTGGTATCAACGCCAATAGTTGTAAAAAGTTAAGGTTTGCAATTGATCACTAATTAAATGACATCCCTATTGAACCCTCGTGATAAATATGATTTATCTGGGAATTATCAAAAACAGAAAGTCCAAAGTAATAGGTTTTTCCCATGTCTCTGAACTGCACATCCTGAATTTCAGCTTTATCACCGGTAGTTATTAATGCACGTTTGATTTCCAAAGTCCACTGACCGTCTTTCCAACTGGTCTGGGCTTTGATATCAGCTCGAGAACCAGTAAAAGGTGAAATCACGATACCAGGGATGATATCACCTGTTTTAAAAGTGTCAACAAATTCCGCTTTTGTGTTTGGTAATACCCAGTATTTATCTTGCTCACTATAAGGAGAATTCATAAAAGCCGGACCGGTTTTGTCGGCATTAAAATTATTTTTATAACCACCGCCTGTTTTTACATCACCATGTCGACCCCAGTTTTTATTTAACTTCGGATCTGCAATAGAATCAACAAACTGATCGTCGAACATTCCAAGAGGGCCTGTTCTTACACTTTTCCAGTGCCACA
>PVMS01078687.1_pt1 | contig 16958 bp, 21 predicted proteins | sample 1853461 | NCBI WGS metagenome assembly PVMS01 (sample SAMN08582032, study PRJNA380276) | Marine sediment metagenome, whole genome shotgun sequencing project. | isolation source: ocean sediment barecode stripped | collected 2017 | reverse complement strand
TCGTCAAGGCTGACGGCCTCGCCAGGCGGGTCCGGAATGCGACCGAGCTCTTCGGCGCGCTCGGTGGCGTAGCCGCCCAGACCGTATTCATAAATGTAGTCGCCCAGATGAATAACCGCGTCGAGATCGTCGCGATTCGCGATTTCGCGATAGGCGTGGAAATAACCCGCCGGGTAGTTTGAGCACGTGACGACCGCAAAGCGCGCACTCTCTAAGGCACCGGTTGGCAACGTCCGGGTTTTGCCAAGCATTGACTCCACACCATCCGCGATAAAGCGATAATAGAGCTGCTTGCCAGGCGGCAGATCGCCGACATCCACTTTCACGGTGTAATCGTGCTTCCGCACCGCGTCTACCTCACCCGAGCGGAGCATGCTCTGCATTTCTGCATCGGCAGCAACCTGCCAGATTACACGTACGGATTCGCCCTGTGAGCCGCTCACCCGGGTCCAGATGATGACACCGTCAGCGAGCGGATCGCCGCTGGCTACGCCGTGCTTAAACGAATACGGACTTGCTGCCCTCGCCCGGCGGGCATCCTTGCCCATCGCAACAAACAAAATGCCACTGACTAACAATTGCACAAAATGTCGACGTAGCACTGGTTCTCCTGTCCGCCTGTTCGCTAATATCTGATCGTCCAAGCATCATACGTACCGAAAATTATGAGTCCACTACGACGTTTCTGTGTCTTGATTCTCGGCCTGGCTATCTCCGCTGCCTGGGCAGCCCCTGCAGATGTAGAGGGCCGCTGGCTAAGTGGCGATGGCGAAGGCTGGATCAGGGTCAGCATTGTCGGTGACAGCCTGATCGGCGTCATCGCGGGTTCCACCGAACCGACTCCAGGTGAACCACCCCGGCGCGACGACAAGAACCCCGACCCTGAGCTTCGGGACCGATTGCTTGACGGCATGACGATCATGAAGGGTTTCAAGTTCACCGATGAAGGCAAGTGGACCGGCGGAACGGTCTACGATCCGAACAGTGGCAACACCTACAAATGCACATTGACCCAGGTGGACCACAATACGCTGAAGATACGCGGCTATATCGGGATTTCGCTGTTTGGGCGATCCGATACCTGGACTCGCGACCCGCTATAAAATAATGGCGTCTGCTTCGATCTCGACGAGCATTCGCGGATCGATCAGTCGGGACACCTCAACCATTGTGGTTGCAGGCATGATCTCGCTGAACGCTTCCCTGTGGGCCCGGGCAATTTCCTCCCACTGTTGGATATCGGTAACGAACATACGCGTGCGAACAACGTCTTCTAGCACCGCTCCAGTGCCCTCAACGGCCGTGCGAATGACCTTGATGCACTGCTGTGCCTGCAGATAGGGGTCTCCCTCGCCAACCAGTTGCCCGTCCTCACCAACAGATGCGCAGCCAGTCACCGCAATGGTGTTGCCGACACGAACGGCACGGGAGTAGCCGACGATCGGCTCCCAGGGGGCGCCGGATCGAACGCTGATTCTTTTCAAGTCTTCTGTCATCGCTCACCCCTTGAAAACTCTTTACTTTAAGTAAGTGCTCTACTCTTTTGTTTTAAAAGATCTTTTCCGATCGTTGCTAACCACGCCAGTGAGCCGACCTGGTAGCCGACCATGGTCCCCCAGATCGCTTCACTGAACGCCGCAAAATCACCCGCGGACTGCAGAAGTATGACCCCAAGCGGCATCACAACAATCAGTCTGACGAGCTCGGTCTGAAAGGCAGTAGGTCGGCCCTCGTTGATCAAGCCGATAGCGTACAGCTGCACCCATAACAGCAAGCAGGGTGCCCATACACCCCGCGCTCCGACATTAGCAAACAACTGCCCTATTGCGAGCGTCGCGAGCAATGCAATCAGAAACTGCGCCAACACGTAGTACTGCACCTGTCGAGGCATCGGCGGGTCGTACTTTTCGAAGGCCGTCAGCTCGGAATTCTTCTTGGGATATCGTTCCTTCACGTCATCCGGCCGCCACCCGGTACGCCGAAACCAGATACCGAGTTTATCGCGCCAGCGGCGCGTCTTTCTCGCATCGAACAACAGGTAATCGTAGACCTGCAGATTGGCCCAGAACGGATTCCAGTTTGCCAGCGGCTTGCGTACTCCGAATATGACGGGCTCGTCAGGACGTTCGTCTTCAAAGGTACCAAACATTCGATCCCAGAGAATCAACATGCCACCGTAGTTCTTGTCGATGTAACGCTCGTTCTGTGCGTGGTGGCCGCGGTGATTCGATGGCGTAACCAGCACATAGTCGAATACCCCGGTGCGACCCACTACTTGCGTATGCACCCAGAATTGGTAGATCAGGTTGACGGCATTGACAGTGATCAGAATTTCCAGCGGAAAGCCGATAACGAACAACGGCAGATAGAAGATCCAGCCGAACAGAAAACCGGAACTGGTTTGCCGCAGTGCCGTGCTGAGGTTGTAATCCTCGCTTTGATGGTGCACTGCGTGAGCAGCCCACAAGATCGACACTTCATGGCTGAAGCGATGAAACCAGTAGTAGCAAAAGTCCCAGGCCAGGATGGCGGTGACCCATAAAGCGATACCGCGTGGGGACGCATCGAACCATGTCAGCGGCATGTCGATTACTGCGAAATTCTCGAATACGAAGCCCCATATGAGTAATGAAACGAGCTTGGTGAAGTAGCCAAAGGTGCCGTTGAGAATCCCCAGGCTAAGGCTATTGACCGCGTCGTTGAGCCGGAACAAGCCAAGCTTCCGAACCCTGTTAATACCCAGCTCGAGCAGAATCGCCAGCAAGAAGAATGGAACAGCCAGGGCGAGCAAATCCATGAGTAGGTTAACGCAGAGCGCGTGTCAGCAGGAATCCAATGTAGAAACAGGCGAATCCGCCAAACATCGTCGCCATCAGGTAGGCGAATGAGTTCAGAATCTCACTTCGTTGCAGCATCGTGTGCAACTCCATCACCAGCGCGGACAAGGTCGTGAAACTGCCGCAGAAACCGATCGCAAACAACAGACGATATTGGTCGGGGACAATACCGGCCTCGTTAAACCACGCTGCGCTTGCGACAAGTTGCGCGACAACGCCCATTACCAGACAGCCCAGCAGATTGGCGCTCAGAGTACCCCAGGGAAACGCGATGTCACGTTGCAGGACCACGTTCAAGGCAAACCGCGCCATCGCGCCGAGTGCTCCACCAATTGCGACGAACGTGTAGGACCACAGTACGACTCGCATTGCCTAGGAAACTCCGAGGCGTTCGCGTGTCTGCAGATATTCCTGTTCGATCTTCAATACCAGGTCACGAGTCGACAATATCTCGTCGACGTTGCCGACACCCTGCCCGGCACCCCAGATATCGCGCCAGGCTTTGGCGTCCGCCTTGTCCACCTTGCCAAAGTCCATCATCGCCTTGTCGCCCTCCGGAAGGTTGTCGGGATCCAATCCGGCATTGACAATGCTGCCTTTCAGATAACTGCCGTGCACGCCAGTGAACAACGATGAATAAACGATGTCATCTGATGCGCTGTCGACAATCATCTCTTTGTATTCAGGCTGTGCGTTCGCTTCCTCGGTAGCAATAAAACGGGTGCCGAAATATGCGAGGTCCGCACCAATAGCCTGTGCCGCCAGCACGTCAGCACCGCTGGTCATGGCCCCGGACAAAATGACAACGCCGTCGAACTCACGACGAATCTCCTTAACCAGAGCGAACGGACTGGACGTTCCTGCATGGCCACCCGCCCCTGCGCAGACCGCGATGACTCCGTCCACACCCTGTTTGATCGCTTTTCGCGCATGGCGCAAATTGATCACGTCATGAAAAACGAGACCACCATAACTGTGCACCGCCTGTACGATTTCTGACGGCGGGTACAAACTGGTAATGACGATTGGCACCTTGTGCTTTACACAGGTTTTCATGTCCGCCATCAGGCGCTTGTTACTTTGGTGGGCAATCTGGTTTACCGCATGGGGCGCGACCGGTTCATCGGGGTTGGCAGCAGAGTACGCAGCGAGAGAATCTTCGATCTCACTCAGCCACGAATCGAGGGTCTCCTGTGGTCGAGCATTCAGGGCCGGAAACGAGCCGATGATGCCGGCCTTGCATTGTTCGATAACCAATGACGGATTGGACACGATAAACATCGGTGCACCGATCAAAGGTACTCGCAAATGCCCTTCAAGGGTTGCAGGTAATCCCATCAGACTTCCTCTAGCATAAAGCTCGATTCACAATCGGCCACTACGGCATCATCAGCCGCACGACGCACCTCGCCTTTGAGCACGACCAGTCGCCGCCGTTCGCTCTCGATCCAGCCTTTTAGCAAGAGTTTTTCGCCGACCCGCGATAGCTGCCGATAGCGTACCTGGCACTTTGCCGTATGTGCCTTGCGCCCTTGCTGATAGAGGAGATTTGCCGTTACGTCGTCCAGCGCCGTGTAAATAATCCCGCCGTGGACGGTGTCCTGAAAACCGACATGGTTTTCGTTTGGCGTGAATTCGGCCGTGCAAGTCTCGCCGTCAAAATGAAAGTGAATCTTCAGACCTATCGGGTTGTCCTGGCCGCAAGCGAAACACATCGGTGCCGCTTCGATTTCATCTGACATGAGCGCCTCTTAAGGTACTTGCTGGTTGATCGGCAATTCGATGGCATTGTTCTCTGCAGGTTTGACGATTTGCGAGCCATACCAGTCGCCCGACTGGGCATTGGGCTGTCCGGACGTGGAAACACGTGCGAGCAATTCGAATTCGGCAAACGAAGACAAGGAACGTCCCGCCATCATTGACTCACTGTCGCCTAAACCGATAGTAATCGGCAACTCCGACAGCCGCCGGCGAACCACCGCAATGGGTGGTGCAGGTTGCGCCGGGTCGCGGGCAATAATAAAGATGCTCGCCTCGTCAGGCAGCGACTCGGCCGCTGCCACAGTGAGAGAAACTCGCGCGCTGATAACTGCACCTGGTTGCGCGACTGGCGCGGCAACCTCTTGCGCCGGCTCCGGGGCCGCCTCTGCTACGGCTGGCATCTCTTCGCCTCGCCATTCAGCAATGCGCTGCTGCAAGGTCCCCTGAATCTCGGCCGGCGGGTTCAGGGACATGAGTTGTTCCCAGCGATCAGCTGCCAACTCCGTGTCGTTGCGGTTGAAGGCACCAATACCGCCATAGAACAGCGCCTGCGGGTTGTTCGGATCAATGGCAAGCGCATTCTCGAACAACGACGCAATCCGCCCTGCAATACCTGCTCCCGATTCGGCAAGAAGCGCTTCTCCCAAGGAAACAAGCGACTGCGCGTCTTCTGCAGACTCAAGCTCAACAGCTTTCTCAAACGCCTGAACAGCACCTGCATAATTGCCGACGGTCATATAGGAGCGACCGAGCATTTTCCAGCCGTTAAGGTCGTCCGGATTGGCGGTCAGACGGGCCGCAAGTGCGGCAACAACATCGTCCATTTCAGGCAGAGCGCCCGAGCCAGAGGGTTGTGCCGGACTACCCTGAAAGTTGTACAAACCGGCCGACAAGGCGACAACCAGAACGATCGCAACACCGACTAGTGGTGAGAATCCTTTGCCATTCTTGTACAAGGGCCATACGGCAAAACCAATGGCAACAAGGCTCATCACGGCGAGCGAAATCCATAGTGTCATCAGTGTTGGTCCCCGGCTGCCGAGTCGTCGTCGATGGGCAAAGCCATGCGCCGCCGGACGATATTGAAAAGCACGAACGCGCCACCCAGCAGGAACAGCACGGGAGCAATCCAGAGGATCAACGTCTTGCCGCTTGCCCGGGGATTGTAAAGTGCGAAGTCCCCGTAGCGCTCCACCAGGAAATCGAAAATCTGCTCGTCGGTCAGACCCTCTTCGAGCATGTGACGGATTTCGCGGCGCAGGTCCGCCGCGAGAAACGCATTCGAGTCTTTGATCGTTGTGTTTTGGCACTTGAGGCAACGGACTTCATCGATGATCTTTTCGTAGCGCGCCTGCAATGCCGGGTCCGCCAGCGCTTCTTCGGTGTCGACCGCATACGAGACTGTCGCGAACAGCGACAAAGTCAGGATGCCAAGCAAGATTCTCATGGTGTCATACCTGCCGATTCGAGATGGGGAACGAAGTGCTCCTGCCAGAGCCGCCAATTGAGCGGTCCGAGGTGCTTGTACAGCACGGTGCCATCCGGCCCGACGAGGAACGTTTCCGGCGCTCCATAAACACCCCAATTAATTCCCGTCCGGCCATCTCCATCGTACGCGGTAGCGGTGTACGGGTCTCCCAGGTCCTGCAACCAGCGCTGCGCCTCGACCTGGTTGTCACGCCAGTTCAGGCCAAACATTCGAATGGAATCCGACTCTGCCAACTGCAACAGGAAATCATGCTCCTGCCGGCAGCCAACGCACCAGGGCGCCCAGACATTGACGAGTGTCATGCCATCGCCAAAGTCGGCATTGCCCACAGTCTTCGACGGGTCGGTTAGAGACGGCAATTCGAATTGCGGCGCAGGTTTGCCGAGGAACGGTGATGGCAAAGCGTTGACGTTTCGCTCCGGATCGAGACCTTTGACAAACATCAGGAGCAGCAGTGCAAAAATAACCAGCGGTGCTAAGTACTTCCACATTATGCTGGCTCCACGGCCGCAGTCGTCGCTTTAGCATGCGACGGTGCAGTCGAGCGATAGCGGCGATCCGTGACAGCAATGAGTCCGCCCAATGCCATGACAATGGCACCTAACCAGATAAACCGGATCATCGGTTTGTACTGGATACGTACGCTCCACGTGTTGTTACCGAGTTGGTCACCGAGCGCGATGAACAGGTCCTTATTCCATTGGACCTCGATACCGGCTTCGGTCATCCAGTTCTTCTGCACGAGATACTGCCGCTTTTGCGGGCGCACCTCGGCGACGAACTCGCCATCCCTGCGAATTTCTATAACACCTTCCACTGCCGAGTAATTCGGGCCTTCAACCTGACGCAACTCGCGCAGTTCAAAAGAGTGATTGGCAACCTCGAGGGTCTCACCAGAACGCATGCTCATATCGGTTTCAACATTGAACGCCGACGTGACTGTTACGCCAAGAATGAACATGCCAACGCCAAGATGCGCGACCGACATGCCGAGTACCGCAGGTGTTATTCGTGCCGCACCTCCAGCGCGACGCAACGACCGGATTGGCTCAATCAACGACGTCAATATCACCCAGAGCGCTGCAATAACGCCAACGCTGACCATGAGGCCGAAGCGGCCGTACAGCACGCCGGGAATCGCGATGCCAAGCACAATCGAAATGATGGCAGGCAACATCAGCTTGCCCGTCAGCAGGTTGCCCTTGTGGCTGCGCCACGTTGTGTGCATGCCGATACCGATCAGGAATACCAGCGGCAGCATTGGCAACAGGAACACTTTATTGAACCACGGTGCGCCTACCGAGATTTTGCCGAGATCGAGGACCTCGTAAATGAGCGGCGCCAATGTGCCATAGAAGACGACGATCGTGGCGACCACCAGCAAGACATTGTTCAGCAGCAAGAATGTTTCACGAGAATTGGGGCTGAATCCCGCATCCGAATCCAGTCCCGGTGCGCGCCAGGCGAACAGGATTAATGCACTGAGAACGACGATGCCGAGGAACGACAAAATGAATACGCCGCGTGCAGGATCCGTCGCAAATGCGTGCACCGACACGATGATGCCGGAGCGAACCAGGAACGTTCCGAGCAGACTCAACGAGAATGCTGCGATTGCGAGCATTAATGTCCAGCTCTTGAACAAGCCACGTTTCTCGGCAACTGCAAGCGAATGGATCAGTGCCGTGCCGACAAGCCATGGCATGAAGGATGCGTTCTCGACCGGATCCCAAAACCACCAGCCACCCCAGCCAAGTTCGTAGTATGCCCACCAGCTACCCAGTGCGATGCCGAGTGTCAGAAAAATCCAGGCCATCGTTGTCCATGGCCGCGTCCACTTGGTCCACTGCTTGTCCAGATCGCCGCTGATCATTGCGGCGATTGCGAAGGCGAACGCGACAGAGAATCCCACGTAACCGACGTAGAGCATTGGTGGATGAAACGCCATCCCAGGGTCTTGCAACAGCGGGTTCAGATCAGCGCCATCCGGCGGGGGCATAGCCAGTCGATCAAACGGATTGGACGTCAATAATGCGAATAGCAAAAAGCCTACGGACAACAGGCCAAGCACGCCGATGACGCGCGCTACAAATGAATCAGGCAGGCTGCGGCTGTACCGCCCAACCGCAACGGTCCAGCCAGCGAGCAGCAAAATCCACAAAAGCACCGAGCCCTCATGGCCACCCCACACCGCAGTCACCTTGTACATCGTCGGCAATGCCAGCTGAGAATGATTGGCAACGTAAGCGACCGAGAAATCGTTATTCAGGAACGCCCAGGTCAGACATGCGTATGAGACTACGACGAAAATAAAGTGCCCTACCGCAGCCGTACGTGCTGTAGACATCATTGCCGCGTCGTTGCGGTGCGCACCGACGAGCGGCAGGATGCCCTGAAGCAGCGCCAGCGACAGGGCCAGGATCAGCGCGAAATGGCCAATCTCAGGAATCACTGGACGGACACCCCGTCGGACCTTCTTGCAGGCCCTCGGTCTGCTCACGGACGTGGTCCGCCCGAGCTTCGGCGTCTGCCTCGGCATCAGCAAGCGAATCGGCAACTTCAGGCGCCATATAGTTTTCGTCATGCTTGGCGAGGATTTCATCGGCCGCGAATACGCCGTCTTCACGCAGGCGACCGTGCGCCACGACGCCCTGCCCCTCGCGGAACAGGTCGGGCAATACACCCGAATAACTGACCGCAAGATCACAACGCAGGTCGGTGACGAGGAAGTTCATCTCTAGAGACCCTTCTTCCCGAGTTACGCTGCCGTCCTTGACGAGTCCGCCAACCCGGAAATTCCGATTGTCCGGATATTTACCTTCGGCGACCTCGGTCACGCTGACAAAAAACATCATGCTGTCTTTCATCGCCTGCAACGTCAGTCCCGTTGCAATGGCAACGCCCACGACGACCAGGCCGACAGCCAGCATTCGTTGCTGTCTGGGTCTCATTAACTATCTCCAAGTGCTTTGATACGCACTTCAATGTCCCTGTATACGCGGCGATGACGCAAACGCGCCCGCCATTCACAAACGACGAGTACGACACCAGCTAGGATGAAGCAAGTCCATACGTACGCTCCGTAACCACCCATCGACAAGTCCATACTCAATTACCTCCTGACAGAACCAGGTCTTTAACCCAGCGTGTGCGGCGCTCGCGGAATAGCACCTCGGCACGCACACGGCGCAACAACAGCGCGCCGAATATGAATGTGAATCCAAGAATCATCGCGAGCAGTGGGTACAGCATGCCCGCATCCATTGCAGGCCCACCCTCTTTAACCAAAGTCGGCCCCTGGTGCAGTGAACTCCACCACTCAACCGAGAAGTGGATGATCGGAACATTGACGGCTCCGACCAGCGCCAGCACGGCGCTCGCCCTGTCGGCTTTGGTTGTATCGTCGATCGCGCCACGCAGGGCCATGTAGCCAAAATACAGGAACAGCATGATCAGCTCGGATGTCAGTCTCGGATCGCCCCATTCCCACCAGGTACCCCACATCGGCTTACCCCAGATAGACCCGGTCGCCAGTGCCAGGAAGGTAAACCAGGCGCCGAGCGGCGCTGCAGCAGCTGCGACCGCATGCGACAGCTTGATGCGCCAGATCAGGCCAATGCCCGCGCTGACGGCCATCGTCATATAGGCCAGCATCGACAGATACGCGGACGGCACATGCACATAGATGATGCGGAAGGCATCACCTTGCTGGTAGTCCATCGGTGCCAAAAACAGGCCGGCGTAGGCGCCGTAGCCGATCAATAACAGGCCTGGCACAGCAAGCCACGGAATCAGGATTTGGGCAATCCTGTAGAAATGTGGCGGCGACGCCAACTGGTGTATGAATTTCCACATGTCGGGGATTTTACTCGTTACTAATGCGTAAAGCGGCAGCCGTTGCGAACGGCGCAAACGACAGAGTTAACACAGCATATGCCGCAAGAAAATACAGACCTCCCGCAACGCCATCGCCGGAAGCCACGAGCGAAACGGTGCGTGCGCCGAATATAAGGATCGGCATGGCGAGTGGCAAGATCAGCAGACTAAGCAGCGCTGTACCGCGGTGCAAGCCGACTGTCAGTGCCGCACCCACTGAGCCCAGCAGACTAAGGCTGATGGTGCCGAGCAGCAAGGTGAGCATCAGGTACCCGGTCACAGAAAATGGCATCTGGAAGGTTACGGCAACTACAGGAGACACCACGACCAACGGCAGGCCACTGGTTAGCCAGTGCGCCAGCGTCTTGCCCAGTGCGAGCGCCGACAGCGGGATCGGGCTGACGAGCATCTGGTCCAGGCTGCCGTCCTCATAGTCGGACAGAAACAGGCTGTTCAACGACAGAAGCATAGACAGCAGAGCTGCCACCCACAGGACGGCAGGCCCGCTCAACTTCAATTGCTCCGGGCTCGGTCCTACGGCGAGCGGGAACAACGCAGCAACCATCGCGAAAAAGAACAACGGATTAAGAACGTCGCCGGGGCGCTTCCACGCGAGCAACAGATCGCGACGGGTAATCCCGACGATTCCCGAGAACATTCCTATTGATTCGTCTTCGCCGTTCATTGCAATACGATCTTTTGTACGTTGCCGCCAATCTCGACATCCTGGTGCGCGGCCATGATGCACATGCCACCCCGGTCGAGATGCTCGGTGGTCAGGTTCATCACAAGAGCACGGCCCTCACGATCCAGGTTCGTGAATGGTTCGTCCATCAACCATAGCGGCACGCGTGATAACAACATGCGCGCCAGCGCGACACGACGTTGCTGCCCGGCCGATAACGATCTGATTGGCAGTCGCTTGAGACGATCAATATCCAGCCGCTTCAGCACTTCTTCGAAGTCCTCACCGGACTGTGCCCTGAGGTGCGTCTCGAACCTCAGGTTCTCGACCAGAGTCAGGTCCGCCTTGAATCCGACGCGGTGCTGCATCCAGACGAGCGAGCCATAAAAGGACTGGCGATTTGTTCGTACCGGTTTGCCTTCCCAGAGAATATCGCCATCCTCGAACTCGATAAGGCCCGCAATTGCGCGCATCAAGCTGGTCTTGCCCGTGCCGTTGCGACCCTCTAGCAACAACAGCTCGCCCGGATTTAGCGCAAAACTCAAGTGCTTAAACAGGCACCGCTCGCCACGAAACAAGGTGAGCTCGGAAGCAGATAACTTATCAGTCAATACCTTACGCCTCGTCGCACATCGCAAACAGTTCTATACCAGTTGCTAAACATCGTTATATTTCAATTCGTTAATTACCATTTGTGATCCATATTCCACAATTCTGCCGCGTCTTGTTGATCCACAAGGAATCTCTTCATTGCGGTTTACATACCTTTGGCGGCAAACGTAGACTGATCGGCTCGGCCAACAAAATACTTATTAACGGCCGGGCCCAAGAATAACCAATATTACGCGACAACTGCGTTGCGAGTTAATACTTATGGATTTAGGGGCAGCTGGCCTTAGCGAACAACCATTTCGGACCCACGGCAGGCCGCTGTCGACCGTATCTTACGCATCTTACAAAGAAGCGCTCGAAGTTCTTGAAAACACCTGTACTACCGCCAACGGATTAAGCCTGTTACAGGGGCCGACGCTCTCTGGAAAATCCACTGTGATTCGCCACTTCGTCGACTCACTGCCAAGCGAATACTCGGTTGCCGTGGTTGATGGCAAAGGACTAAACACAACCAGTCTGCTCGAAGCTGTCTTGCGTCAGTTTGGTTATGAGTTTGATCACAGTTCACCGAATGAACTGCTGGGCCTGCTGCGCGTATTCGCAATGCAACAAGCCGCTTCTGATGAACCGCCCTTACTGATCATCGAAAACACGCACGCGCTAAATCCAAGTGCATTGCGCGCGCTGTGCGAACTCGCCAATCTCGACTTGCGTGGCACCAGTGCGTTGAAAATCGTGCTGGTCAGCGATCGCCCGCTTCTGTCGATCATCGAGTCGCCGGCGATGGACAGCATCTCAAAACGTCTGACACATGATTTTCATCTGCGACCGATGAGCAATGAAGAGGCCATGCATTACATGCATACCAAGCTTCGTGCGGCCGGTAGCCTCATTCCGGAATTCGTTTTCCCGATCGCGGTTTGCACGGAATTGTGGCGCGCATCGGGCGGCTGGCCAGGTGTTCTCGATCGCATCGCACTGTTAGCTCTCGCACAGGCACAAACCCTGCCCGTTCCGCAGGAAGACATTGAACGGCCGGTATTGCCGCAGGGCACCTGGGACGACGTCAGCCAGCTGGCTGCGGAGCAGCAATCTACGGTACCACCAGGCCCGCCTACTCTGTACGTTTCACATGACGGCGACACTCTGCATGAGGTGACGTTCGATATGCCGCGGCTGCTGATAGGGCGCTCCGAATATAACGACATCGCCATATCGAGCAAATTTGTCAGCCGGCACCATGCCTTGCTGGTGCGACATGGCAGCTCAACGTTCTTGATGGACCTGAATAGCAGCAACGGGACGTTGGTCAACTCGAAACGCGTATCCAATCACGTATTGATACACGACGATGTTATTACGCTGGGGAACCACCGCATCAAATTCAACGATCCACACGCCACGACACGCGGTTCTTTGGAAGGTCTGGAATTTGCCGACACTGCGGTCATGAAAACGCTGGACGATATGCGCAAATCGCTTGCGCAGGAAAACACCGAGATTCTGCCCGCGCCGACCGAAAACCTGCCGACCTCGGGCGTCTAGGAAAAGAACTTTTCCTTGAAGTGCTTGCGGCACATCGAGACGTAGCGGTCGTTACCACCAATCTCGATCTGTGACCCCTCCGTCACAGCGTTGCCCGCCTCATCAAAACGAACCACCATTGTTGCTTTCGATCCGCAGTCGCAGATCGCTTTTAGCTCTTTGAGGTTGTCCGACCAGGCCAACAAGTACTTGCTGCCTTCAAATGGTTCACCCTGGAAATCGGTTCGCAAGCCATAAGCGAGAACCGGAATATTCAGCTTATCTGTAACCTCGCCGAGCTGAAAAACCTGCTCTTTGGTAAGAAATTGCGCCTCATCGATAAGCACGCAGTGCAGCGGCGCCTCGCTACAGAGAGTCTCGACTTGCTCGAGCAAATTATCAGTCGGCCGAAAAGTCCTCGCTTCCGTTTCGATGCCGATACGCGACGTTACTTTGCCGCCACCGTAACGGTCATCAAAGGCGGGAGCCAACACCAACGTGTTCATGCCGCGCTCGCGATAGTTGTAGCTGGACTGCAACAACGCCGTCGACTTACCGGCGTTCATAGATGAGTAGTAGAAGTAAAGTTTCGCCATGCGGCAGATAGTGCCGCAACGTCGTACGATTCTCTACACCCTAACGACGAATGAGGTGCGTGAGGATGCGGCGCAAGTTACGGCGCTTCGGCGGCGCGCAGGCCGCACAAAGAGATCGTGGCGTGTGCCGCGGTGAGACAATCTGCGGCACTGGCGTCACCCTGCCCTGGCGCAGGCAAGAACTGCAAATCACCAACTTGGACATGAGTCCTAGCAGTCGGTAATCAACGTTCGATGAGTCGGTCGCGATCTTCATTGTGCATCTCCGTGGGACCCGAACGGTTGTCCCAAAATGCACGAAGAAAGTCTAATAACTCATTGGTTTTTATTAGAAACTGTGAAGCAGTTAACACTTGCTCGGGGCGTGCTAGCTCAGCTGCCCCCACGGCACCAAGCGGCCGAAGTACATGACGGTGATCCACAGGAGCAACGATGCGCCGGCAAAGATCTTGGCTTTCCGCGACGCATCCTCTCCTGCTCCCAGACTTTCGACCGACCGCGACGCCCCGCTGACGTTAAAGGCCAGGAGATTGAGCCCAGCCAGGAAAAGGAAAATCAGCTTGAGTTGCAGATAGCCGTCGTTGATCAGGACGGTACCCGGTTCGATCTCGAGATTGGCGTAGATACCGGTCGTAAACAACAAGCCGGTGGTCATAACGAGGGCGAATCCAAATATGGCCCATGGCATCAATCGCTGCAAAGCGGCCACCGGTATTTCCCTGGCCACGCCCATCAGGCGCAGGTCGTACACTCCTACAATACCAATCAGCAAGATCAGGCCGATGAAGTGCAGTATCTCGTTCAATGGCCAAGCCCACGGATAGGCGATGAAATAATTTTCCACGATAGGCCATCGCAGAATAAGGTTAAAAAATTCTTCCATGCGTTACGTCCTCACTGATGGGTTGGCGTCATCGCGCGGAGCCTCAGCTACGCCGGTTCCTTCGCGCCAGCGTATGCACCGCGATGTAACGTCCAGCCAGCAACACAACCGCAAACGTCAAGACAGCGGCTGCACTCTGCCAGCCGATAAAAGATAAATACGCGGTCACCCGTCCCGCTGTGATTGCTATCGCCCAACAAATCAGCGCAGCAGCAGCCAGAACCTGAACTTCTTTCGGCACCGGCCCGGTGTCCGCACCGGCACGATCGCTGAGCGCTCGATTCCGGAGCAAGTGCATGATAATCAGGGCTGCCGCAACGCCAAGCAGCTTGATGAAAAAGGCCGGCATCGTTAGAAAAAGCCTCGCGTCGAGCATCAACAGCAGCGCGCCGGAGACAACGCTGATCGATAAACCGAGCCACATGACGGGGAAGAACTTCCTGAGCGGTGCCAACGGCACGCTGGATGCAAAGCCGAGCAACCGCAGTGCGATCGCCGTACTGGTTCCCACCAGGAAAGCCATGCCGAAAGTGTGAAAGGCGAGCAGAGTGGGATAAGCGAGAACCGACGGTGACTCGCGCAACCAGATGGCGAGGCTGCTGCTTTCGATAAAATCGAGGAACTCCATGATCCCCTCCTTCGCTACTATCAAGTTAAGCAGAATTTATTCATGCTGCGAGTACGGCCCTGGAACCGACGGTACCTGCGAGCGGCTATATTGGCTTGTGGCACTCCACCGGGATGAATTCGTAGTCTTCCTTGTAGAGTTTTTTCCAGTTCATTACCCAGACATCCGTAAGGTAGCCGGGGTCCTCAATGATCATCTCCATCTCTACCATCGGTCCCTGCTCCGGATCGTCGTCGCGTCGAAACGTTTCCACAGTGGTCGTTTGATCAGTGAGCCAATTACCGCCCGTACCCGTTGGGTTGCCGGGCATGCGGCTCGACTCGATAACCAGGGTCGCACCGTCATAGCGGGCCCTGGACCGTCCGAGCCGGGTTAGTTCTTCATTACCATCACCAATGTCGCGATCGTCGAAGTAAATGACGCGTCGGCCGCCGTACTCCTCATACTCGATGATCACGTGGTCATCGTTTTGCGTGATCCTGACCGGATGAGGTGTAAAGCCTGCCTGGCGTATCAGGCCGGGTTCTTCGCACGCGACCTGTGGATCGTTTGCCGGGTCATACTCGCTTTGCAGAGCAGCGCCAGCCTCGTTGAATGGGGGGGGCGCGTGGTTTCTGAAACCGGGGCCGCCTCTGCCCTGGACCCATGCACCAGTCAGGTTGGGCCGACCGTCGGCCAGCGTTAATGGAATCGAGGCAACCGCGCCTCCGCCCTCGCCCGGCCCATAAAATCCCCGCCCTGTCTCCGGGGTTCGCAGGACGACACCGGTTTCCCGGTCGAGCACCTCAACCGTCCCCATCTGAATCATTGGCCGGCCGTCGCGACCCGCTCTACCCGAAACACGCAGGTACTCCCCACGTTGAATTGTGTCTCTTGACCAACCTCTCTCACGCAAACCTGTAGCTGCGCCGCCTTCTACCATCCAGCGAACCTCGTCGCCCGCCTCATCCGTGACGTTCAAATAGATGATGACGTGTGGATTCCTGAAGACATAGTTCAGTACGACACCTTCCGTTTGTATTTCTTCGTCGGTAAAAGATGCCGCAAATGAATGGTGCGCGGATGCTTGATTCGTCGAAAAAATCAGGCTCAAACACAATGCTATTACAGCTTTCATATGTTCCTCCCAAAACCCCGAGTGGACCCCTCCCTGGTGACGGCTGTGTATGGTTTCGCCGTTTCCGGGAGAGATTATGACGGTCAAGCATTCATTACCCCATTTTAAACCTGGCTTTGAACCGCGGTCGAAGATATCAGGGGAAATACCTACTTTGGATGCAAATACGGGATAGGGAGACAGCAGCCACTGGCCGCAGTCCTGGTGCCCAGGGCCGGACTCGAACCGGCACGAACTTTCGTTCAGCGGATTTTAAGTCCCTGTAGACCACAATTCTGCGCAAACCCAGACAAGCGAAGTCAATAAAATCAATGATTTGTTTGTTTCGGTTTGCGTGAGATTTGGCACAATTGTTTTGGCAGTGTGCCAAATATGTGCCAAATCCGGATGCATTTCCGACAGCATAGTTTCGACATGCATCACAAAGAATACCGCTCTCGTAGCGGCCTTTTTGTGCGCTAGACTGCTTGTGGGTACCAGGGTGACCTCTTAAATGGATTCGGCTTAATCGCTACCGTCCCGGGTAGCGGCCCAATGTCCGCTTTTCTCAATAGCGGCCGCTCAATTGACCCGAATTTGATGATTCTCAGTGGCTGCTTTCGGCCATAAGCGGACACTCGGAACTATTCTAGTTATGGGTCGGTCGTCTAGCCGAGCGCTTCAATAAGCCCTCTCCCGAATTCGGTTCCAGCAATCGTCATCGAGAGGATAGTGGCGGAGACCAGAGCCGAAGCCCCCCAGACAGTGACTGGGTAAAATCGACCCTCGTTGATCCGATCATGGATCAACATCGCCACGAGCAACAATATATACCCGCCGAATCCATACAGCATGTTGTTCAAGGAGCCCTCGAGTATTTGAAATGCCGGCATGTAGCCAATTCGCCCTAAAGCCTGTGGCATCATTGCGATGGACGCGAGTAGCATTAATCGTTTGTGTATCGCCGCTTG
>PVMS01157157.1_pt1 | contig 16965 bp, 15 predicted proteins | sample 1853461 | NCBI WGS metagenome assembly PVMS01 (sample SAMN08582032, study PRJNA380276) | Marine sediment metagenome, whole genome shotgun sequencing project. | isolation source: ocean sediment barecode stripped | collected 2017 | reverse complement strand
CAAGCGGGTAAATGCTTTCTGCAGTCGCGCCTTCGAGAGGCCAAACAACCTGTTTTATCAGGTCCCCTGCATCATCCTTATGCCATTGGATATAATTCATCGAGTGAGCAAGCTGCAAACGATGTTCTTCAGGGGAGGTATAGAATTTGATGTAGCCGAAAAATGATATTTGATCGGTAACATCCAGCGCAGCTTTAATGGCTTTGGAGTCTGTTGAGTCGGCCGCTTCGATGGCACTATGCAACACTACTCCAGCGGCGTATACCCCCGCTGAGTGGTATGAAGGTTCTGAGTCGTAAGCTGCTACATAAGCATCAACGAAATCGCTTGCCAAGGGGCCGAACCATGTTAGATAAGCCTCTATAGCAGATTCAGGAGTGAAGGCAGCCAGAGGTTCCCACTGGCTGGGGTCCACAATTCCATATGCAGCATCGCCCATTTCAGCAAAATTAGGTTCGGGAGGTGCAACCAAGAGGGTCACGTATTTGACAGACACTTCTCGTTCATAGAGTTGGCGAGCTAAGGTGCTGCCGTCTTGGAAGTGACCACCACCGAGCACAGCTTCAGCGCCGGAATCTTCGATTTTATTGATGAAGGGAACGAAATCAGTAGTCTCAGGATCGTAGCCTTCAAAAAGCACAACTTCATATCCTAAACCTTCGGCATAGGCTTTGGCTGCTTCCACGACGCCCGTGGAAAAACTTGAGTTTTCGTAAACGAAGGCAACCTTTGTGATGGCTCAGTCAAGGTGTTGCAGTAAATCAACTGCACCAGTCATATAACGGCTGGCTAGCGTATATATTTGGAACACCTGAGTGTATCCTTGTTGATAGTTAGAGTCAGCGGCAGCACCGGTGGTGATCATGATTTTGCCATATTGCTCTGCAATAATCGAGGCAGCGGATGTCAGGCCGCTGGAGTAGGGGCTGATCATCAAATCGGCATTGTCTTTCGTGGCTAAACGGGTATAAAGCTCTTAAACGCGTTCTTTGCTGCTCTCATCATCATAAGTTACAGCTTCAAATGATACTACTGTTCCATCGCCTAGCGTAATGCCGCCAGCTGCGTCTACCTGGTCCATCTACAATTGGAAACCGGCAACCTGACGACCTGATGATGTTTCGTACTTTCCGGTGATTGATGAGGTAAAGCCAATGACCAAAGTAACAGGTTCAGGAGCGGTTACAGGTTCTTCGGCAGCAGGTTCTTCGACGGCAGGGGACTCGGGAGCTGTTTTACAAGCAGTTAATAGTAAAACAGCAGTTAGTAAAATAGCTAAGAGAATACTAATAGGGCGTTTCATTCGAGACCTCCAAAATATGATTAACGAATTGAGAAATGTTCAGTCGATCTAAACATGCTAAGAATCCAATAAACCTCCTTTAAGAAGTAGTTAAAAAACGAGGAAGAATGAAAAAATATAATTTGCTGAAATTTGATTGTACAGGATGAACGCAGAGATTATATAAAAAGTGAGCTAAAAATCTAAAAACCCCATAAAAATGATACCCCCTTGAAATAATGATTAAATGCACATTGCTGCGACACGCATTTCACAGATGAGCTAAGATGGATATGTGGTTTTAATAGATCACGCTGCCGCTGTTCCCATTTCCCTAAGTTGTGCTTCAGTCGTTGTTGTCATGGTGCTTCACGGGCGGATCAAAGCAGTAACCAATACCGCGTTCTGTGCGAATGCAACTTGGCTGGCTAGGGTCTAACTCTATTTTTTGGCGTAAATTACCCATATAAACGCGTAAATATTCCGTTTCCTCACCATATTCTGGGCCCCACACATTTTTGAGAATGGCTTTGTGGGGCAGTACCTTGCCGGCGTGTTCCATGAGATAAACAAGTAAATTGAACTCGGTTGGCGTTAGCTTGATGATTTTCCCGCGAACGGTAACTTTGTGTTGTTCTAAATCAATGATGATCGAGCCTTGAATAATGCGTCCTTGACGAGTTGGACTTTCTGTCCATTGTGAGCGGCGCAGCACGGCTTTGATGCGCGCCAACAGTTCTCCTACGCCGAAGGGTTTGGTGAGATAGTCGTCGGCACCTAAATCCAGGGCGCGGATCTTGTCATTCTCTTCATCGAGCGCGGTCAGAATTACCACGGGTACCGTGGAACGCTGACGGATGCGTCGCGTTGTTTCCAGACCATCCATGCGCGGCATCATTAAATCGAGAATAACAAGATCAATATTTTTTGTGCTGAAAAATGCCAGGGCTTCCAGTCCATTAGAGGCGGTTAAAACATCATAGCCACGCACTTCCAGATTACGACGAATAAAATCTCGCAAGGTTTTTTCATCGTCAACAACCAAGACAACTTGTTTGGTCACTGCTCAATATCCTTTAATAGAAAATAGGTTTCTCACGAAATCTTAATTGGTATTCGCGGTAAAGAAAATGTAAAACAAGCGCCTTGCGGACTAGACTCAAGCCATAGTTTACCACCGTGGGCTTGGATAAAGCCTTGGCAAATTGCCAGACCCAAGCCTGCTCCCGAAGCTGTACGAGCCAAACCGTTATCTACGCGATAGAAACTTTCGAAAATTCGCTGTTTTTCATCATCGGGGATACCCGGTCCTTCGTCTCTCACGCGAATGATGATGTCTTTTTCTTCTACAGTAGCGGTTATGTGAATGGGTGTTCCTTCACCTGCATATTTAGCTGCATTTTCGATCAGGTTTCTAATGACAACTTTGATGCGGCGTTCATCAACTTCTAGTTTAGGCAAATCTGCGGGCAAATTAATATGCAGGCGGTCGCCAGGAGCAGGTTCGGCGCGTTGAGCAGCTTTTTTGATTAGATCGCCTAATTCACAAATTTGTCGTTTGACGGTTAGGTTACCTGCTTCGATTCGTGAGAGATCCAACAATTCGTTTACTAAATTGCTTAGACGGTCAGCTTCATCGGAGATGATCGACAAGAACTCATGTTGTGATTTTGAATCCCACTCGACATCGTCGGCTAATAAGGTGGTTGCATAGCCTTTGATTGAGGCCAATGGTGTTCGCAGCTCATGGGAGACGGAGGAAATTAAATTTGATTTCATGCGGTCGAGTTCGCGGTCTGCGGTGATATCTTGTAGCAGTTGACCGCGTCCTATGGAGACACCGCGATTGTCGTTTACATTGAAGGTCTGTAAACGCAGCCATCGGGGGCGGCCCTCTAAGGGTAGTGAAATTTCAATAGCATGTTCTCCTTGCGTGTCACGAGCTAATTGCAACTTTTCTTGCGTTTTTTGCGGTTCAGATGTCTTTTGTAGAATACGGTCGAGCACTTTGTTGATCTTGTTGCCAATAATTTCGGTGATTGGTAAATTAGCTAGCGCGCTAATACGGCGATTAGCATAAACTACGCGTCCATCTTTGCTTTCGAGAATTATGCCATCGTGGAGCGATTGAATCAGCGCTTCAAGACGGCGGGTTTGCTCTTGTAATTGCACATCGCTGCGGGTGTAGAGAGCGGCATTCTCAATAGCCATCGCGGCATGATTGGCGAAGTTGGAGAGCAAATCAATTTCCTGAATAGTAAATTTATGCGGGTCTGGGCGGAAAACCAACAAGGCTGAGGGAGGGGCATATTGGGTTTTTAGAGGGAGTACTAAAACTGAGCGGAACCCTTCTATACGGGCACGATGTCGTCGTGAAGCATAAGAGGGGTTGGTTTCAGTATCACTGATCTGAATCGGTTCACCACAGCGCAAGGCGCGCATGGTGATGGAATGTGGATCGCTTGGGATTATTCCAATCTTGGCAACATAATCTTGAGAAAGGCCGCGACTAGTCTGTGCTTGGTAGGTGCCTTGCTTTTCGTTTAGCGCGATAATGGCACTCATTTCCACGTTAAGCAAACGTTCAACTTGCTCCAAAATTCTATTTAACACGGTTTTAGAATCTAATGTTGATACAACCGCAGCGCTTGTTTGCAATAGAGTTGCCAATTCATTAAAACGTGCCGCGATAGCTTCTTCCATGTTGATCAAGCTACGAGTGAGATGTCCAACTTGATCTGGGCGTAGAGCTAATGCATTCAGTGAATCCTGTTGTTTCTCTGTAATGATTTCTTCTTTCCCGATGATACGACTGTAGGTTGATAATGTGCCTAGTGGACTGAAGACAAGCATCCTGAGCCCAGCCCAGAAAATTGTACCGATGACAACGAAGACGAGCAGAGCAATCAACGCGTCTCGGTAAAAAGCGCGCGCGGTGGCAAAGGATGTGACAGTAGGGCGGCTGACCACGACGCCCCATCCTGAACTTGAAATCGGCACAAAACTATAAAGTTGCTCAACGCCATTCTCATCCATGGCTACTATCGTGTCTGAAAGTCCGTACAGTAATGGTTCGGTAATTTTCGCCAGGCTGGGATAATCCAGGGTTTGCATCAAGAGTAGATTGGGGTTAGAGTGCGCAATAATCTGACCGCTAGAATCGATGATGAATACCTGAAAACCTTCGAGGGGATCATATTCTTGCGAGATACGCTCTAGTGTTTGGCTTAGTGTTTCTAATTTGATATTGGTTGCAACGACACCTAAAAATTGATCATTATCCCAAAGGGGCATGACAGTTGTAGCGACGGCCTGATTTGTGGTTGGTGAAATTCGCCCTTTCGAGATCAGAGGAAATTTTGTTTCTAGTGCCTGAATAAAGTATTCTCGGAAAGAAAAGTCGTGTCCAATTGTCGACCCAGGACCTAGTGGATAGTGAAATACCATGGTGCCTTGTGCGTCAAGACGATAAACGAGGTTGATATCGAGTCGGGCGCTCATCACGGTGCTAAATAAAGTCTCCATGGAAGCTATTTCGGCCTCGAGTACTTCAGGGAATTCCCCGAGTGCTTGGATGGAGTGTAAAGCGCTTTTCATGGTGAAGTTGGTTTCCTGAGCAATTGAGCGAGCCAGCGCTAAATCTGAGGCTCGAACATCTTCTTCGAGGCGGTTTTGGGTGTTTTTTGCCATGAGCAATGTTGCAGCAACTACAGGTACCAGAAACAATAAATAGAGCAAAGTTAATTTAATGCCCAGGTCCTGACGGAAGGAAAGTTTTTTTAACATATTGGAAGGTTATTGAGCTTCGCTAAATGATTTAAGAATTCGAGTGATATGTTTGGCACCCTTAAGATATAAATCTAAGCGCATATTTTCATTGGGCGCGTGGACGTTTGCACCGGGGTGGGCAACCCCTGCACTGGCAACAGGCAGCTTCAAGATGTGGATGAAAGGATAGCTAGGTCCAGAACCGCCGACCAAAGGAACAATTTCCATGGGAGCATCGTAAATCTCTGATGCTGCCTTGATAACAAGTTGCACAAAAGGGTCGTCGGGGTCTGTTCTTGCGGCAGGTCCGCCGCCAAGAAAACTGATCTCGATATCAGAAAAGCCTTCGGCATCTAAGTGGGCGCGTAACTGCGCTAATACTTGTGGGATTGTTTGTCCGAGCGCAAGACGAAAATCTACTTTTGCGGAGGCCAGGGCTGGTAATATGGTTTTTGAGCCAGCGCCCTGATAACCCGAAGTTAAGCCACAAATTGTGCAAGCTGGCTCAAAAACCTCGGTCATAGCTAGATCTACACCGCCTGTTAGGTCATTTAGGAATTTAGTAATCCCGAAACGTGTTTTATACTCTTCTGCAAGATCTGGGAGCGCGGTGAACAACTTTTTATCGCGCTCTGAAGGTGGTTCAATCGAATCGTAAAAACCAGGAATGCGGATGTGCTCCTCGCTATCTTTTAAACTATTCAAAGCCCAAACCAAACGCCAGGCCGCATTTGGAAAAATTGTACCACCGAGACCAGAATGTACGTCAATTTTCGCTGTTTGGATAGAAAGTTCGACATAGCAGATACCGCGCATGCCTAAAAATTGCATCGGTATTTCGCGATGGTCAACTCCACCAAATTCCCAAATACAGGCGTCGGCAGTGAGTAAGGTTTGATGCTGCACAATGAAATCAGAAAGGTGTACGCTTCCGATCTCTTCCTCCCCTTCAACGATAAATTTTACATTACAGGGCAATTCGCCATCCATGTTTAGCAAAGCATCAATAGCAAAAAGGCGACTGACCAAATGGCCTTTGTCGTCATTTACACCACGCGCATAGAGCTTGCCGTGCCGTAAAGTGGGCTCAAAGGGTGGACTATCCCATAATTCGAGGGGTTCAGGAGGCTGGACATCATAGTGATTATAAAAGAGTATAGTTCGATCGTTTCGTTTCCCAACACGCTCAGCCACAACGATGGGTGGGCCTCCGGTTGCCATAATCTGAGTTTTAAAACCGCGTTTTATTAGCATATTGGCAACCATGCCTGCGCTCTTTTCCATGCCTAAGTTTTGAGCAGCGATACTAGGTTGACTACAAAACCATGACAGCTCTGCAATACTCTCATTATGGTGCTTATCAATATATTTATCGATCTTTGTGAATTCGTCCATCGCTATTCTTTTATACCTTGCATAGTTTCAACGGTAAGATGATCGACAACGATTTGCAGCGCTTCTTGATCGCTGGCACCGTTTTCTATGGCACCATGATAGACTTGAATTTGTCGATCGGCGCTAGTGCCCTCTTTAAGGATTGTGTTAAGGTGTGAAATCTCATCACGACTATCTAACTCGTCGAGCACATCATCAACAAATTCTAATATCTCGGCAGTTAGAACATTCATATGTATTTCTTCTTTTTTGCCAAAATCAATCAATTTGCCGTTGATTCCGTAGCGCATAGCGCGCCATTTATTCTCACGTAGATGGTGTAACCGATAGCGTCTCCAGCTTTGATTATTCCGACGTAATTTGAGTAGTTTTGCAACCAGCGCTTGAACCAAGGCGGTAATGGCAACAGCATCTTCAACGCGTGTACAGATATCTGGGATGCGCACTTCCAGTGTATTGAATTTGGGATGAGGACGCACATCCCACCAAATTTTTGTGGGATCGGTTTCGTTCTCAATGTTGGTGATGGCGCCTACGCGTCCTAAAGTGTCTACCAGGGAGAGATATTCGGAATAGGATTCAAAATATGCTGGAATGCCTGTGCGCGGCAGCATTTCAAAAATTACACTGCGATAAGATTTTAACCCAGTATTCAATCCCTGCCAAAAAGGTGAGCTGGTAGAAAGCGCCAAAATATGAGGTAAAAAATAGCGTAATTGATTCATGACATCAATTAAGCGATCTTGATTTTCAGGATCATCCCCAAAGCCAACATGAATATGCATTCCAAAAGTAAGAAGTTGCTGCGCGACCCCTTGCATTCTATCGAGTAATTGGCGGTAGCGTACACCAGCATTGACATCTTGATCTAGCCACGATGCAAAAGGATGAGTACTAGCGGCAGCTATTTTAAGATTGTTAACATCAGCCAATTTCCCAACCGTGCGGCGTAATCGGACGATTTCATGGCGAATCTCTTGCACATTGCTGCATACTTGGCTGCCAACTTCAATTTGACTTTGCATAAACTCAGGCTTGAGATCTTCTTCAGGGAAAATTTGTTTGCCTTGTTCTAAGAATTTTTGCACATAAGAGTGCAGATCGCGCGTTTCTGGATGAATGATCTGATATTCTTCTTCTATGCCAAGGGTGAGCGGAATATTATACATGGGAGGTTATCCTACCTTAAATATTCTGAAACAACGAGGAACAGGGATGAATTTATATATTTTCAAATAGCGGGGAAAGGGATTTTTCCTTTTGGGAGGGGTTTGCGAAATCTTGAAACGAGGTAATCTTCACCACAATATAATAGGAAAGTATAGTGATTAACACAGTTGCAAATCGGAAATTGTGATTCTACTTTCCAAGGATCCAAGTTAAAGAGTAAGCACCAGCCCAAGCAAAAGCTAGCATTTTAACTGTCACACCGAGCCAGCACCAAAACAAAAAATGTCTCCAGGGCATTTTGAGTGAACCAGCAGCCAGGCCAGCGATATCAAAAAACGGGTTGGGCAGTGCGGCTAAAATAAAAATAGTTGGCGAGCCGTACTTCTGCATCCATTTGTAAAATTGATGATAGATTGATGTGCGCTCGACTAGTAATTGTCCTCCAAAACCAGCTAAGTAACCTGAGAGTTCACCGAGAGCACCTCCGGCACCGGCCGCCAACGCTACTCCCCAAGGATTAAAAACTGCACCCATAGTAAAAACAATCGCAATGCCTGGAGCAGGTAGTAGCACTGTGGCATTACTAAGTAAAGCGATTAAAAAAATCCCTGGATAACCGTAAGTCGCCAGTTCACCAGCGCGCTCTCTAACGCTATAAATGGAGACAGTGATGACAATGACAGCCAGAATTGCGAAGGTACGAGCTAGCGCCAAACGGTGATCTTTGATCTTCAAATAGTTTTCTCCGACTATGATATATAGCTAAGAATTTGTTAATAACCGCTCAATTCGTGCAACTACCATATCCAAAGCTACTGTGTTGAAACCGCCTTCAGGGATAATTACATCGGCATAGCGTTTCGATGGCTCAACAAATTCAAGGTGCATGGGACGTACCGTTTTCAAGTATTGCTCAATTACCGATGCTGTTGTGCGACCGCGGTCGCTAATGTCTCGCCGTAAACGGCGAATAAATCGCAGATCAGAATCAGTATCTACGAAAATTTTTACATCAAAAATCTCTCTAAGCGCCCGTTCTGCGAATATAAGAATGCCTTCGACAATGATAACAGCTTGAGGCAAGATACTGATAGTATCATCTTTACGGGAATGGGTTGTGAAATCGTAAGTAGGTAAATCGATCGTGCGCCAAGCCTTTAGAAATTGGATATGTTCAACCATGAGGGCGGAGTCTAATGAATCGGGATGATCAAAGTTTACTTGGTCTCGTTGTGCTTCGTGAAGGGTAATAATGTCTTTGTAGTAGGCGTCATGAGGGAGATAGGCGATATTTTCTGCGCCTACTTGTTTGAGGATAGTATTGGCAACGGTGGTCTTTCCGGAGCCACTGCCGCCGGCAATACCAATGACGAGTGGTGTTGACCGTTTCTGCATAGCTGCATTATACCGGAATTGAGCTCTATCAAGGGCAGAATAAAACTATTTGACCTTTCTTGCACTCTCAATGAACCTTGAGTACAATCCCGATAGATACCTCACTATGAAAAAACCTACACTTTCTCGCCGCGAACTGCTCCAACTTAGTGCGCTGACCCTGGGTACGTTGTCTTTAAGTCCGTTCCAACCCCCACGGGATGATTACGATATCGCCTCTATGCACCTGGCGCGCATAGTTTTAGATCAGCGGGTTGCGATCTACAAGGAGCCTGCCTTTCACAGCGGTATCTACCGGTGGACACGGCAAGACGAACTGCTCAATATCTATTATCAGCTTAATTCAATATCTGGCCCTGCAAATAATCCTCTTTGGTACCGAGTTTGGGGTGGGTATATTCACAGCGCTAACATACAAGTTGTATATGTTCATTATAACGATGTTCTTAAGACCGTTCCGCCGGGAGGACAGTTGACTGAGGTCAGTGTACCCTTTACGCAAGCGTATACCTACACAAGGAGAGATGGCTGGGTACCTAATTACCGTTTGTATTATGAAACAACACACTGGGTCACCGACCTGCTGACGGGACCGGATGGCAGCGCTTGGTATCAACTTACATCTGAACTGACCGATTACCTGGTTTACTACGTACCGGCGATGCACTTGCGTCCAATTCCCGATGAGGAGATCGCTCCTATTTCTCCCGATGTAGCTTTCGAAGACAAGCGTATTGAGGTCACGCTCGAGGATCAGCTTTTGATAGCCTTTGAGCGCAATCGACCGATTTATCGGGCGCGGATTTCCTCCGGATTAGCCGGGCGCGTTGTTCCTGACGGAACGCAAACACCGACAGGAGAATTTCATATTTCGTCCAAATCACCATCCAAGCACATGGGCAATGTGCAGACCTCTGGAGCACCGGATTCATATATCTTGCCTGGCGTACCTTGGACGAGTTTCTTTATACCTGAAACAGGTGTTGCTTTTCATGGTACATTTTGGCACAGTAATTTTGGTGTGCGAATGAGTCACGGCTGTATAAACATGAGCAATCAAGATGCTAAATGGCTCTTTCGTTGGGTTCTACCTGCGTTTAAGCTGCCTGCGCTAGATCGTCAAGATTGGGACGTGCGCGGCTTTGGTACCCAGGTTTTAATCACCTAAATTGGACTTGTTTTCTCCAGTATATTAAAGTAAAATCTTATAAATATGGGTATTCAGCTATCAAGACAAGGATTTCTCAAACTAAGTGCCGCATCAGCTGGTTCGCTGCTAACGCGGCCCATCAAGAGATGGCTGCCAGAGGATTTATTGCGTACCAGTACGCCTGGGGGAGTTGTGCGCATCACCGTGCGCGAAATTGACGTCTTTAAAGAACCAACTAGTTATAGTACAATCACATTTCGGCGTTTTCGGGACGATTTGTTGCCCGTCTTCGAAGAGTTAACCACGCCAGGATCGTTTGCCAATGCCCCTCGTTGGTATCGTGTGCGAGGCGGCTACATTCACAGCATGTATACGCAACGCGTTGACGACCAGATTCTTTCCAAGCCTTTTTCGTGGGTCTCTGAAGAGGGCTGGTTGGGTGAAGTTACGGTCCCTTTTACCCAATCTTATCGCAGTACGTTGACTTATGGCTGGGTGATGACTTATCGTCTTTATTATCGCTCGGTACACTGGGTTACTGCCGTTGAAGAAGGTCCAGATGGTACTGCCTGGTATCGGCTGAGTGATGAACTTTTGCCCATTCACTATCACATCCCTGCTAAACATATGCGCATGATTGAAGGTGAGGAGCTTAGCCCTATTTCACCAGAAGTGCCTTGGGAGGATAAACGAATTGAAGTATCACTCAAAGATCAAATACTAACCGCCTTTGAAGGCGAAACAATTGTGCTGCAGACTTTGATTTCGTCAGGGATACCTAATATGGAGCCAGTTGGTGGAATTCCGACACGAACGCCCGTAGGAAGATTCAACGTACATTCAAAAATGCCCTCTAAGCACATGGGCAATGGCAGTTTAACCAACGATATCCATGCATACGAGCTGCCTGGCGTGCCCTGGGTTTCCTTCTTCGATGAACATGGTGTGGCTTTTCATGGTACTTATTGGCACAATAACTTTGGTGCGCGCATGAGCCATGGCTGTGTTAATATGACCGTGGAAGAAGCCAAATGGCTTTATCGTTGGAACTTACCTGAATCGGCGCCCCATGAGTGGGTGCGTGTCGGTTATGGCACTCGCGTGCACGTTATTTAGTGTGTATATAATGTTCGTGATATAGCAATGTTATTCAATAAGGGGCTGTTGAAGAACAGCTCTTTTATGATTGTCGCGAGGATTGTATATGCGAAGCAAAGGTTTGGGATAATAATTTGGCGTGTTCAGCCTTGCGAGTACTTCAGTGCAATGTTTAGATTTAACGATATTTGCGCATAGTCATATGGTTATATCCGATCGGTGGTGAGAGTATATTTTGAGCATAATACCAATCTATGATGCTAATTACTATAATCATCACTATCAATTCAGGTCATTGGGCTTATTTTCGAGAGGGAAAGCTTACCCAATCATGATCTAAAAGCGGCATATGCTAGATCAGCCAGCAGCAGTTACATTTTTTAAATACTAATTACCAAACTATGCCCATAGCTTTTAACATAGTTTTATTCTAATACAGCTATTGTTTTGCCTAATACTGTAATATCGTAACCGGGCAAATTATTGACCATTGTTTTAAATTGTGGGTCGTCCAAGACAGCCCACAGCGGATCTAATAAATCGCTATTGTAATAGATTTTTGGGACGATTAAATCGTAACGTTCTTGAAAGAGAGCAATAAAATCTAGATCAAGTGCCTGAGCAGCCGCGGCAATCCCCAAGCCACAATCTGCTTTGCCCGACGCTATGGCTGCAGCGACATTAAGATGCGTGAACTCCTCATAGCTGTAGCCCGGAATATTCGCCGAATTCATCCCTAGTTGGTCAAGATGATAGTCTAACAAAATACGAGTACCTGCGCCGCGTTGGCGGTTAATGAAGTGCAATTTGGGGTCGGCTAAATCTTCAAGCGATTGCAGGTTCTTCGGATTGCCCCTCGGAACCAATAAACCTTGTTCACGTCCTACTAGCGCAATTACACGTACAGGCACTTCAGGAAGATACTGACGGATATAGGCTAAATTATATTTGCCGCTATCAGGATCAAGCAGGTGTGCACCAGCTAAATGAGCTTCGCCGCGTTGTAAGGCCACTAGGCCGCCTAAACTACCCACATTGGAGGAGGCCAAGCGTCGGTCGTGTGCAGCTAATAATTGTGCAATGATATCAAGGGTCATATCATGGGACCCAACGGTAAAAATCGTGCGTTTAATGTCTCGGGGTTGGCGGTATAGCCTTACTGTGACTTGCTCTCCTGCCGGCAGCCCTTGCGATCCACTGGGTATGATGACAATTCCATCAGCCCGAACTAAAGAAGAGATCACTCCAGATCCTCGTGAGAGTGGCGCAGCTAAAACACGCTGGCCCACTTGTCCTACCGCGACACGTACATAATCATCATCACCGGCGGGTGAGGTCATTTTTCGTGTCAAAGTGGCTTCAATACGCAATGGTTGCGCAGCGCGGTGGCCCAACCATCGGGCTAAAAGCGGCTCGACAAATATTTCCCCGGTCATCGCCGCTGAGACGGGGTAGCCCGGTACGCCAATTATGGGTATTTTGTGCATGGCGCCTGCGGGTGCCTTAATCATGCCAATAATCACAGGATGCCCGGGCCGCACGGCAACGCCATGAACAAGTACTTCACCGAGGGAGTCTATTACATCGGCCGAAAAATCTTCTGACCCGGCTGATGAACCGGCATTGAGCAAAATTAGATCGTGATCTTTGGCGGCTTCAAGCACACGTGCTTTAATTTGCTCATAGTTATCGGGCGTGATGGAAAATCGGGTTGATTTGCCGCCCCAAGCGTGGATCTGAGCGGCTAATAACATGCTGTTATACTCGATAATCTGGCCTGTTTTTGGTGGCTGACCAATTGGGACCAGCTCGCTACCTGTAGGGATAATTGCCACACGCGGCTGTCGGGCAACGAATAAAACATGATGTCCACAGCCAGCAATGGCACCCAAATCAACCGGACGTAGGGTTTGCCCTGCCGGGAGCACAAATTGTGTCGCGACCATATCTTCTCCCATTGGGCGCACGTGACTCCAGGGGGGTACTGCTGCTCGGATGCGTATGGCGTAGGGATTGCGCGCATCTGAATCAGGTTGTTCGGATTGGTCTACAGGTTCTACATTTTCAATCGGAATGACGGCATTAGCCCAATCTGGCAGCGGATCGCCAGTATCCACATAGACAGTTTGTGAGCCATAAGCCAGCGAGAGAGGCGCAGTTTGCAGAGCACCTTCGGTTATTGATGCATGCAATGCAAAGCCATCCATGGCTGAGGAATGGTAATGAGGTGATGAAATTTTTGCCCAAATCGGTTTGGCCAAAATGCGACCTAGAGCGTGCTCATTAAGCAGAATTTCTTCAACGTCCAAAAGTCTCCACAGGTTAGCATCTTTCAATGCAGCCTCAAGACGAGATTGGGCTTTATTTAAAGGAATATCTTGCAAGTATATTGACATGGTCAGGTATTAGGTCTCAGATATAGTGCATCCGGATTTGCGCAAAGCCTTCAAACCCTGGGACAAGTTATGATCTTTGAGCAATATATAATCGGTGTTAAAGGTTGAGAGTGTAAAAATACTGATTTCAGCCTCGGCCAGTGTTGTTGCCAGTGCGGCTATGATTCCAACCAGTGAAAAATTGAGTTGACCTTGAACTTTCAATGCGCGCCAGCCGCGTTCTGCGGTTATATTTTCTGGAACCGAGGCGTTTTCACAGACAATAGAAAGCTCGTCGGTAGTGCGCGTTAAGGTCAGTAAATGGTGGCCTTGTGCCCAATCTGGAAAAGGACTGTCAGGGTCTAATTGGCAAACAGCCAAACGATCGGGGAGCAGCAGCAAAGTCAAGTTCATAACAATATAATATCTACTTGTTCGCCTGCACTGACCCCGTTGGCGTCTGGGGGGATGCGCAGTAGGCCATCGGCAGCTGCCAAGGTGAAAATTAAATTGCTTTTACCGAAGATAGGTTCAGCTTGATAGCCATCTTCAGACGGAATCAGCTTTATGGGGATCCAATCTTCGCGACCGGCTTGTGAGGCTAAATTGAGTGTCAAGCGCGCGGGTACAAAAGGTTTTGGGCGTGTTTGACGTAGGCCAGTAAGGATATTGATGATAGGCGTAATAAATATGCTGGCATTGACAAGCGCGCTGACAGGGTTGCCGGGCAGCCCAATGACAGCTTTGCCCTCGCAAACACCCAAAATCGTTGGCTTGCCGGGGCGCGTGTTAATGCCATGCACCAAAACGCCAGGCTTGCCTAAGCGGTCAAAAACATTCGCGGTCAGATCTCGTGCGCTAGCTGAGGAGCCGGCTGTAACCACGACGATATCGCATTCCCGATGAGCGCGTGCTACTGCCGTGTCCATAGCGGTAAGTTGATCCGAAATGATGCCATAAGGTACAGGTATGGCCCCTGCCCGCTTTACCACGGCGCTTATGGTGTATGAGTTGATATCTCGGACTTGACCGGGAGAGGGCGATTGCTCGGGAGGTATTACTTCATCGCCACTGGAGATGATCGCGACACGCGGGCGTTTGGCGACAGCGATTTGGACAAAACCCAGAGCCATCAACCCACCAATTTCTGCCGGGCGCAGAAGCGTGCCACTAGGAATAACAACTTGATTGGCGCTGACATCTTCGCCGATTTGCAGCACATTCTCGCCTACGGCCACTGAGCGCAAGATTTCCACTTCATCGTTGCGGGAGGTTTGTGTGTATTCCACCATAATGACAGCATTTGCGCCTGCAGGCAGCATGCCGCCTGTGTGGATCAAGGCGCATTGCACCGCGCTGAGGGAAAAATCTGGGGCAGCGCCCATGGGCACTTCGCCAACCAGCGGTAAATAAGCGGGTAAACTTTCGGCAGCACCGTAAGTGTCAACCGCGCGTAGGGCAAAGCCATCGACGGTGCTGCGGGCAAACTCAGGCAAGGGATGCGGTGCGCGAACTTCCGCTACAGTGACGCGCTGCAGGGCATCGGAGGTTGCTACAATTTCCGAAGAGGGGATAACTTGAAGGTGTTCGAGCAGCCTTTCCAAGGCCTGCTCTGGTGGTATTAAGGTCAGGAATTCGGGCATAATATTACCATTCTAATGAGTGAGAAATCCGAATAACAATAAATAGCTGGTGAGCGTGTATACCGAAACCGCGCTTCCGGATAAGGCTTTCCAATGCGGTTTGGCGCCGGAAGCGATACGGCTAAGATACCAAATTTGGAAAAACGCCAGAGGAAGAACGAAAAAAGTGGGCCATACAATTGCAGGTGATAACCCCATCAACATAGCAAACCCTAAAAGTAAAAAGGCCGATAGGATCAGAATATTGACGATATGCATGCCGCGCTGCCACCCGGCGCGCACTAAAAGCGATTGTTTTTCGTGCTGGCTATCATGATAGAAAGTGGGAAATTTGAAAATAATTAGCGCGGAGGTGTGCAAAAGCATTAAGGGAAATACGCTCATAGCGACAAAACGATGCAATGAACCTGCCTGGAGCAAAAAGGCAAATGCTGGCACCAATACAACACCAAGGATTGAGAGCGTCAACTCACGGTAAACACTATCAACTAAACGTAGGGGCGATATGGCGGCGGCAATCATGCCGCCAACGAGCAAGATCATGATAAAGAGTGCGCTGTTATTTAAGATATCCGCGCGTACAAAGGGGATGGTTAATAGAGCAGTTGTGCTAAGCGCAGCCACTCCAGCCCATAAGCTTTGATTGTTGTCTGAACTATTTGCCCTTAATGAAGCTGGCTGTGCAAAATACAGGTCAAGGCTGTGACCGCCAAGCTGTAAAGACAGCAACCAAGCACTACCTAGGAGAAAGCGATTCAAATCTAGGGAGATGCCTAAATAACGAGTAATTGCTGCGCCTAAAGCGTAGGTTAACGCAACGTCAAGAAGCCACAGCGGGCGCAAGTAGGATAAAAAACGAGGAGCAAGGTTATTACTCATAGCGTAAATATTATTCGGAGGCCTGCGCGTTGAGGGTCTTACGGATATCGCGTTGATGAATTTGATTGTGACGATAGACTAATTTAATCATCTCTTCAATGGGTGCTGATTTGAACCATGGGTGCCGGCCGATTTTATCTAGATTTGCGTCACTAATTTGAGCTACCATTGCGATCATTTGCTGTCGAGCTTCGATAAAAGCATCCATTAATGCAATGGGAGAAAAGCTCTCAAGCTTATTTACGGCACCTTCGTTATATTTGTCAATATCAAAATCTTTGGGCAACGTGCCACTGTCATTGATAATATTTGTTACCAGGCGGGCGATACTTTGCTCGGTGGATACAAAGTGGGCTAAAATTTTTTGTACCGTCCAGGATGTGCCTTCAGAATAAACCTGAATAAACCACTGTTCTGTATCTAACGCTTCAAAAAAATACTGTGTTTTTTTAGCTCCTTTTTCCAACCGCTGTGTAAGATAATCATTACGTTTAGTCATATTAATTTCCTAGATATTTGATGAGAAAAGATTGTTGTCCTATTTTTTTTATTATTGGAGCTGATTATCAAAGGAATCGAGCTCCTACACATGTTCTGTGACTAGGTTCCAAGTATACCGTAATCACCTGAGAGATAAATGAGGGTCTTTAGGAATTGCGGTGATAATTTAAGGATATGAGCGTTTTAAACTGACCAATCGCCAAATATTCTATTGATCGCAATCTATTGATCGCAATAATTTACAAATCGTAAAAATGATATAATCACAAATATATACATTTTTGCAGCCTTTTAAATATTTTACCTAGT
>PVMS01110746.1_pt1 | contig 16974 bp, 10 predicted proteins | sample 1853461 | NCBI WGS metagenome assembly PVMS01 (sample SAMN08582032, study PRJNA380276) | Marine sediment metagenome, whole genome shotgun sequencing project. | isolation source: ocean sediment barecode stripped | collected 2017 | reverse complement strand
CATCGCCTTGGTCACAACCATTGTCATACTGATTTCAATTACCCGAAAAAATCCTTTAACCATTCCTCAAAACCGGCCTTGAAAACGTTCATCTTGATAATGAACCGGTGATGCGCTAATACATAATTGCTATTATCCTCGATCCATACGTACTGAAGGCATTGAAGATGAAAAAGAGAAGCTACTGGGCAGACAATTATATTGAAAACAGACTGACTGTCCAACCGGCTATCCGGATGATCAGGCCCGGACAACGGGTATTCATCGGTTCATCCTGTGGAGAGCCCCAGCATCTGGTCCAGGCATTGGCGGAAAACGTCTCCCGGTTTCCAGATATCGAAATCGTCCGGCTGCTGGCCTTGGAGAGCGCACCGCTGACGCTGATTGCCAACAAAGCCCATGATCAAAGTTTGAATATCCGTTCTTTTTATCTGGGTTCAGGCAAACCCAACGGTATGAAACAAAACAAACGGTTTATCACGCCCATAAACCTCTCTGCGATTCCCCGCCTTTTTGCAACCCGAAAAATGCCGATTCATGTTGCGCTGATTCAGGTCACTCCACCGGATGATTTTGGTTGGATGAGCCTCGGAATTTCCGTTGATATTACTTTTTCCGCCGCCATGTCCGCCGACCTGGTCATTGCTCAGGTCAACGAAAAAATGCCGAGGGTATTGGGGCGAAGCTTTATTCATGTCAACGACGTGGATATTTTTGTTGAGCATGATGAGGATCTGCTGACCATCGGAAAGGGACCTGACCTGGAATCAGCAAACATTATCGCTCAATATGTCGCCAGGCATGTGGACGACGGATCCACCCTTCAGATCAGTCTGGGCGCAACACATCAGGCGACGCTACTCGGGCTTTCGGACAAAAACGACCTGGGTATCCATACTCAATTTCTGACAGACACCATCCAGCATCTGGTTTCCATGGGAAATATTTCCAACCGCAAAAAAGGGTTCAATGATGAAAAACTGGTTGCCAGCAGCGCCATCGGATCAGAAAATCTGTATGAATTCTTAAACGATAACCCGTCTATTGAATTTCACCCATCTGATTATGTCAACGATCCGGGTATCATTTCCCGTCACAATAAAATGGTTTCCATGAATGTGGCCATGGCGATCGATCTCACCGGTCAGATCGCTGCCGATGCCCTGCCCTACAACTATTTTTCGGGCATCTCCGGAATGCTCGATTTTATCAGAGGATCCGCTATGTCCCCTGGCGGAAAATCCATCCTCATGCTGGTTTCAACCTCCAAAGACGGCAAAAAGAGCCGGATTGTTCCCATGCTTAACGATACCGCCATTGTGGTACCCAGAGGGGATGTTCATTATATTGTAACAGAATTTGGTTCGATCAATCTCTTTGGAAAGAGTTTACAGGAACGCGCTTTGGCGTTGATCAGCATTGCGCATCCCAACTTTCGTGATGAACTGTTTGATAAGGCAAAAGAGATGGGTCTTCTGGACGCAGCCCGAAAACGGTCCGAGCTCTTACACGGTATTTACCCACTAAAATTGGAAGAATCACGAACCATCGACGGTCAACAAATGGTCATCAGGCCGGCAAAACCGGTTGATGAACGCCGGATACAGGAGCACTTTTATTCCCTTAATAAAGCGGATGTGGTTTCGCGCTTTTTCCATGAGAAATCCCATTTTGTCCGGGAAGAAATGAAGGGCCTTTCACAGATCGATTATATCAAAGATCTGACCATTGTCGCGGTCGTTGGGGAATTCGGCTTTGGCCGGGTGGTGGGTGTAGGCGAATATTTTCTGGAACCGGCAATGAACGTTGCGGAAGTGGCGTTCTCAGTAAGCAAGGAATTCCAGCGAAAAGGCCTGGGTAAAATTCTCCTTTTCAAACTGACAGAGGCAGCCAGGGAGCACGGGATTTCCGGATTGGTCGCTTACACCTCACCCAACAACCATGGGATGATTCGACTGTTTAAAACCTTGCCGTTCAAAACACGCTCATCCTACGACGGCGGCGTTATTTCCCTCACCTGCCGGTTTGATGAACCGAAACACGACTGATAAGGCATTTCAATGAATACTCATAAAATCCAGTTCCATCCGTATCAAAAAAAAATAACCGTCCAAGACGGGGCCAATCTGATCCGAGCCGCTCTGGAAGCCGGTGTCCATATTAACGCATCCTGTGGGGGTGAAGGTGTTTGCGGCAAATGCCGGGTCATCATCGAAAAAGGGAAAGTTGCGGGCGGTATTTCAGAAAAATTAAGCCGACAGGATATTGACGAAGGGGTTCGCCAGGCATGCAAGGCCACCGTTAAAAGTGACCTTGTGGTTCGGGTTCCTGTGGAATCCGACATTGATTCCAGTATCTTGAATTTACAAAGCACACCGAGAAAAACGGCCCGGATCCAGGAAATGAACCTGGACGAACTGAAAGAAAAGGGGCTGTTTGTCCCTCCCGTGGAAAAAATCTATCTTGAACTTCCTCAACCCTCTGTCCAGGACAACCTTCCCGACATTACCCGGTTGATCAGTTCTCTAAAGCTCAACCACGACGAACACCGCCTGGTGGTGGATCTGTCTGTCATCCGTAAAATTCCGGAAGTATTGAGAAAAAATGCCTTTAAGGTAACCGCCACCCTTGCCCGCCCTGTCCGTGAAGTTGGGGGACAAACACGTATTATCAATGTCCAGCCCGGCGACACCACCGACAGAAATTATGCTGTTGCCATGGATGTTGGAACCACGACGCTTTACGGCCAGTTGATCGATTTAAAAACCGGAATCGCCCTGGCGCAATACGGCCAATTCAATGGCCAGATCAGTTACGGCGAAGACGTCATCAGCCGGATCATATATGCCGAAAAACCGAATGGACTGGAAAAACTCCATCAGGTTGTCATCGAAAGTATTAATAAAATAATCAAAAAAATCATCCAGCGGAGCAAGATTGACCCTGATGAAATTTCAACCATCACTCTGGCTGGAAATACAACCATGACGCAGCTTCTTCTGAAAATAAACCCCAATTCGATTCGACGGTCGCCTTATGTGCCGGCCGCCACCTTATATCCGCCGATAAAAGCTTCTGAACTCGGCATTGCCCTGGGAGATCACGTGGCTGCGCTGGTTTATCCCGCAGTATCCAGCTATGTGGGAGGGGATATCGTTGCCGGCGTCATGGGATCGGGAATGTACCGGACAGAGGAGCTGACCCTGTTTATGGATATCGGCACCAATGCTGAAATCGTCATCGGCAACAAGGACTGGCTCGCCTGTGCAGCCTGTTCGGCCGGTCCCGCTTTTGAAGGCGGGGGCATCACATTCGGTATGCGTGCCACAAAAGGGGCCATTGAAGATTTTTCCATTGATCCCCATACGCTCGAACCCATGAATATCACCATTGGAAATGTCACCCCCAAAGGCATTTGCGGGTCCGGATTGATCATCATTGTTGCTACCCTTTTCGAGTTGGGTGTGATTAATCATGCCGGAAAATTTAACCGAGACCTGAACACCCAGCGGATCAGACAAACTGAAGGTATCTGGGAATATGTTCTGGCTTGGAAGAATGAAACCCAAATACAACGAGATGTGGTATTGACGGAACCCGATATCGACAATCTGATCCGTGCCAAAGGCGCTCTGTACAGTGGATGTATGACAATGTTGGAAGCAGTGGGGCTTCGCATTCAGGATGTGGATCGAATCTTTTTGGCTGGCGGGTTCGGGAGTTACGTGGACCTGGAAAAAGCGATTACCATCGGGCTGTTGCCTGAAATCGATACGGATAAAGTGGTTTTTATCGGAAACGGATCGCTCATGGGCGCCAAAATGAGTTCCCTGACCAATCGAATTCGAAAAGATGTGGTTGAAGTGACTAAAAAAATGACCAATTTTGAGCTTTCGGAAACCCCGTCTTACATGGATAATTATGTGGCGGCCCTGTTTCTCCCCCATACGGATCTGGAGCATTTTCCCAAACTCAAATCGCGGTTGGACGCCTTAAAGCATACAGTATAGACCTGGAATCTACTGGGAATCTCAAAATTTTCTGAACCCTATGTTATCTTCCAAACAGCTGAATCCATCCAAAAAACTAAATATTATTCATTAGTTTCATTTATTGACAACTTTGTTGCCGTGTTATAAAAAATACTTTTTATTACCCCATTGAGATGGTTTTATAAAAAGTTCGATTTTGTTTACATGACGACTATTTTTAAGTTTCTTGAAATGCTTCGCCAAGTTGTAAAAACTCAGGCTAACGCCTTCAAACAACTTATAATTTTTAAGGCTCAGCGTTTCATGGCACTTTTTTATAAAATACTCAATATCGTTTACAAATGACTTTTTATGAGATTGCCGATTGTAATTTCAGACAAAAATCTCTGTTGTGTCCGAACGCAACATTGCATCCGGATCAATCGTTTACAGTATTATCCGCCGTCTTCAAGATCTTAAGATCTTAACATATCTAAATGGAAATAAAAAAAAGAAAGGGGGGATGGAAATTATTTTTGACATAACGTGCATTGCAACAGTTGAGCATATTTTGATAACACAACTATCTAAAATCAATAATATTTTATTAGGAGGTAATTTTGGGCTTTGAATTTTATAAAGAAAAATATTCAGGGAATATAAAAACGATTACCATTGGGAAAGGAGAAAAAGCGGTCACTCTCGGCGGTGAAACCTGCTATCCGTTCTATCAGTTCGAAGGTGACATGCCCAATAAGCCTAGAATCGCGATGGAAATATGGGATATGGAACCGGAAGATTGGCCGGAATCCGCCTTGCATCATTTCAAAGATGTGGTTTCTGATCCGGTGGCCTGGGCAAAAAAATGTGTCGACACCTTTGGAGCTGAAATGGTCGTTCTCCAGCTCAAAAGCACCGACCCCAATGGAAATGACGCGAGCCCCGAAGAGGCTGCGGCAACCGTAAAAAAGGTGAGTGAAGCCATCGATGTTCCGCTGATTGTCTGGGGTTCGGCCAATCCGCAAAAGGACGAGGAGGTTTTTAAAAAGGTATCTGAAGAATGCCAGGGTCAAAATCTCACCATCGGTCCTGTGGAAGATAAAAACCACAAAGGGATCGGCGCCAGTGCTATGGGATATGGCCATACCGTAATTTCATCATCTCCCATCGATGTCAACCTGGCCAAACAGGTGAATATTCTTCTGGAAAACCTGGGCATGCCGATGGACAAACTGATTATCGACCCCACCACCGGGGGCCTGGGTTACGGTTTGGAATATTCCTACTCCGTTATGGAACGTCTCAGAATGGCGGCTTTGACCCAGGGTGATGCTAAACTGCAATTACCGATTATTAATAACATCGGTAATGAAGTTTGGAAAAGTAAAGAAGCAAAAGAATCGGCCGAAGCGGCACCACTTTTGGGGAACCCGGAAAGACGGGGAATTCTCATGGAGGCCGTTTGTGCCGTGAGCTACTTGATGGCCGGATCAGATCTTCTGATCATGCGGCACCCTGAAGCCATTCGGTTGATCAAAACGTTCATCGACCTGGCCGTTGACGGCGGCTTGGCAAATGACGTGGCACCCATTTCAACCCAGTTGGACAAAATGGATATCGATCTTCTTTCGCTGGCGCCTGAACCTGATTTAACCATCCAAGAAGAGAAGCCTAAAGAGGTGGCTGTGGCCAAAAAAAAGACACCCAAAGCCAAAGCAACACCTCTAAAAGCAGCCGCCACAACCCAAAAGGCAGATCCCAAACCTGAGGTCAAAGCCAAAACGGAAACTAAAGTAAAAGTAAAAATAAAAATAGACGCCGAGGCTGAATCCGAGGCCAAAGCCAAAGCTGAAGCCAAAGCCAAGGCTGATGCTGAAGCTGAAACCAAAGCCAAAGCAGATGCCGAAGCCAAAGCCGAGGCTGATGCGAAAGCAAAAGCGGCAGCCAAAATAAAAGCCGACGCCGACGCCAAGGCATCTCGGGACGCTGAAGAAGAAGAAATCCGTCAAAAACGGATTAAGGAACGCGACGCGCTTGAAGAAAAGCGCGAAGCAATTCAAATAGAAAACGGGGCTATGACGGCAGCCAAAGTCCAAAAAAGTATGACGGACAAACTGATTGAGAGACTCGACAGCATCCACAAAAGAGTCGCTTAATCCATATTGGGCTAACAGGAGGTCGCTGATATTAGGACCCTTTCTGAAAAACCAACAAATAAACTATGATCTTTTATAATTCAGATCATTTCAATATGAGGAGGAACCTCTAATGGCAGAAGAAATTAGAAAAAAACTCAAAAAATTAGCGGACCCTGAAGCCGCATCGATCGATATCGCCACTCAGCAGCTGATCAAGCGGGCACAGGATTTTAATATTGATACGGTATTTGATCGTGCCGCCAACATGAAACAGTGTACTATCGGCCTCCAGGGGATCTGCTGTAAAGTTTGCGCCATGGGACCTTGTCGCCTGCCGCTGCCCAAAAATGGTATTGAAGGCGAAGATACGCGCAAAGGCCTCTGTGGCGCCACGGCCAACACCATCGCCGCACGCAATTTCGCCCGAATGGTGGCTGCCGGAACAGCGGCTCATTCTGATCACGGCCGCAGTGTGGCGGAAGTTTTCTTATCTGTCGCGCGTAAAGAAACCGATGACTACAAGATTAAAGACCCGCTCCGTCTGCTTCAAATCGCACCCTGTTTCGATGTTGCCACCACGGTGGAAGTCGATGGCGAGGTCAAAGACCGAAATATAGATGAAATCGCCTTGGATGTGGCTGAAAAAGCGATTGCTGAATGGGGTAAACCGGAAGGTCATTTGCATTATCTGAAACGGGCACCGAAGCCGCTCCAGGAAAAATGGAAGAAACATAGGGTGGAGCCCAGGTCCATCGATCGCGAGGTGGTGGATATCATGCATCGCACCACCATGGGAGTGGATCAGGATTACGTCAATATCATGAAGCAGTCGACTCGCGCATCGCTGGCCGACGGTTGGGGTGGGGCCATGATAGCCACCGACCTGCAGGATGTGATGTTCGGCAGCCCCTCGCCACTGCAATCTGAAGCCAACCTGGGCATCATGAAGCAAGACCATGTCAACATTATCATCCACGGTCATGAACCGGTACTCTCTGAGATGATTATTGCTGCGGCCCAAAGCCAGGAAATGATCGATTACGCCAAATCCAAAGGGACTAAAGGATTCAACTGGGCGGTATCTGCTGTACCGGCAATGAGATGCTGCAGCGACATGGCATACCGCCGGCAGGAACCTTTTTGCAGCAGGAATTAGCCATTATCACCGGTGCTTGTGACGCCATGGTGGTCGATGTGCAGTGCGTATTCCAGAATCTGGCCAATGTGGCCAGCTGCTTCCATACCAAGCTGATCACCACCCATCCCATGGCCAAAATGGAACAGTCCAACGTGATTCACATCGAATTTGATGAACACCACGCCATGGAAGATGCCAAACGCATCGTTAAAATAGCCATCGATAATTTTAAAAATCGTAGCGCCGACGTTATGATTCCCCAGGTCAAAGCCACTCAGATTGCCGGATTTGGTGTGGAATCCATTAAATACCATTTAGGGGGCACATTTCGCGGTTCCTACTACACCTTAAATGACAACATCATCAACGGCCGTATTCGCGGTATCGGCGCGATTGTCGGCTGTAACAACGCCCGCACCAAGCACAACAATTTCCTCATCGAACTCACCAAAGAGCTCATCAAAAATGACGTACTGGTACTCACCACCGGTTGTGCCGGCATCGCCTGCGGCATGCATGGATTGCTGACCCCGGAAACCGCCGGTGTTTATTGTGGTCCGGGTCTGGCGGAAGTCTGTGAAACAGTCGGTATTCCCCCGGTCCTCCATCTGGGTTCCTGTGTGGACAACTCGCGTATACTCCTGGCAGCCACTGAAATCATCAAAGCCGGTGGTCCATGGAAAGATCTGTGCGACATTCCGGCAGCCGGATCGGCGCCTGAATGGATGAGCGAAAAAGCCATTGCTATTGGTCAATACGTGGTATCCTCTGGAATTTACACCGTTTTCGGAGGCCAGTTGCCTTTGGATGGCGCCCCGGAATTTAAAAAATACCTTTTCGAAGACATCGAGAAGCTATACGGCGGACGGTGGGATGTGGCAGCGACACCCCACGAAATGGCACAGAAAATGATCATGCACATTGATGCCAAGCGAAAGGAAATGGGTATAGACAAAGCCAGAGATCGCGTACTCATGGATATGACCGACCGTCAAGCGCTTGAAGCATCCGCTTAAACAAGAAATCATAATGAGAGATAACCTTTTAAATCATAATATCCTCACAGAAGGAGGAACCATATGTCTAGATTAGTCGCATTTGCAGCCATTCAGGGTGGCTATAATATCGTTTCGAAGGTCGAAGGAAAGTATAAAAAAGCACTCAAAACTTATGACGCATCAACCAAAGTCGGATTTCCTAATACCGCTTACTACCTGCCGGTCATTTATTCCTTGCTGGGTATGAAAGTGGAAACCCTTGAAGATATTCAAGCACCGCTTGAGTTTTCACGTAAATTATTGCCTCCGCATGTCAAGGGATTTAACCATCTACCCTATCTGGGGCCATTGTTGGATGCAGGCATAGCCGCTCTTTTCGCATTTGAGATCGAAGAAGCTCTCCGGTACCTGGAAGATCCCGACTTTTATCTGCATTCTGAAGATATCGACGAAGCTGCTGGAAAAATATGGCTCGGCGCTGCCGATGACACGGTATTTAGGAAACGGGGTGTGGAGTTTGTCGACGGTACCGCCCCCGGATTTGCGGCCATGGTCGGTGCCGCTCCGGATCCGGAAACCGCTAAAATGATCGTGGAAGAGTACCAGCGACGAAGCTTGTATATTTTCTGCGCAGCCAACCAAAACGGTACGACCATCATCGAACAGCTTTTGGAAGCCGGTGTTCAGGTGGGTTGGAACACCCGGATCGTACCTTTCGGGCCGGACATCTCGTCCGCCATTTTCGCCCTTGGATTCGCCAACCGTGCTGCCATGGCATTCGGCGGTGTGGAGCCCGGGGATTACAAACGGATGCTGCTGTATAATAAAAACCGTATTTTTGCTTTCGTCAACGCTCTAGGTGATGTCAATGCCGAATGGGCGGCAGCGGCGGCCGGATGTGTGAACTGGGGTTTCCCCACCCTGGCGGACACGGATATTCCGGAAATTCTTCCCACCGGTATCTGCACCTATGAACACGTCGTTGCCAATGTCGCCCATGCTGACATGGTTCAGCGATCCGTTGAAGTCAGAGGTCTCAAAACAACCGTGTCGGAAATTGAAATCCCCTGCTCCTTCGGACCGGCCTTTGAGGGCGAGCGCGTTCGGGGCGCCGATCTGTACATGCAGATGGGAGGCGGAAAAACACAAGCCACCGAGCTTGTAAAAATGGCCGATATGAAAGATATTGACGATGGCAAAGTGAACATCATCGGAAAAGATCTTGGGGATATAAAAGAAGGCCAAACACTGCCCCTGGGTATCTATGTGCAGGTTGCCGGCCGCGAAATGCAACCCGACTTCGAACCGATCCTTGAGCGGCAGATTCACCATCTGGTCAACTACATCCAGGGTGTCATGCATATCGGACAACGGGATATCTCCTGGATCCGCGTCGGCAAAACAGCTTTTGAAAAAGGATTTACGTTAAAAGATATCGGTGTCGTGCTGCATGCCAAATTTCATCAGGATTTCGGCGCCATTCTGGATAAGGTCGAGGTGACCCTGTACACAGACAAAAAAGATGTAGACGATCTCACCCAGCGGGCCAGGGGCGAATATAAAAAGCGAGATGAACGGGTTGAGAACATGACCGATGAGGATGTGGAGACCTACTATTCCTGCACCCTCTGCCAGTCTTTTGCACCCACCCATGTATGCTCGGTCAGCCCCGAAAGAACCGGTCTCTGCGGCGCATATAACTGGATGGACTGCAAGGCTTCATTCGAAATCAACCCCACCGGTCCTAACCAGCCGATTGAAAAAGGAGAATGTCTGGATCCGGTACTGGGTCAATGGAAAGGGGTAAACGATTTCATCAACCAGGCATCCAGAGGGGCCATCACCAGCTACAACTTCTACTCCATGGTCATTGAACCCATGACAACATGCGGGTGCTGTGAATGTATCGCCGCTATGCTGCCATCCTGTAACGGTGTGATGACCGTCAACCGGGATTATACCGGGGAAACCCCCTGCGGTATGAAGTTCACCACTCTGGCGGGTGTTATGGGCGGCGGTGCATCTTCTCCGGGTTTTGTAGGGCATTCCAAGTTCAACGTAACCCAACGCAAATTTATCAAAGGGGACGGTGGACTGCTCCGAATGGTATGGATGCCCAGAAGCCTTAAAGAGGAAATCAAAGATCGGATTATAAAGCGCGGCGAAGAGCTGGGTTGTCCCGATCTGTATGATATGATCGCAGACGAAACAATTGGAATTACCGAAGAAGAGATTATGCCTTTTCTTGAAGAAAAAGGCCATCCGGCACTTTCCATGGGCCCGATTATCGGCGAATAAACAAACTTTTCATAATCCGGGGTGCTGTACTGCATCCAGTATGCAGCTCAGCACCCGGATTGTAGAAATCATACTTTACAACTGAAGATAAGGAGATAAAAATGGCATTAACCGGGATTCAGATTTTCAAACTTCTTCCGAAAACCAACTGCAAGGAATGTGGTGTTCCCACCTGCCTTGCTTTTGCCATGAATTTGGCTTCCGGAAAGGCGGAATTGGATAGCTGTCCGTATGTATCCGATGAAGCCAAAGAACAGCTGGCCGAAGCATCCGCTCCACCGATCCGACCTGTTGTTGTTGGGAAAGGGGTCCGGGCATTTAAAACCGGTGGTGAAACGGTCCTATACCGGCATGAAAAAACCTTTTTTAATCAAACCGCCCTTGCCGGAACAATTGCTTCAGATATATCCCTGTCGGAGCTGGAAACCAAACTCAAAGAATGGAATGCGTTTCAGTATGAACGGGTCGGTCTTAATTTAAGACCCGAACTCGTGGCTCTAAAGGACGTCAATGGCGATAAAGATGCCTTTGCTGAAAAGGCAAAAGCGATCACAGAGACATCCGAGTTCAATCTGGTGTTGATGAGCGAGAATGTGCAAGTGATGAAAGCCGGTGTCGCGGTCAGCGGTTTTAAACGCCCGTTGATTTATGCGGCAACCGAATCCAATCTGGATGATTACGGTAAACTGGCAAAAGAAAACAACCTCCCCCTGGCGGTCAAAGCGGATTCCGTGGAAGGGCTTGTTCCGCTGACCGAAAAATTATCGGCAATGGGATTAAAGGATTTGATCCTGGATCCGGGTTCCAGGGAGATTAAGCAATCCCTCGAAGACCTGGTCGCCATAAGGCGGGCAGCCCTCAAGGATGGAAATCGAAGCATCGGTTTTCCGACCATCACTTTCCCCTGTGAGATGGCGTCCAACTTGGATATGCAAGCCCTCATCACCGGTATGCACATTGCCAAATATGGGGGTATTGCGGTTCTTTCAGACTTTTCGGGTGAAGCCTTGTTTCCCCTGCTGCTGGAAAGACTCAATATTTTTACCGATCCTCAACGTCCCATGACGGTAACCGAGGGAATCTACGAAATCGGAAATCCGGATGAAAACTCACCGGTCATGATAACCACGAATTTTGCGTTGACCTATTTCATAGTTTCAGGCGAAATCGAAGGCAGCAAGATTTCGACCTGGCTGCTAATCAAAGATGCCGAAGGACTGTCGGTGATGACCGCGTGGGCAGCCGGAAAATTTGCCGGTGACGATGTGGGACTCTTTGTAAAAAAATCGGGAATTGAAGATAAAATCAACCACAAGGAAGTGATTATTCCCGGATATTCAGCAGCCATTGCCGGCGAGGTAGAAGAAGAATTACCGGGCTGGACCGTCACTGTTGGGCCAAGAGAAGCGGCACACATTCCCGGTTTTCTCAAAGCTCGATAACCAGCTATAATATAAAAGGAGGTGAAATGTTTCTACTCGGTGAAAGTTTAAACGTCATATCAAGGAAGATCGGCCGGGCATTTAAAGAGCGAGACCCCAAACCGATCCAGGAAGAAGCTCTCTTTCAAAAAGAGAAAGGGATGGACTATATCGATATTAATTTGGGCCCTGCCAAAAAAGATGGCCATGAACTGATGCCGTGGATCGTTGAAACGGTGCAGGAAGTGGTCGATGATGTTCCTTTGGTACTGGATACATCCAACATCAATGCCATCCAAGCCGCACTCAAGGTCTGCAAACTTCCCCCATTGATCAATTCGATCATGGTTCGGCCGGAACGGTATGAGCAGATGGTGCCTCTGGCAGTCGAGCACAACTGTGATTTTATTGCTTTAATGTGGGGTCCGGATGGATTGCCCAGAGATGAGAACGAACGTGCCGCCCTCTGCGTGGAGCTGCTCTACTTTGCCAATGAAGCCGGCATTCCCAATGAAAGAATATGGGTCGACGGTATTGTCACACCGCTCAACATCCAGCAACCACAGCTCATGAGTCTTATGGAGTTTCAGGGAATGATTCAGGATATCGCCCCAGGCGCCAAAAGCACATGCGGCCTGTCCAATATTTCCAATGGTCCTCCTGAGCATCTGCGCCCCATCTTGAATCAGACCTACATGGTCATGCTGGAAAAATACGGCATGTATTCGGTAATCGCAGATCCGCTCGATGAGAAATTGACGCAAATCGCCAAAGGGGAACGCCAAGACATCGTGGATTTGATCTACAATTTGCTGGACGGCGATGAGCCCGATATGGACAGCCTTTCCAAAGAGATGCAGGATTACGCAAAAACCACCAACGTCATCCTCGGCAAAAGCCTCTATTCGGATTCGTGGCTTGAAATTTAATTGTTGCCTTACTGAATCAGATATGCAAGATTGCATCAACAAACAGCCTCCTCTGCTTTGGAGGTTGTTTTATTATGAATTTTGAATACCGGTTGTGACACCTGAACTTGTGCTGAAGCGGAACTCTAATGTTGCAGTCAAAAATGGAACATCTCTACCTGACTCTCTATCGGACCGGAAATGACTGACCTGAAAAACCGGTATTCAGAATTCAGATTTTTAAACTATTATGCCACGTATCGACGACTATATTACCTCGAAAAAAATTGCTACTGAATCCCTCTCACAAGAACCGTTTAAATCCATTTTAAACCGTTCGGGCTTTGACACCCCGGCTGGAGATACCCTCCAGGTCAATTTTCTCAACCGGCAATATCATATTTCTTTACCCGGTTTTTCTTTTATTGATTTTCATGAGAAAGAGAAAGAAGTACCGATTCAGGAACAGATCCTAATTTTGCATTATATGATGGCAAATCCTATTCCGGAACCCACCGGAAAATGGATCGCATATCGTGAGATTCCCGATGCATCATTTTATTTCAGCGCTTTTGTCAAGCGCGCCATCGATCCGCTCAAAAAGGTTTTTAGCAGCAACCTTTCAGGATTTCAAAAAGCAGCTCCCAAAATTAACGGTACGCCGGTTGAAGACGGCGATGCCGCCTTTTTGTTCAATCCGTTTCCGAAAGTGCTCCTGAAAATGATCATATGGGAGGGCGACGAAGATTTCTCAGCCGAAGCCAATATCATTTTTGATAAAAATATCGGCCACATACTCTCCCCGGAGGATGTGGCATGGTTGTCGGGAATGGTCGTTTATCGTCTTATTGCGCTTTCTCACTCATAGATCGTGTCTGAATGAAAACTCTCTTTTTAGCCCAAATTTGTGTTGGATATTAAATTGTACTCCTTAAAACAGAGGACGTATACCTGGGGTTAAAATTTTAATCCATCTTGATCTGAACAAGAAATCCTAATTTTCGTTCGGGCACTCGATATCATCGCTTTTAACCGTTTTTTGCGATTTTGGTCTTTTGAATCAACCCATGTTTCTCAGATCGCTTTTCCGAATTTTACCGCTTTTGGTCATGGGCATTTTTTCTAAAAAAGCGATTTTCCGCGGATAGGCATGTTTTTCGAGGTTTTCCCGGACATGTTCCTTGATCCGTTTTTCAAGGTTGGCATCCGGCTGAACACCTTTTTTCGGAACAATAAAGGCCTTGACAACTTCACCCCGCACCGCGTCCGGCACACCCAAAACACATACATAAGAAACCGACTCCAGGGACATCAGGCAGGCTTCGATTTCGCCGGGTCCGATACGATAGCCACCGCTTTCAATGATATCGTCTTCTCTGCCTGCAAACCAGAAGTATCCATCATTGTCCTTTATTGCATAATCGCCGGTACGCAACCAATCACCGATATATTTTGCTGCAGTCGCCTTGGGGTTGTTCCAATATTCAAGAAACATGACGGGATCGGGCCGCTTCACCGCGATTTCACCCAGTTCACCCGGTTGCACCAGTCCCCCGCTTTCATCGATAATACCGACTGTGTGTCCGGGGACCGCCTTGCCGATGGTGCCTTGAACGATCGACATTACCGCGGAACAAAATCCAATCACCAAATCGCATTCCGTTTGGCCGTACTGTTCATTAATTTCGGATTTAAGCGCTTTTTTGCTCCACTGCTGCAGTTCTTCGCCCAGAATTTCACCACCCACGGTAATGGACCTGAGATGGATATCGTACTTCTCCTCGGGCTTCTCAACCGCATGCATCATCATCCGCAACACCGTCGGAACCGCCATGAGATTTCGGACACCATATTTTGCCATCATATAAAGCGTTTTTTCAGGATCAAATTTGGGCGAGCGGTATGAAAGCACCGAAACACCATGATGCAAAGCCGGAAACAGCGCATCATAGGAACCACCGATATAGGCCCAATCCAATGGTGTGTACATCAAATCCCCTGATTTGGGAAACAGATTGTGGTAGAATTCAAACCCCGGAAGGATTCCAAGCAACAGACGATGAGCGTGCAGGGTCCCTTTGGGTTGACCGGTGGTCCCGGAGGTATAGATGATTAGCGCCGGATCATCCGATCGGGTGGTTAAGGGCTTGAACCGATCGCTTCCGGATTCGACACGTTCCCAAAAGTCAATGACATCCGCTTCCCATGGCGCGTCGATTGCCATGATACATTTCAGATTCGGGAGACGGTCTTTGATTTTAATGATTTTGTGAAGATTTTTCCGATCGGTAATGACCGCTTTCGCCCCACTGTCGCTTAAACGATATTCAATAGCCATGGTGCCGAAAAGGGTCAGAAGCGGCAGGGCAATGGCTCCCACCTTGTATATGGCGATGTGTGAAATGAGGGTCTCGGGGCATTGCGGCAGTAAAATTCCCACCCGGTCTGTTTTATTAATTCCAAAGGCAGACAGCGTATTTGCCAGCTGGTTCGACTTTTTCTTGAGCTCCCAAAAAGTGTATCTCTCTTCCTTCTCATCCGGGCTGACGTGAATAAGGGCGATTTTTTGCCGATCTTGAGCCCACCTGTCGCAGATATCAACACCCACATTAAAGGTCTTGGGAATTTTCCATTCAAAACGATTGTATATTTCCCCGTATGACCGGCCCTTCAACATGGGATCCCTTTTACCGCAAGTTTTTCAAAAGCCTTACTGATTTTGATTATTTCTTAAAAGGTCCGATTTAGCTCTCTCTGAGACTCCTTCCGAGCCTCCTAAATTGCTTCGCTAAATTGTCAAAATGGGACTAACACCCTAAAACAAGTTATGATTTTAACGTTTAACATTTCATTGTGCTGTCTTGAAAAAAATACGCGATGTCACTTACAAAAAACTTTTTACGAGATTAGTCAATCTTCATTTTTCCGCATTCGCTCAAGCTGTCGCTTCACATATCCTTGCTGCCCTTCGGAATGAATGCAGGCAAGTAAATGGGCAGCCTCGATTTCGAGTGTTTGTTCAAAGCTGGAGTGAAGGCCCAAGTCAATAGCAACCCGGGAGAGTTTGGTGGCCAGCGGAGAACGATTGTTAATCTTTTGGCACATTTTCAAGGCTTGTTCCAGAAGCTGATCTTCCGGCACGACCTGATTTACTAGCCCGATTTTCAATGCTTCGTCTGCGTGGATAAAATCACCGGTTAAAATCATTTCTTTGGCTTTTCCCAACCCGACGATTTGAGAAATGAGCTTGGTTCCACTGGTGGTGACCGTCAGTCCGACACCGGTTTCGGGAAAACCGAAAGTTGCATTGTGTGCTGCAATGCGTATGTCGGCACTCAGAGCAAATTCCAAACCACCGCCGAGGGCATATCCATTGACAGCCGCGATAAGCGGCTTACCCAGGCCCATGATAATACGCTGGATATCCTGCAAAGCATCGACTTCCTTGACCCACTGATTAAATGTTTTTCCTTCAGACGTCTCTTTTAAATCTTCGCCGGCACAGAATGCCCGTCCGGCACCTGTCAGAATTACGGATAAAGCGTTTGAATCCGCCCTGGCGGTTTTCAACTGTTTTACAAGGTTTTCCAACAAATCCCCATTTATGGCGTTAAGGCGATGCGGCCGGTTCAGGGTGATCTTTGCGACATGGTCTTCTAAACGATACAAAACTGCTTTTTCGTTCATCTGATACCCCTCTTTAACCCAATTTTTTTTTCTTTCCTCTCTTCCTATCTGAATGAATAAAGGTCCGCAACAATTTTTCATTTCACGGAACGACTCTGCAATAAGCCTGGCAGAGATTCGATGCGGTTTGACACTCAATCTGTATTTTTGAGGTAGCCTGCGACGGTACGCAATCCCAAATTTCCCCTTATCCTGTTTTCAAAAAAAAACCTTTCTCACTTCACGATCACGTCACTTCATTTACAAATACCTGAAAAAGCACGGCGACCCTTGAATCTATTTTAAGCTTTGACTATAAGACATTCAGAATCACCCAAACTTTTAGGACAAATCCTTTAACCCGGATTCCACATCCCCTTTGATGGGTCATTTACAAGGGTTTGATCAAGGAGTCCGTTATCCTTACATTGGCAAT
>PVMS01041967.1_pt1 | contig 16975 bp, 13 predicted proteins | sample 1853461 | NCBI WGS metagenome assembly PVMS01 (sample SAMN08582032, study PRJNA380276) | Marine sediment metagenome, whole genome shotgun sequencing project. | isolation source: ocean sediment barecode stripped | collected 2017 | reverse complement strand
TTTTTGAACAAGGGTTAAACAGCATGAGTAACACTACAGAACATGGTCATTTGCAGGATCAGATCGAAGCCGCCTTTGACCAAAGAGATCAACTGTCTCCGGCAACCGCGCCAATGGAGTTGCGTGGGTCGATAGAAGACTGCCTGGATCTGATGGAGCAGGGTGTATTACGTGTCGCAGAGCCCGGAACAGATGAAACCGGCAACACCTGGGTGGTTAATGAATGGCTGAAAAAGGCTGTATTGCTTTATTTCAAAATTTCTCGTAACGAAATGGTCAACGGTGGTTTTACACATTTCTACGATAAAGTTCCCTTGCGCTGGGGTGGTGAATTTGGTGAGGACATAGCCCATTGCGGTGCACGTATTGTTCCTCCCGCCACAGTCCGACGAGGTGCTCACGTGGGCCCGGATGTCGTCCTGATGCCCAGTTACGTGAACATAGGCTCATGGATTGGAGCGGGAACCATGGTTGATACCTGGGCAACGGTTGGTTCCTGTGCCCAGATTGGCAGCCAAGTGCATCTGTCCGGTGGTGTAGGCATCGGTGGTGTTCTGGAGCCCTTGCAGGCGACACCCACCATTATTGAAGATGGTTGTTTTATCGGCGCCCGTTCAGAGGTTGTAGAAGGGGTGATTGTCGAGCGGGGCAGTGTATTGTCAATGGGTGTGTATATAGGCCAGAGCACAAAAATCTATAACCGGGAAACAGGGGAAATACACCGTGGTCGTGTGCCGGCGGGATCGGTCGTTGTACCCGGGTCATTACCTTCGCAAGATGGCAGTCACTCTCTGTATTGTGCAGTTATTGTCAAGCAGGTAGATGAATCAACCCGTGCCCGCACCAGTGTGAACGAGCTTCTACGCCATGCGGGTTAATTCAGATCATCCACTGATCATTCACGGACTAAAGTCCTGTGACAGCTGTCGTAATGCGCAGAAATGGTGCAGGGAAAACGGTGTGGATTTTCGGTTTCACGATATTCGGGCCGATGGATTGAACGATGATCAAATGGAGCAATGGCTGGCAACAGATTTTGGCCCCCTGTTGCTGAATCGGCGCAGCACCACCTGGCGTCAACTGTCAGACAAAGACAAAGCAAAGGCGGAAGGTAATCTCAAAGCCGTATTGCTGGATCATCCCACCCTGGTTAAGCGACCCGTGATCACACGCAATAACGAATTGATATCAGTGGGTTTCAACTCTCGATCTTTTGCAGATATCCTCAAGGCATGACTACCTCAACAAACTCCAGGGTGATTGAGCTTACCCGTCAGCTTGTATGTCGGGAATCAATCACACCTGTGGATGCGGGTTGTCAGCAATTACTCGTTCAGCGTCTGCTGCCATTGGGTTTCGAAGCAAAGTGGTATTTCTTTGGTGAGGTCTGCAATGTCCTGATCACCCGGGGGCAGGGCAGTCCTTCACTGTGGTTCCTGGGTCATACTGATGTCGTACCACCTGGTCCGGAAGAACTCTGGTCGTCGCACCCATTCTCCCCAACTGAATCTGAAGGCTTCCTGTACGGACGTGGTGTTGCCGATATGAAGGGTGCGGTCGCCGCCATGGTCATTGCCATGGAGACCTTTGTAAAACAGAATCCGGAATCGGACATAGGTCAGTTGGGAATACTACTAACCAGTGACGAAGAAGGGGTGGCGACTGACGGTGTTGTTCGTGTGGCAGAAGATTTAGAGAAGTATGGCCCGATTCCAGATTTCTGCCTGGTTGGCGAGCCTTCAAGTCTCAAGTCACTGGGTGACAGCGTACGAATTGGTCGTCGTGGTTCCATTCACGCGCACTTGCGGATAGAAGGTGTCCAGGGTCACACCGCTTTCCCACAGTATCTCGACAATCCAGTACATCGTCTCGCTCCCTTCCTGGCCGAATATGCTGATACGGTCTGGGATCAGGGAAATTCGGATTTCCCACCCACCAGCGCGCAGGTGGCTTCAGTAAACGCGGGTACAGGTGCTCGCAATGTCACACCGGCTGATGTGGTTATGCAGTTCAACTTACGTCACTGTCCTGAATCAAGCTCAGCGGATTTGCACGAACGTATTGAAACCATGCTGGAAAGACACGGCATTGTTGATTATGAACTGGGCTGGCAGGTTTCAGGTGAACCGTTCCTTTCCAGTCCCGGCAATCTCCGCGAGGCAACACTGGCTGCGTGTCGGGAAGTCCTGGGTATGGAACCAGACCTCAATACCGGTGGCGGCACATCGGATGGACGCTTCATCGCACCACTGGGAACTGAAGTCCTGGAACTCGGCCTGATCAATACCTCCATCCACAAAATCGATGAACACACTCCCACCGCTGACCTCGACCATCTTTACGCTACTTACTACGACATCATCCGTCGCATCTTCATTTGAAGTGATCTTGATTCCTGTCAACACCGGGTAATTGATTCCAGGCCTCTCAGCCCTCAAATAGTATGCATCTCGGCCTGATTTCAGACCCATAAAAATTGAGGAAACTACCCATGCGAATGGACAAACTTACAAGTAAGTTTCAGCTCGCCCTGGCGGATGCACAAGCCTGGCGACTGGGATGGACAATCAGATGATTGAGCCGGCTCACGTCATGGTGGCGTTGCTTGATCAGGAAGGGGGGTCAAGCAGGCATTTGCTGGCCAAGGCCGGTGTGCGTGTAAATCCCCTGCGGTCACAACTGGGTGAGCGACTGGACAGCTTGCCCAAGATTAGTGGTGCAGAGGGTGAAATCAGTCTGTCGAATGATTTGATCAAGTTGCTCAATATCACTGACAAACTAGCCCAGAAACGCGGTGATCAGTATATCGCCAGTGAAATGTTCGTACTGGCAGCTCTTGATCTCAAGGGGGCGCTGGCCGATATCCTGAAGCAGGCCGGAGCCAATCGTGATGCGCTTGAAAAAGCCATCGATGACATGCGTGGTGGTGAGCAGGTGGTAGATCCCAACGCGGAAGAATCACGCCAGGCGCTGGAGAAATACACCATTGATGTTACCGAGCGGGCGGAACAAAACAAGCTTGATCCGGTGATTGGGCGTGACGAGGAGATTCGTCGTTGTATCCAGGTTTTGCAGCGTCGAACAAAGAACAATCCTGTTTTGATTGGTGAGCCTGGTGTTGGTAAGACGGCAATTGTTGAAGGTCTTGCCCAGCGAATTGTTAATGGAGAAGTGCCCGAGGGGGTTAAAGGCAAGCGTGTGCTGTCACTAGACATGGGTTCGTTGTTGGCGGGTGCAAAGTTTCGAGGCGAATTCGAAGAACGTCTCAAGGCGGTGCTGAATGACCTGGCCAAGCAGGAGGGAAACGTCATCCTGTTTATCGACGAAGTGCACACCATGGTCGGCGCCGGCAAGGCCGAGGGTGCAATGGATGCGGGAAATATGCTGAAACCGGCATTGGCGCGTGGTGAATTACATTGTATTGGCGCTACCACCCTGGATGAATACCGTCAGTACGTGGAAAAGGATGCTGCACTGGAGCGACGTTTCCAGAAAGTCTATGTGGGTGAGCCTTCCGTGGAAGACACCATAGCCATACTGCGCGGCTTGCAGGAGCGCTACGAAGTACATCATGGTGTGGATATTACAGATCCTGCCCTGGTGGCTGCGGCGACACTTTCGAATCGGTATATTTCAGACCGACAGCTACCGGACAAGGCCATTGATCTGATGGATGAAGCTGCTTCACGTATTCGCATGGAAATCGACTCCAAGCCTGAAGCTCTTGATCGGCTGGAGCGAAGACTGATTCAGCAGAAAATCCAGAGAGAAGCCCTGAAGAAAGAATCCGACGAAGCCTCGGTGAAACGTCTTCAGGATCTCGAGGAAGATATAGCCGAACTGGAACGCGAGTTTTCTGACCTCGATGAAATCTGGAAGTCTGAAAAAGCTGCGGTACAGGGTACAACACACATCAAGGAGGAAATTGAACGGGCGCGTGCAGAGCTGGAAATGGCTCATCGGGCACAGGACCTGGCACGTATGTCTGAAATTCAGTACGGAACATTGCCTGGGCTGGAGCGGCAACTGGAAGAGGCGGAGAAAGGTGAAGCCGGTGAGTTCCAGTTGCTACGGAACAGGGTAACCGAAGATGAGATTGCCGATGTGGTATCCCGCTGGACGGGTATACCCGTATCACGAATGCTGGAAGGTGAGCGTGAAAAATTATTGCGGATGGAAGATTCGCTGCATAAAAGAGTCATTGGTCAGGATGAAGCGGTAGAAGCGGTATCTGATGCGATTCGGCGCTCACGAGCCGGGCTCTCTGACCCCAACAGACCCATTGGCTCTTTCCTGTTTATGGGACCGACGGGTGTAGGCAAGACCGAACTATGCAAAGCCCTGGCGGAATTCATGTTTGATACCGACGAAGCCATGGTGCGTATCGACATGTCCGAGTTCATGGAAAAGCATTCAGTTGCCCGTTTGATTGGCGCACCACCCGGCTATGTCGGATACGAAGAAGGTGGCTATTTAACCGAGGCGGTGCGTCGTCGGCCTTACTCGGTCATCCTCATGGATGAAGTTGAAAAAGCCCATGCAGATGTCTTCAACATACTCCTGCAGGTACTGGATGATGGCAGGCTGACAGATGGTCACGGACGTACCGTGGATTTTCGTAACACCGTGGTAGTGATGACATCAAACCTGGGCTCAAGCCGGATTCAGGAACTCGCGTCTGCAGACCAGGGATATGAAGTAATGAAGTCTGCGGTTCTCGATATCGTGGGCCAGCATTTCCGTCCGGAGTTCATTAACCGGGTTGATGAGATGGTCGTATTCCATCCCCTTGACCAGGCGCAGATTCGGTTGATTGCCGGGATTCAGATCGGTTTTCTTGGTAAACGGCTGGAGTCTCACGGATTCTCGCTGGATGTCTCCGAAGCGGCACTGGACCTGGTGGGTGCGGCCGGATTTGATCCGGTCTATGGCGCCAGACCACTGAAGCGAGCCATACAGCAGGAAATTGAAAATCCACTGGCACAGAAAATCCTCGCAAGCGAGTTTGAACCCGGTGACACCATCCGGGTTACAGAGAGTGATGGAGTTTTCAGCTTTGGTAAATGATGGCTATCGGTTAAATATTATATTGTCTGACCCGCTATCTTGAAGGCAGGTAGTGACGTGATTTTGGCTGGCCCAGGGGTCGCAGGAACTGTCCGAACATCTCGTAGCTGAGTTGTACTGACTGGCCGATGAGTTTGTGAGTTTGTCGCTTGATGGTTGCTGCATCCTGACCCCGCCCAACGGCATTGAGGTCTTCCTGGTATTCAGGATAGCTGAGCCAGCGATTGATCAGTCTTTCGTCAAGTTCAAGGTGGCATTGCAAGCCATATGAATTCTGACCGTATCGAAAAGCCTGGTTTGGGCAGATATCTGAATGAGCCAGGTGGATGGCGCTTTCCGGTATATCAAATGTATAGCCATGCCATTGAAATACCGGATGGGGTTGCGTAAGAGCGCAGAAGATCGGGTCAGCGGCTGCCATAGCTGTGGGTTTCAGGTCGTACCAGCCTATTTCCCAGGTATCCATGGCTCGAACACCACCACCCAGGGTACAGGACAATAATTGTGCACCCAGACAGATACCCAGCACCGGAATGTCCAGTTTCAGAGCCTGCTCAATACAGCGCATCTCGACATTCAGGTGGGGGTAGATATCACCCTGGTCTGGCATTTGCGGTCCACCCAGTACGATCAGTGCGTTGTATCGACTCACATCAGGTTGTGCATCCGGTTCACGGTGAAAGTTGACGTAGCGGATACGATGACCCCGGTTACGCAACATGGGATCAAGCGTTCCCAAGGGCTCAGCCGCAACATGTTGAAAAACCAGAACTTTAGCCATTATTTTTGTGCAAATCAGCCCCTAAATCAGTCGTCAGGTCAGCCCATGGGGCGAACCTGGCCACTACCCCGAACTACCCACTTGTAACTGGTTAGTTCTGGTAGCGCCATGGGCCCGCGTGCATGTAGTTTCTGTGTGCTGATTCCGATTTCGGCGCCCATTCCGAATTGTGCACCATCGGTATAGGCTGTAGAAGTATTGGCGTAAACGGCAGCTGCATCTACACGATTCAGGAATTGCTCAATGATGTCGGCGTCTTGTGCAATGATGGCTTCAGAATGACGGGAACTGTATCGGTGGATATGTTCCAGCGCCTGCTCCAGCCCGGATACTGTCTTGATCGACATTCTCATGGAAAGAAATTCCTGGCCGAAATGCTCTTCGGTGGCGTGATGGAGTGTCGAGGGGTAGTTTCCCTCAAGGACAGAAAAAGCCGGTTCATCAGCAAATACTTCAGTATTAAACTCGACACCCAGGGTTCTCATTAAAACCGGCAACTCGGAAATCAGATCCTGGTGTATAACCAGAGTATCGAGTGCATTGCAAACACTCACTCTGCGAGCCTTCGCGTTGGTGATGATCGCCGCTGCTTTTTCCAGGTCAGCGCTTTTGTCCACATAGGTGTGAACGATACCCGCACCGGTTTCAATAACAGGGATACGGGCGTTGTCACGGACAAAGTCGATCAGACCACGTGAACCTCTGGGTATAGCCAGGTCAATGATATCAACCGCCTGGAGAATTTCGGGTAGCCAGTGACGCTCCGGTGGCGCCAGAAATACGACGCCCGGATCGATCCCATGCTCTCTGAGCACCGTGTGCATCAGGCTCACCGCTATCGTGTTGGAGTCATGGGCATCCCGGCTGCCTTTGAGCACACAGGCGTTTAGCGATTTCAGACAAAGGGCAAATACGTCGAATGTGACATTTGGACGTGATTCAAAAATTACCGCAATCACGCCCATGGGAACACGTACCTTGCTGACTTCCAGACCGTTATCCAGAGTTTTTTGTTGCAGGATTTCTCCGACCGGTGAGGGCAGGGAAGCCACGTTGCGCAAATCGCTGGCAATATCCTTCAGACGATCTTCATTGAGTAACAGGCGATCGTATTTTGGATCGTTTTCATCCATACGCGCCAGGTCCAGCCGATTGGCTTCGAGAATCCGTGGTGTTTTTTCAAGGATTTTATCGGCCAGGGAACAAAGCACCGAATTGATCGTGTCAGGCTGACACAGAGCAAGACCACGCGCTGCTTCACGGGTGGCAAGCAAGTCGGAATTCAGACTGGATTTGATATCAGTGACAGGTTCAGTATTCATTTGTACGCCGTATTACTCAGTCATGAACAGGTAGTCGTAGTGGATCAGTGGCTTCTGCCCTTGCAGGCCCTTGAGTTTTTTCGCTTCCTCGTCATTGTAACGTGCTCGTCCGCAACCCAGTACCCGTCCATCCGGGTTTTGAATCTGGATCACATCCCCACGCTCAAAGGGTCCGGCAACGGCTTCGATTCCGACCGGCAGCAAGCTGGCAAGCTGGTTCTTGTTCTTCAGCGCGGCCTCTGCTCCGGCATTTACCGTCACTACACCCGTCGAGGTGAATTGCGCACTGGCCAGCCAGCGTTTGGCAGACGAGGCATCACCACTGGATGGAAAACGGGTCCCAACAGGTTTGCCATTGACTATACTCATCAGTACATCTTTATCTGCCCCATTTGCGATGACCACCTGGGTACCAAGCTTTGCCGTGTTTCTGGCCATGGCGATCTTGCTGTGCATACCACCCCTTCCCAGGGCGGACGTTCCACGCTGAACGATATCGTCAATCTGGTGAATGGCATCATCCCATTGCCTGATACAGGTTGATTCCGGTTTTTCCGGGTCACCGTCATAAACGCCTTCCACCGTACTGAGAATACACAGGAGTTCGGCTTTGACCATTCCTGCCATCAGGCCACCCAATTCATCATTATCGGTAAACATCAATTCGGTAACGGCAACCACGTCATTTTCGTTGACAATGGGGATCAGTCCCGCATCCAGCAGTGCTTCGATACAACCCCGCATATTGAGGTAATGCTGCCGTGTCTGGAAATCGCTTTTGCTTGCCAGCACCTGGGCAACTGAAAGTCCATGCTCACTGAAATTCCGTCGCCAGGTTTCCATCAAGCGGACCTGGCCGGCCGCAGCAAAAGCCTGCTTGCGGACCACAGGGTTGGAAATTCGGGATAATTTCTGTGCTCCGACCTCGCTTCGCATCACTCCGGTACCGGAAGCAACGGCTCCTGAAGATACCAGCAAGATCTGCCAGCCCTGATCGGCCAGCTTGCCTATCTGTTGGGCCAGGCTGGACAGGACGGGAAGATCCAGATTGCCGTGCTCATCGCAAAGGACCTGGCTTCCCACCTTGATGACAATGCGCTTTATGAGGTTTTGCTTTTCCATTGGTGTTTACAAACCGAGAACGTCTGCTCCCTGTTCAAACACGATATCCACCGGGATCCTTGCAGCGGCCAGACGATCAAGGTCAGCTTGTAGCAATGGACCAACACTTGCCATTTCCGTCACAAAAGCATTCACGGCCTGGTAGTCTCCATCACCCTGCAGGATCAGAATCGTTCGACTCAGATCTTCAATCGCCTGCTCGAATTCGGGAACATTGATACGGTATTTTCCGGTTTCATCATCACGACTGAAGGCGCCTGCCTGCTGGAAGAAATTAAATCGAATCATGTTAGCCTGACCATGTGCAACGGAGGCCCCAAAACGTATGGAGCGGAATATGCCCGCCATAAAGGTGACATAGTCGTCCATCAGTTCACCTTCGGTGATTTCACCTTTTTCACGTAACTTCTGAATCATGTAAAGACCCAGGATATCGGCCTTGCCTTCTTCAATTGCCGATGAATGTTCTTTCAGGGCCTGACGTACGATGTTCGATCCATCAAGTGTATTTTTAATACCCAGGCCATGGGCGACTTCATGAAACATGGTATTGCCAAAAAACGAATCGAAGGTGATGTGTGGACGCTGGTCGTCAGCAATCAAAACGTCGGCAATCGGTAGAAGAATCTGGTTGTACTTGGCCAGCATGGCGTTCTTTAACTGCAGACGTCGGGTTCCCTTGGCCAGTTGTACCTCTTCATCATTTGGCAGATTGATGGCAATGGTTTTTGACCCGGCATTGCTGTGCCCGGCATAAAACACCACGTCATAGGCATTCAGGTCAGCATCCGAGCCGGGTCTCTCAGCTTTATACGCCTCGGGTACGGGCAGGCCAGTCTGTAATTCGGGGAGGTACTGTGCAAATCGTGCCAGCCGTTCACTCCACTCCAGGTCCTTGAGCAGAACATAACTCTCAAATGAAGCACGGTAACCGTACAATCGATCTTCGTAGGTTTCGATGGGCCCGATTACCAGCTCTATAGGATTGTTTTTCATATCCATCCAGGCCATATCGGATTGCATGTAATCATCCGTTCCCAGTGCATGGGCACGCATCAGAAGATAGTTGGAAAATTCGGGGTCTTCAGCCAGTTCAGCTGCCTGGCGTAATAATGCGGCGGCCTGTGCAAGTTCATCTTTGTAAGCCTGGCTGTAAGGCAGCAATTCCAGTGCCCCCTGCTCATTTCGAATCACCAGCGTGTACAAACCATCCTTGCCTTCCTGTTCCCAGGCTTCAAACTCTTCCTTACTCATGTCTTCGGGGTAAAATTGTGCTCCCAGCGGCTTTGGCCCGGCGCTTTCTATAAACTCCTGATCCGCGGCAAGACGATCCCAGGGTCCATAATTAATCTCCGCAAAACGCCTGGTGGCAGGGTCTTCAATACTTTCAAGCAAAGCGGTTTTATCCCCATATGCTTGCTGCCAGAACAAGTCATCCATGATCTTTGATGCATCTATCAACAAGGGAATCATCTTTTTCCGATTCTCTGAGAGGTTTCCAAGATCAGCTGTCAAACGGACCGTTGCATAAATGTCAAAGCGTGAAGGCACTTCAATTTGCTCTTCTATGGGGGGTGCTTTTGAAGCTGCATTATTTACGGAAGTGGCCTCCTCGGCTGTATCGCCCGAAGGCTTGCATGCGGCCAATGCAAACGCCAGCACAATAATAAGCAGGATGTTTCTGGTCATGTCGTTCCTCTCTTTCGGAGCTGATCAAACAGCCTGGAATATCGTCACTCAATAAGCGGGTGATGATATCAGTTCTGGCAACATCCTGGTGTTGGAAATCCTTGAAATTGCCCCCATTTATGGCTTCATCACTTATAATTGCCCGGCTCAGCCAGCAGGTCCCGGTTGGCAGGGCAAAATACAGGAAGAAAAACATGCCAATTTATGAATACCGTTGCCAGTCTTGTGGCAATGTAATAGAAAAATTGCAGCGTATGAACGATCCGGCCCCAACCGATTGCCCTGAATGTGGCAAGCCGGACTTGCGCCGCAAGATTTCTGCCGCCGGTTTTCGACTTAAAGGCGCAGGTTGGTATGAAACCGATTTCAAACAGGGGAACAAGCGAAACCTTGCTGATTCTCCTTCTGACAAAGACAGTAGCAGCACGACCACGGAATCTGCCGGAAAGTCTGAGAGCAAAGACTCTTCTGACGCCAGTGCAGGCAAGACAACAGAAACCAGCAAGACAGCGAAAACCACTAAGACCGGGGCTGCCGCCAGTAATGCAGGCGACTCCGCCTGATCTGATTCATTTTTTACTTTTTACCGCCTTTGGTCCAGGAGTCACCAGAACATGCGTAGTCATTACTGTGGTGAAGTAACAGAACAACAAGATGGTCAAGCGGTCACCTTATGTGGATGGGTGGATCGCCGTCGCGACCTGGGCGGCCTGATATTTCTTGGTTTACGGGATATTGCCGGTATCGTACAGATCGTCATTGAACCCGACAGCCCCGCTTTTTCAGCCGCTGAAGACCTGCGTAACGAATATTGTGTACGTATTACCGGTAATGTTCGATTGCGTCCGGAGAGCCAGTGGAACAAAGCCATGGCAACGGGAAAAATCGAAATTGTGGCAACGCAGGTCGAGCTGCTCAACACTTCCGCACCCATGCCGCTGTTGATGACAGATGAAGATGGCGAAGAAGTACGTCTGAAATACCGTTACCTGGATCTGCGACGACCTCGTATGCAGAAAAATCTCAAGTTGCGTGCAGCCATGAATCGCGCGATCAGGGAAACCCTGGATGAATCCGGTTTTATTGAATTCGAAACACCTATTCTGACCCGAGCAACACCCGAAGGTGCTCGTGATTACCTGGTTCCCAGCCGTGTACACGATGGGCAGTTCTATGCACTGCCGCAGTCGCCACAGTTGTTCAAACAGCTTCTGATGGTGGCTGGCATGGACCGTTACTACCAGATTGCGCGTTGTTTTCGTGATGAGGATTTGCGTGCTGATCGCCAACCCGAATTTACCCAGCTAGATATCGAAATGGCGTTTGTCGATGAGAAAGCGGTGCAGGACACTGCCGAAAAGATGATTCGCAGTGTTTTCCGCAACACGCTGGATGTGGAACTACCTTCGAACTTTCCGAGGCTGAGCTGGGCAGAAGCCATGAATCGCTTCGGGTCTGACAAACCGGATCTGAGAATTGCCGGTGAACTGGTTTCGGTCGACGAATATGTCAGTCATGTTGAATTCAAGGTATTTGCCGGGCCGGCAGCAGATCCTGAATCTCGTGTTGCCGTGTTACGTGTGCCGGGTGGTGCCAGCCTGTCCCGAAAGCAGATTGATGACTACGGCAAATATGTGGCTCGATATGGTGCCAGGGGTCTGGCCTGGATCAAAGTCAATGACTGCGAGTCTGGTTTGGAGGGTTTACAGTCTCCCATCGTCAAGTTCCTCGATGAAGAAGCCTGGCAGGGCATCGTCGCAGCCTGTTCACCGGAAAGTGGCGATCTGTTGTTTTTTGGTGCCGGCGAGTGGTTGACCGTCAGTACCTTTATGGGCCAATTACGGGTTCGTGTTGCCCACGATCTCGACCTGGTGAACCCGGGTTGGCAACCCTTGTGGGTGACACAGTTTCCCATGTTTGAATGGGATGAAGAGTCAAACCGATTCATGGCCGTGCATCATCCGTTTACTGCTCCCACTGAAAACGATGTTGAAGCCTTGCTGGCTGACCCGGCAGGCACCCTCTCCAAGGGCTATGACATGGTGCTCAATGGTGCCGAGATCGGTGGCGGCTCCATTCGTATCCACCAGCCTCATATGCAAGAAGCCGTGTTCAAGCTGATGGGTATTGGTGAGGACGAGGCCAGGGAAAAATTCGGGTTTCTTCTCGATGCACTGCAATACGGCGCACCACCACATGGTGGTATTGCGTTTGGACTGGACCGGATTGCAGCACTCATGGCGGGTGAGAATTCCATACGTGACGTGATTGCATTTCCCAAAACCACCACGGCGCAGTGTCTGTTGACTGCGGCGCCATCTGAAGTATCGGACCAGCAACTGGCTGAGTTACATATAGCCAATATCAACAAGACCAGGTCAGAATAATACCGGGGTTTTCAGGTGCATGGGTCTTCTGGCACTGAACGAAATGCTCAAGATTGGTAGTATGTGCGGCTAGACACATTGTCTGAAGACTTAAATTTAAGGATCAGGAGAGCGTTAATGAAGCTTAAACTATTGCTGAGCTTAGTCATAATCAGCTTGCTCGCAACCCAGAACGTCACGGCGGAAACCGTTCCGTTGGAGACTTTTTTCAAGAAACCTCAATTCGCAGCCTTCCAGCTTTCTCCAAATGGAAAGGAACTGGCTGCCCTGGCACCCGTTAACGGCCGGATGAACGTTGTGATTCTTGACCTCGCAACCCGTACGCCACGGGCTGTCACGGCTATCAAGGAACAGGATGTCAGTAATTTCATGTGGGCAAACAACGATCGCCTGCTGTTTTTCATGGATAAGGACGGCAGTGAATCATTCGGTATTTTTGCCGTTGATGCCGATGGCAAGAATTCCAGGGTTCTGGTTGAACCACTGGAAATGCAAATCAAGAATGGGCGAGCGAAAATTCGAATTACCAATATTCTGGATTTGCTCAGAGATGATCCGAACCATGTGTTGGTTAGCTCAAATAACCGGCGCCCATCCAATCCGGATGTTTATCGTCTGAATATCAAGAATGGCCGTCAGAAGCTGGTGGAACGAAATCCAGGTAATATTGCTGGCTGGTTTACAGACTGGGATGGAAACGTCATAGGTGCTGGCTACCAGGAAGGCTTGGAAACCGGATTTCTATACCTGGCTGACCGTGACGAAGACAATTGGGTGCCTTTGATCAAGGCCCGATTTGATGAACCACAATTCAGTCCGGCTGGAATTTCCGGTGATGGGGTTAATGGTTACGTGACATCCAACCTGACACCGGAAGGTGAAAAACGTGATAAAGCCGGTCTGTACAGATATAACTTCGAGACCCGTGAATTTGGTGAACTGGTTTATGAGCATGACGACGTTGATTGCTGCAATCTGATCCAGACACGTAAGACGCGTGACATGATTGGTGTTACTTATGTTGTTGGTAAACCAGAGCGCGTTTATCTTGATGAGCGTTGGCAGCGCATCATGGAATCTATCAACATCTCGCTGCCTGATACGGTCAATACCATCACCAGCGTCGATGATGAGGAAACCATCGGTATACTGGTTTCCACGAGTTCCACTCAGCCATCAAGATATTATCTTTACAACTTCGAAGAGAATTCGTTGGAATGGTTGGCGGATTCACGTCCCTGGATCGATGCAGAAAAAATGGCCGAAATCAAACCCATCACATTCGAAGCTCGTGATGGTATGACCATGCATGGCTACCTGACCATTCCCAATGGCAGTGATGGCAAGAACCTGCCCATGATTATGCATCCACATGGCGGGCCATGGGCAAGGGATGGATGGGGTTTCAATCCGCAAATCCAGTTCCTGGCCAACAGGGGATACGCGGTCTTGCAGGTCAACTTCCGCGGATCGGTGGGTTTTGGTATGAACCATGTCCAGTCCAGTTGGAAGCAATGGGGTCAGAACATGCAGCACGATATAACCGATGGCGTGAAGTGGGCCATCAATCAGGGTGTTGCAGATGCTGATCGAATCTGTATTTACGGTGCAAGTTATGGTGGCTATGCAACCATGGCCGGATTGACCTACACACCGGACCTCTACAAGTGTGGTATTAACTATGTTGGTGTGACCGATTTGCCCTTACTGTTCAAGACGGCACCTGACGCCTGGGCATCAGGTATACCCATGATGGCAATCATGGTGGGTGATCCAAAAGAAGAGAAGGAATTTCTTGAAGAGTGGTCCCCAAGTAATCACGCTGACAAGATCAAAGTACCCGTGTTCATGGCATATGGTTTACGGGACCCTCGTGTCCATATCAAACATGCTCATATCATGGAAGATGCCATGGAAGACAACAACGTTCAATTCGAGTTGATGGTCAAGAAAGATGAAGGCCATGGTTTCCGTAAACAGGAAAACCAGTACGACTTTTATGGCCGGGTAGAATCTTTCCTCGCGGAGAATCTCAACCCACAAGTTGCAGCACAAGCCAATCCCTGATGACTCTGGGATAAAATTGTGCGAAGTTCAAAGGGCCGGCTTATGCCGGCCCTTTTTTTACCAGGCACATTTCTATAGCGATGTAGTTCATTGAATCAACCAGAAGTTAATCAAAGACTCGGTATTACCGCAGCCCTGGCGACGTTTATCTTCTGGGGGCTTGCCCCGATTTACTTCAAGTGGATCGCGGAAGCGCCACCCCTGGAAATCATTATCCACCGGGTGTTGTGGGCAATACCCTGCCTGATCATTTTCCTGCTATTTCGGGATGGACCGGGTTTTTGGCGTCGGATGCGTCTGCCTCGAAAAACACTGGCGGGACTGATGCTGTCCGGATCACTGATCATGGCAAACTGGCTGGTGTTTGTCTGGGCCATAAATTCAGATCGTATTCTGGCTACAAGTTTGGGATATTTCATCAATCCCCTATTTAATGTTTTGCTTGGACTGGTGTTTTTGCGGGAGCGACTTACCCGGCTACAGTCCCTGGCGGTGGGCCTGGCTACAGCGGGAACAATTTTCCTGACCTGGTATCTCGGTGTAGCGCCGTGGATAGCTCTTTTTCTGGCATTTACCTTCGGGTTCTATGCCCTGGTCAGAAAGAAACTGGGTGTGGGCCCCATGGTGGGCCTGTTGTGGGAAACAACGCTGATGTTCATACCCGCTGTAATTTACCTGATCTGGATTTCCAATCACGGTGGTCTGGTTTTTGGCAATAAGAGTATTCAACTTGATCTGCTGCTGGCTTTAGCTGGAATAGTAACGGTATTACCTTTGATCGGGTTCAACGTGGCTGCGCTCCATCTGAGTCTTGGGGCGGTCGGGTTTTTCCAATACCTGGCACCCACGATTACGTTTCTGCTTGCCGTGTTTGTGTATGAAGAACCGTTTACAGTCGGTCACGCTGTTGCGTTCACATGTATCTGGCTCGCTTTGCTGATGGTTTCCGCGGAATCATTTATGAGTAGAAGATCGCAGAATGAGTCATTCTGACGGTGATCGGTAGAAGTCAATCATGATAAAATATGGGGTTAGAATCTCATAGATAAGGAACATCAATCATGGCCGGACACAGTAAATGGGCCAATATCCAGCATCGCAAGAAAGCGGTGGATGCAAAGCGTGGAAAAATCTTTACACGCATCAATCGCGAACTGGTTGTGGCTGCCCGTGCAGGTGGCAGCGATCCCGATTCCAATCCGCGTCTGAGGCTGGCGATTGAGAAGGCCAATGCTGCCAATATGCCAAAAGACAACATTGAGCGTGCGGTTAAAAAGGCAGCAGGTGAATTGGAAGGGGTCAATTACGAGGAGATTCGTTACGAAGGCTATGCCAATGGTGGTGTAGCTGTGATGGTGGAATGTCTGACAGACAATCGCAACCGGACAGTAGCCGCGGTCCGACATGCCTTTTCCAAGCACGGCGGCAATCTGGGAACCGATGGTTCCGTAGGCTATCTGTTCAACAAGATCGGTGTACTGAACTATGCACCGGGCACGGATGAGGAAGCCGTCATGGAAGCAGCATTGGAAGGTGGTGCCGATGATATCGTGACAGCAGATGATGGTTCCATTGAAGTGATCACCTCACCTGAAACGTACACTCAGGTTGTTGAAAGCCTGGAACAGGCGCAACTGGTTCCGGAGAACTCCGAAATCACCATGCGCGCCAGCCTGGAAGTCGAGTTGGATGTGGAGTCTGGCCAGAAGTTGCTTAATTTTCTCGACACACTGGAAGATCTGGATGACACACAGGCGGTTTATTCAAACGCTGATATCCCCAGCGAGGCTTATGGCTGAAGGAGTCGCACAGCATGCGAATACTGGGTATTGATCCGGGATCCCGCTTCACCGGTTACGGCGTGATTGAAGTTGCAGGCAACGATGCGGTTTGTGTTGCTCATGGTGTCATCAAGACGGGCGGTGGTGAGTTCCCCGAACGTCTTGGGATAATTTTTTCCGGACTTTGCGAGGTGATCGGTGAACAGCAGCCGGACCAGGTCGCAGTCGAAACCGTCTTTGTCAGTCGTAATCCGAATTCGGCTTTGAAGCTGGGGCAAGCGAGGGGGGCAGCGGTATGTGCGGCTATTTCCCAGGGCCTTACAGTAGCGGAATATTCACCACGTTCAGTGAAGCAGGCGATCGTCGGTCGTGGCAGTGCTGACAAGTTACAGGTCAGTCATATGGTCAGTGTTTTGCTGGGCTTGAAAGAAAGCCTGGCCGAAGACGCCGCGGATGCTCTGGCTGTGGCATTATGTCATCAGCACACGCAACAGACCTTGGACCGTATGCGAAAATTGCAGGGATGAGAACGCATTGAAATTGTTTGAAATAGCATGATTGCACGTCTTGCCGGTACGCTGATTGCCAAGAACCCGCCCCTGTTGGTCATCGATGTGGCGGGTGTCGGTTATGAGGTCGAAGCCCCGCTGTCTGTTTTCTATGATCTGCAGGTGTGTCAGCAAAATGATGTCTCGACCCGTTTCCGGCAGATCGTAGAAAACAGACAGCGGGGCTTCGACCTCATAGCCGACACCCGCC
>PVMS01072518.1_pt1 | contig 16978 bp, 18 predicted proteins | sample 1853461 | NCBI WGS metagenome assembly PVMS01 (sample SAMN08582032, study PRJNA380276) | Marine sediment metagenome, whole genome shotgun sequencing project. | isolation source: ocean sediment barecode stripped | collected 2017 | reverse complement strand
TTTACAGGGAAATATCAATACTATACTATGTTTTGTTACCTGACCCTCACTTAAAAACCCAAACTTTTTTCCTGCAATAACTGTAGCTTCAAGTTATTTTTTCAGCATCAGATCAAGAGGTCATTGTAATTATTGCAAGTAAAAAAGTTTGGGTTTTTAAGTGAGGGTCAGGTAACAAAACATAGTATAGTATTGATATTTCCCTGTAAAACGCTGCATGGCAACACACTTAAGAAATATAGGAGGAATCAAGATGGGCGGCACATTCAAGCACTTGTACCTTATTGCAGGTTTTATTGCGGTATTCCTGCTCACAGTTTTGGTCAGTCCGGCAGACGTTGAGGCGGCGGACGAGATACCACCGTGGCAACACGGGACTTCGCAGCCCATGGATAACCCGACAAAAGATCCCATGCTGTTGTACAACGCGGGGGGGCTGGACGGCAAGGTCGCAATCATCGGGCTTCCCAGCATGCGTACCTACCGGCATATCGACGTCGGTGTCGACCTGCACGAGCCGGTCTTTAGCGGCACCAACCAGGGTAACAAGAATGGCACCCCGGATGGCAAGTACCTGTACGTCAATGACAAGGGTGCCAATACCATTGGGGTCATCAATCTGCAAACCGGTTTTCTGGAACGGTTGATCGCCCTGCCTTTCCCGTTTGGCGTGCATCACATTTCGCTGGATGACACCGGCAAGTACCTCTATGGCACCGGCGAATATACCGGCAAGATGTCAAAGACCGAGATTGCCACCGGCAAGACCCAGATCATTGACTGGGGCCCGGCCCCAAGCGCCCCCGACTATCTGGATGTGGACAAGAAGGGCCGCTATGTCTTTGCGGGAAACTACTACCACTCCACCGTAGGTGTGTTCTCCACCAATCCATTCAAGTTCATCAAGGAGATCCCGGTCGGCAAGAACCCCCATGGTACAGACGTCATACCGGAGAGCACCCTGCTGATAGTCAGTGACAAGCTATCCGCCACCATGACCGTCATCGATATCGACAAACTGGCGGTCAAGAAGGTCATCCCGACCTGCGCCGGGCCCCTGCACTCGGTCATGGACGTATATGACAAGGATGGCGGCACCTACGAACCTGGCAAGGACAGCCCCAAAGGCCTGACGTCCAAGTATGCCTATGAGAGCTGCTTTGTCTCTGACTCCAACGTCAAGATTGATCTGAAGACACTCGAGGTTGTGGATGAGATACCGACCCATTACCGTACCGGCCACATCGCCATCAGTGCGGATAACGCCTACGTGATCGCACTGAACAAGTTCTCTACCGGCCTGTTCAGTCCGACGGGGATTGTCTATCCGGTGAACTTCGAGATGTGGGACGCCAGGGAAGAGAGCCCCACCTACGGGAAGACCCTGAAGATCATTCCGGTGGATGGCGAGCCGCACAACGCCAAGTCCATCTTTGCATCCCAGATCAAACGCTGGAATATGGGCCAGGCGGAAAAGGGCGGTCTGCTCAAGGCCAAGGCCTTAACGCCGATGATCCAGCCTGCCCACCGGGCCAAGGCAAGGATATTTTATATGCCGAAATCCACGGCCAAGCCCGGCATCAGGGAAGTCGACGGGGTGAAGGAGATCCACGTCAAGGCCTTCAGTTATGGCTATATTCCCAGGCAGATCAGGGTGGACAAAGGTGACAAGGTCAGGATCTTCGTCACCAATATCGACCGCGCTGCCGGCATCACCAAGAATCCTGATGTCACCATGGGATTCACCATCTACGGCCCTTATGGCCTCAGAACCAACTTGAGCGCCCCGCGCGGAGTCACTGCCGTCACAGAGTTTGTGGCGGATATTGCGGGCGAATATGCAATTTTCTGTCAGCACTTCTGTGGCCCGTTACACCTGGAGATGAGGGGATCATTCTTTGTGGACGATCCCGACAAAGGCCCGTCTAACCTCGCCACAGGTGACTATGATGCGGCCCAACAGCTTCCGGGTTTGGTTGAAGCAGGTGAACTCACGATCAGTGAGCGCGTACAGGGGTTTTAGCCGGCTCAGCATGCGTTAATGACTTTCTCATGTATACAGGCCGCTTCCATAAGGGAGCGGCCTGTCGACCGGTACCATAAAGGCCACCTGATTTGAACATGATTTAGTGTGAATGGTATTCACTGGAAGAGCACAGAAATGAAATATTCAACAGGCATTTTTAACAAGACTCGTAGCATGGCAGGTATGACAGGCGTCATGCTGATACTTGCCGGCTTCACCATTACCGGTTGTGAGCAATCAACGGGAAACGTCCTTCCTGCACAAGGGGCCGATGTCGTCGTCGAGCGGTTTTACGATTATATCTCAGAGGCCAAGCTCAAGGGGGGCGCCACCCCGCTGCGAGAGGCGTACAAATTGATCAGCAGTAGCGAATCACATCTCAGTCAGGCCAAATTCGTCGAGATTGCGAGCAAGTACCCTCCCGGTTTCAAGGCAGACATCACCAGCACAGAAATAAACGGGACACAGGCCAGGGTCACTATCGCCTATAAAATGCCGTCGGCATTCAGTACCTATACGGTTACGGCGGATATTCCCCTTAGCCTGGATGAGGCCACCAATACCTGGAAGATAGACTTTACCGGGGAGACGGACGGCCAGGAAAAATATGTTGCAAGCAAAGGCTCACAATGACTACGGGGGTGTCTGCCTGGGTGCGGGAGAGGATACGGCTGAAGAAGTCCAAGCCTGTCCCTGCACACATGACCTTCTTTCACTGCTTTGGGGGACTGTCTTTCTCTGTCATTCTGCTACAGCTTGGCACCGTCATTTTTATGCTTTTCTTCTACAACCCCGAGCCACAGGAGGCCCTGAAAAGTATTGATTACATGAGTAATGAGGTTGTATTCGGTGGGCTCTTCAGAAATGTGCACCGCTGGGCCTCCGTCATCCTGCTGGCGATGGTGTTCTCGCACATGACCATAGTGTTCTATTTCAAGGCATACCGGAGCCCGCGCGAATTCACCTGGTTTTCGGGTGTTGCGCAGCTTTTGGTTGTATTCCTGTTTATTACCACCGGCATTATCCTGCCCTGGGACTGGCGTGCTTACTGGGCTTTCGCCTTGTGGATAGATTATATCGAGACATGGCCCCTGATCGGTGAATATTTCAGTCACATTATCCTCGATAGCTTCAGCATTAACATCGGATATTTTATTCACATACTGATACTGCCAGTCACACTTGCTGTCCTGTTGCATTTACATTTCAGGATGGTGAGAAAGCATGGCATATCTGAACCTTTATAGGTTTGCCAGGACGGAGCCTTGAGAGATGACAGTCAATAAACAAGTGCTACGCATCGAAGACAAGTATGCGCCCCCCTATCCGCAGGAGTTCTATGCCTTCTGGCCAAAGCATGCTATTCGGGCAAGTACCCTGGTTGCGATCGTGTTCCTGGCTATTGTCTTGCTGGCGTATCTTTTCCAGATGCCCGCCGATCCCAATATGCCGCCATTACCGAATGAAGGTGAATATATTCCAGCGCCTGAGTGGTATCTTTTCTTGCTATTCCAGCCTTTCTGGTATCTCACGGGGGATAACGCCGGCTGGCTACCCATTGGAACGTTTTGGCTCCCGGTACTGTTTATTACTTTATTATTTCTGGTGCCCTATGTACTTGGCAGGCGCAAGGCATCTAATGTGAGGCTGGTAACTTCAAAGAAACTGATGCTTGCCTGCTCAGTTGGACTCTTCTGGTTAGTCGGCATGGCAGGTGTCGTAGGTAGCGGTTATCCCGCCAAGACCACCGGTTGCGCTTCCTGTCATAACCCCATGATGGGGGTACGACAGGCCCTGCCTCCCGCTGATATGGGAGAGTATTACAAGGTGGAACGTCAACGACAGATTAATGTGGGCCGTTACCGGGCGGGTGATACAACCGGAGGCGTCGGTGGCTATAAGGATGCCAACTGGCAGCTCAGACACTTTTATGAACCGACCATGACATGGTAATACGCTGATTGAACAATGCTTAGGTTCGCACAACATAGAGAATCACTGGCTACGGGCTACCCGCTTTTGTGGCAGTTGTCTGCTTGTGTCATGTTGCTGGCGCTTTTTAATGAAGGCGCCGTAGCGAGTACTCCGACTCCTGTCAGTGAGTTTGATCTTCCCGAAGCGATCAGCGCCGCCAATAGCATTGGTTTGGACAGGTCGGGAAATGTCTGGTTTACCGAGAAGGTGGGCAAGAACCTGACCATGTTCGATCCTGTTACAAAGGCGTTTGCAGTCTATCCCTTGCCCGCCTCATGGGGCAATGTCGGGCCTTCAAGGATCACCTTCAGTCCCCGGGGCGACATCTGGTTCAGTGTTCACCGCTGGGCCGAGTCTGATGCAGAGACCAATATGCTTGGAAAGTTTAGCCTGTTGGATAAAACCTACCATCGATACAGTCTTTCCGCCCGGGCGGTTCCCGAGGAGTTGCTCGTTGATACAGATGGTATTGTCTGGTTTCTGGCCCCGGATGAAAACACCCTGTATCGATTCAATCCTGAGACCAGCAAACTAAAACATTACGTGATCCCTACCATGAATGCTTATCCCAGAGCGATAAGCCTGGATAAAAAGGGCAACATCTGGTTTGCTGAGGCCAATGCCAACCAACTGGGCAGGTTTACCCCTGCGACTGCTGTATTTCACGAGTATCCGATACCCACTCCTTTTGCCAATCCCGGGGAGATCACTATTGATGGGGAGGGCAGGATATGGTTTGTGGAGTTAACGGCAAACCGCATAGGTGTATTCTACCCGGACCGGGAGCGGTTCGATGAGGCGTTGCTCCCGACTTCTCGTGGTATGCCTAACGCTATTAAAGCCGATACAAACGGGAACCTTTGGTTCCTGGAGTACCGTGGCAACAAGGTTGGGGTGTTTAATCCTGTTGAAGCCACATTTCATGAATATGACATTCCTGCTTTCAATAGCCAGCCCGGTGCATTGGCCATTGACCATGAGAGGGGTGTCCTTTGGTTTACCGAAAGCAATACCGAGGTAAAAAAATTAGGTCGGCTTTCCATTAAAGCGGCACTTTCAGCAAAGGACAATACCGATAAATCAGCGAACAAATATCCTGATACATTACCTGCACAACCCGGCATGGTCAGGCCTGCTTATTTGCTATTGCTGTTATTTACCCTGGCGGTAACAGGCATCTGGTATTTCAGGAAGGGAGGCCTGATGAAATGAAGAAGCCTCTGGTTGTTTTTACAGCTACCTTGTTTGCCGTAATAACGTGCTCTGTATGGGCACTACCGGCGATATTCAAGACTTATGAGGTGCCTACGACGCATTCCCTGCCTGCAAGGATTTCTGCGGATAGCAAAGGCCATATCTGGTTTATCGAATCCAATAGCAACAAGATTGGAAAGTTTCAATACTCCGGGGAACACTTTACAGAATTCGATATCCCGACGACACGCAGTTTCCCGTCTGACATCATTGTTGGCCGTGACAGGAAGGTATGGTTTACCGAACAGAATGCCAATCAGTTGGGTGTATTCGATCCCGTTTCGGGGGCATTCAAGGAATATGATATCCCCACTATCGATAGCCTGCCTTACAGAATCACCAGCGATGCCAGCGGTAACATCTGGTTCACGGAGTTTGATGGTAACAAGCTTGGAATGTTTGATCCTGGTAAAGAAGTGTTCAGAGAATTTCCTGTTCCAACACCCCTCAGTCAACCGACCGGAATAACCGTCGATCAAAAGGGTAGAGTATGGTTTCTGGAAACGCAGGCCAATAAGCTGGGGATGCTGGAACCTGACAAGGGAGTCATTAAGGAGTTTGTCATACCAAGTCCCTTTGAAGCTCCCAGGGAACTGACCATCGATCAATCCGGGGTTATCTGGTTCGCGGGGCGTAAGGGTAGAAAGCTGATGGGGTTTGACCCATCAAGTAAAAGTTTCAGGGAATTCAAGGTTCCAGGTGGAGGGGTTATTGAAGGGCTTGTTGTGAGTGAAGACAGAAAAATATTCTACTCGCTCGGTCACAAGGGTAAGTTGGGGATATTTGACCTTGATAGCGAAAAGTTTTTTGAGTTTGAAATCCTGTCAGGCGACAGCCAGTTTAATGACATCGATATCGATAACAACGGGAATATTTGGGTAGTTGATATGAGAAAGGGTGTTTTGGTCAGGGTAGATGCCCAGGCGGTTTCCAAAACATGGTAACCAGGCTAATGATACAAGGTTAAATGGAGGATAGTACAATGAGTAGCGATAAGCGACAATGGTACCTGATGGTAATATCAAGTCTGTTCCTGTTCTCGGTTGCTTCACAGACGTTAGCCGCTGAGAAGCGGTGTACGGCTCAAGGCAAGAAAGTAGAGTGCCCGGTCCAGAGTGAAGAGGCCCTGCTGGCAGCGCAAGAGGCCTTTGATAAAGAGGCCAGTGACATGGCGCAGGGTAAGTCCGGTAGTACCTACGGCATACAACCCTTCGACTACCTCACCGGCGTGGGCAAGCGAACCGCGGAGACCACGCTCGACAAGGGTGACAGTGGTTATGGCGGTGGCGCAACGGGTAAGACCGAGATGTGGGACAGGGTCCTAGCCCCCGCAGAGGGCGAGGCGCTCTATAATCAATGGACGCACAATTGGTCCCCCACTTTCAAAACCACACTGGTCGAAGGTGCAGATCCAAATGAAGGCAAGCAGTGGTTCTACACCTATTGCATCGCCTGCCATGGCTGGACCCTGCAGGGTGATGGCCCAAGTGCCTACGGTGTAGAGCCAAGGCCGAGGATCCTGACCGAGGGCAGTTATATGAATAAAAAGACCAACCTCGAGCTGTTTACCGTTATCAAGGGTGGCGGTGAAGCAGTGGACTTGTCGGAATCCATGCCGTCATGGGGTAACTACCTGCAGGATCAGGACATCTGGAATGTCATTGCCTGGATCAGGGCCATGGCCGATGTCAAGCCACCGAAAACCGTAGAGGAGTACCTTAATCCGAAATCGTCCTTCAAACCCATCGCCGGTGATGTGACCCCGTTGAATGCAGCCGAGAATGAGGATTTCATAGAGAGTCAGGAACTCAACGAGGAAACACTGGCCGGACGTGGCATTATAAAGGGTGGTGGCTATGTTGAAGGTGGTTTGCGTAAAAGTGCAGAAGATGTATCTGACAAGGTAAAGAGCGGATATTAGTCGTATCGTTCGCAACACAAGCCATACAGTTAATTGTCGCTCCGTTTATGCAGGGTGGGCACTTGCCCCCCCTGCACAGATGGTTTGGAAATGGTTTTGGTTATTACCCGGTAATTAATGGTAGTGGGTTGTTTGTATCCTGTGCTCCTGTTGTACAACATCATCTGTATTTCGTAACAACTGCTCCAGTTCACTCCCGGATTGACAGACCTGGCACAGGGATGCTTTATCCCCGTGGGTGTTACAATATGGTCTTGAGAAAGATTTTGAATAAACGATGAGGTATCAATAGTGAGGAAGAGCGTAGCAATGACAGGCCTTCTTCTCATTATCGCCATTCTTGCCGGATTGCTCCTGCTCATCCCCAATCCTCTGGGTGAGGAATTACTCCAGCAGGCCCGAATCAGAGGTTATCTCTCCTACACCCCTGAGGCGGCTATTGCACTCGCCTATGATCGATGCACTACCTGTCATGAAGATGAAAAGATAGTCAAGTATTGCTCGCGTTGTGGTCCGCCCTTTATCGTGGCCATACACTTCATGAAAAAGTATATTGAACTGTCAAACATCCAGGGCCAGAAAATAAGGCAGTTCTCCGATGCCGAGCTGGTGGCCATCACCCAGGTGTGGAATGGCCTGGTAGGAAACTGGGAGGGCGACTGGCCCCGCAAGGACATCAGGAAACTTCTTGGGGGTGATCGCGCCCTGCTCGATCTGTTTGAAACCCCGGTAGAGGAACGAGCCATCGAGGTCGTGCTGCAGGATAAGGTCGCACCCGGGTCGTATAAAGAAATTACACAACAGGGCAAATAAACCAGCTTATGATTGCCAAATTATGATTACAGTCGAAAATCTGACAAAGACTTACGGTCAACAGCGAGCCGTCGATGACATCAGCTTCTCCGTGGACAAGGGTGAGGTGCTGGGTTTTCTTGGCCCCAACGGCGCAGGCAAGACCACGCTGATGCGGATCCTGACCTGTTTTTTTCCGCCCACCAGCGGCAAGGCCAGTGTGGCAGGATATGACTGCTTTGCGGATTCATTGGAAGTCCGTAAAAGAATCGGTTATCTGCCAGAGCGCGTACCGCTTTACGAAGACATGAGTGTCAAGGACTATCTGGCCTTTGTTGCCGGCATTAAAGGCACAGCAGCCCGCGATATAAAGGTCGAGGTCGCCCGGACCATGGCCGATTGCAATATTGATGCGGTGGCCAACAAACTCATCCATGACCTCTCCAGGGGCTACCGGCAAAGAGTCGGGCTCGCCCAGGCGCTGGTCAACGATCCGGACATCCTGATTCTGGATGAACCCACGGTCGGACTCGATCCCAAACAGATCAAGGAAATCAGAAAACTCATCAAGGAACTGGCCGGTAAACGCACCGTGATCCTGAGTACACATATACTGCCGGAGGTCAGCATGATCTGCGGCCGGGTCATTATTATTAACAACGGCAAACTGGTGGCCAACGACACGCCGGAAAATCTGATTGCTGATCTGCAAAAATCGGCCAGAATGTTTTTGCAAATCGCCGGTGCCTCTGCCGATGAGATCGAAACAGAGCTTGCCGCCTTGCCTGGTATCAAGGGTATCAGCAGGGATGAGGCCCGGCTTGATGATTCCCATGGCTTTATCGTTGAGATTGAGGAGGAAAACAATGTCAGAAAGACCCTTCACCCCGTGATTGTCAACAAGGGTTGGGACCTGGTGGAAATGCGCTCTCTGCACATGAGCCTGGAGGATGTCTTTATCAAACTGGTCACAAAGGAACAAGCGCAATGAATATCAGAGCGGTCAGCCTTATTTTTTACAGAGAGCTGCGGGCCTACTTCAACTCTTCCATTGCCTACGTGGTGATCACCATGTTCCTGATCATCACCGGCTATTTCTTTTATAACCTGATTGCCACTTTTTCCATCATCAGCTTTCAGGCCCAGGCCAATCCCATGATAGCCAGGCAGTACAATCTGTTGAATGTCAACGAGACCGTGGTGCGGCCCCTGTTCGGCAACATCAGTATTATCATGTTGTTGATGACCCCGCTGCTGACCATGCGGCTGCTGGCCGAAGAGCGTAAGGCGGGCACCATGGAGCTGCTGTTGACTTACCCGGTGAGAGACATCGAGGTGGTGACGGGCAAATTCCTGGCCTGTTTCACGGTGTTTCTGGCGATGATTTGTTCTACCTTTCTCTATCCGGTCTTGTTGCTTATGCTGGGCGAACCCGAGCTGATGCCCATCATTACCGGTTACATCGGTATTATTTTGTTGGGCGCGGCATTTATCTCGCTGGGTCTTTTTACCTCCTCACTGACCGAAAACCAGATCATCGCGGCCTCCCTGGCCTTTGGCATTCTGTTCGTCTTCTGGTTAATGAGCTACTCGGTAACATTGGTATCTCCGGGACTGGGTCAGATCATTTCCTATATCGCCATTACCGAACACCTTGAAAGCCTGGCCAAGGGAGTGGTGGATACTGAAGACGTCATTTACTACCTGCTTTTTGTCACGCTGTTTTTGTTTCTCACCCTGAGAAGCCTGGAATCCAAGAGGTGGCGAGGATGACGTTAAACAAAATACTCCTGTTGCCGGGCCTGCTGGGCCCTTTTTGTATTGCCGTGGGCGGGATTACGGTCGCCATCACCGGCGAGACCGGCAGTTTCGCCCTCGCCATGATATGGATCGGCCTGCTTGCCTTGCTGCTGTTTTTTTATATCAATTTTTCCACAATAAAAACATTTATCGGTAAACGCTCCACCCAATATGGCGCCAATATGGCAGTGATGATTATTGTCTTTATCACCATCATCGGCCTGCTGGGGGTGATGTCGATCAAATACAAACTGCGGGTCGATTTGACAAAACAGCAGAGGTATTCCCTGTCAAAACAGACGGTAAAGATATTGAAGTCATTAGAACGTGACGTGGATGCCGTCGCCTTCTATCGAAGTGATGAACGTACCCGGCAGGCGATGTACGATCTCCTGCAGGAGTATTCATACTACTCGCCAAAATTCAGCTTCTGGTTTATCGACCCGGACAAGAAACCCGTCGAGGCGGCAAAATATGGTGTCACCGCCTACAGGACAACGCTAATCAAGAGCAATAATAATGAAGAAATCGTCGGTTTTGAGTCGGAAGACAAGCTGACCAATGCCCTGATGAAGGTGATCAGGGATGAAGTCAAGACCATCTATTTCGTGAAGGGGCATGGCGAGAACAATATCGAGGACGAGAGTGAATATGGCTACCAGATGGCCAGACAGGCCATCGAAAAGGAGAGCTACCAGGTCCGTGAACTACTACTGGCCGGTGTAGAGCACATCCCTGACGAGGTCTCCGTGCTGGTGATCAGTGGCCCGCAAAAGGATTTCATCTCCAGCGAATTGGAAAAAATTACAGACTATATAGCGAGGGGCGGCAGTGTCTTGTTTATGCTGGATCCAGCATTGCTTCCAGAGTTGTCCGATTACATGAAAGGTTATGGCTTTGATTTACGCAACGATATCATTGTCGATAAACTGATCCGTATCGCCGGCACCAATTACCTGACCCCCGTAGTTACCGAGTATAAAAAAGAACACCCGATAACAAGCGATCTTACTAATATCTATACCTTTTTCCCTATCGCCCGCTCCGTAGACATCAAGGAAGATGCTGCCACAGGCAGCTATAATCTCGCCAGGACCAGCTCCAGCAGTTGGGCACGCAGTACGGGTACGCTTGATGATGACAATATCGAATACGACCCGGCCACGGACATCCGGGGCCCGCTGAGTATCATGGCGGTGAATGTCCTTAAGGTAAAAGACGCGGATAAAACTGAGAACAAGCAACAACAACAGCAAACCACCGATGGGTATATCCAGAAATATGGAAAAATCATCGTTGTTGGTGACTCAAACTTTGCCGGCAATACCCATATCCACCTGGCCGGTAACAAGGACCTGTTCCTGAACACCGTTAACTGGCTGGCCGAGGAGCATTCGCTGATATCGATACGACAAAAGGAAGTGGGTATCAGCCCCATGACACTGACTGACGCACAGGAAAGAATGGTGTTCTGGTTTTCCGTGGTTATTATGCCCTCGCTGATCATGATGATCGGCATCGCGGTGATCGCACGGCGGAGATTGCAAGTGTGAACCTGCCGAAGAAGACGGTCTTCTGGGTTATTACCCTGGTTGCCCTGGCTGGCGGGTTTTATCTGATCGATGAACAGGTCAAGGAAGTCAACAAGGCCAATCAAGCCAGTCTACGATTGTTCCCTTTTGAGCCAGAGGATCTGCAGGCCTTCTGGATAAGGAGTCGCACCGACGGACTGCGCGCCAGACTGGTAAAGGAGGACAACACCTGGTGGCTAAAGGAACCTATACAGGCAAAAGCGGATGGCCCGTTTATCGAGAAGTTCCTGACCAACATTGTCAAGGCCAGAAAAGACGCGGTACTGTTTGAAAACCCGCAGCCCGCCAAACTCGAAGAGTTGGGCCTGGCGACCGCAGAACTGGAAATGGGGTTTGAGACATCTGCAGGCAGCACCGTCATCCAGTTTGGTCACAAGGGACCGACCCATAATATCGCCTACGCCAGGTTCCTGGATGATCCCAGGGTCTATCGAATCCATTCTGATGTCAAGAATGAAGCGGACAAGCATGTTTATGACCTGCGAGACAAAACCATTCTCGACTTTGATCCGCTGAAACTCAGCCGTCTTGATATGCAGCGCAAGGACAGGGACAACATTGTCATTGAGCACCATAAGGGACGCTGGAACATGCTCAAACCGCACAGCACAAGAGCCGCCATGACAAAAGTGCTGGAGACTCTGTATAAAATCAGGAACTCGCAGATCAAGGCATTTATTGCAGAAGAGCCTGAAGATCAAAATGACTATGGCCTTGATGCCCCGGGAATACAACTGAGCATCCACCTGCAGGAAGACGATTCTGTGCATGTGTTGCTCATCGGCACAAAAGACAGAACCCGGCGGGGCTACTTTGCCAGAGTCGATGCATCAGAGGCTGTGTTCCTTGTCGAAGAGACACTGGTCAACGCGCTACTCGTTAACGCAAATGAATGGAAAGAGTAACCGTTACTTCACCAATCATGTTTCTTCAAGGCAATACGGGTTACCAGGAGACTGTTAAATCGAGGACAGGATGAACAGAAAGATAACGCTCATTTTCAGTGTAATTATTCTGGCAATCGCCCAGGGCTGTTCGGATGAAAAGCAAGACAGTACCGGGAGTGCTAATGAGCGGAACCCTATTCTTTCACCTGTAATAGCACAACATGAAATACAGGCAGAACAAAAGCCAATCGAAGAAGAACGAGCCCTGAAGATAGGTGTGATCGGGCCTGAGACAGGTGACTCGGCATTTTATGGCTTGAGAATACTGGAAGGTATAACGATGGCCGCCAGAACATTTAATGCAAATGGAGGCATTAATGGACAGCCGATCGAGGTAATTCATTATGACAATAAAGGCGATCCGGACCTAACGGATGAAGCGGTACGTGGGTTGATCCAGCAAAGGGTAGTCGCAATATTTGCAGCGCCTACCGGTTGGTCCACCTTTGCCGCTACCCACCTGGCCAATGAAAGCCGGACAATCTTTATTGCCATCGGCAGCAGGCGTCGAATCGGAAAGAGCGGCCCCTATATTTTCCGTGTTTCGCTGGCCGATGAATTTGCCATCAATGAATTGATACAGTACTCTACCAAGCAAGCCGGCTACACAAATTATGCCCTGGTGACATCCTCGGATTATGACTACTCGCTTGACCTAAGCTCAATATTCAGACAGGTGATACCCCGTCATGGTGGCCAGATAAAGCTGGTTGCGGATACTTATGACACCTTTTCAGGCAAACGTAATGTTGACAACGTCGTCAAGGCGCTCGGGGAAAGTCCTGAACCCTTGCATGCCGTCATCTATACCGGGGGTGACAAGCAAGCTGTGCAACTTGCCCGGGGAATTAACCGGGCCGGGCTGAAATTGCCCATCATTGGCGGCGAAGACCTGCATACAAAGGCCTATTTGACAAGCGGCAAGACTGTAGCGAGGGGCACTCTGCTCTATGCCAGCTTTGCACCGGAAAATGACTCGCCCCGGGTAGTAAAGTTTATAGAAGACTACAAAAGTCAGAAGGAGGGGGTCCCCGACCGGTTTGTCGCACTGGCATACGACAGTTTTATGCTGGTCGCTGAAGCTATACAAACCGCTGCTTCGACCAGAAGTTCCGTGGTGCGGGATACCATTATCAATACACAGCATCAGGGGGTAACCGGTGAAACCCGTTTTTCCCCTGAAGGGTCACCTCTTAAGCACCCCTTTCTTTACCGGGCCGAGGGCAGTAAAAGCGGTGAAAAATTTGTTTTGTTAAAACATGAACACGCGCAATAACCATCCAGCTGCGGTCATGGGTGTGGAGATCCACCAGGAACAACTTTGGCGCTCATGACGCCTTGCTGGATGTAAACAAAGACATGGCAGGCTGGTCGTGAACCAACCCCGGGAAACAAGGGTATCATAAGCATGAAAATCGAACGTTATCACTGGCGGCACTTCTTTGGCGGGCTTGCACTGGTTTTTCTTGTTCTGCAACTCATGTCCGGTATTTTTTTAATCTTTTTTTACAGGCCCGATCTGAGTGAGGCTTATGCCAGTGTGCAATACCTGTATCGGCATATGCCCGTTGGTGCATGGCTAAGGGATACGCATCGATGGATTGCTTTATTTTTGTTTGTTGCAATCATCATACATTTAACCAGAAGCCTGTTAAGAAAAGAATTTCTTAATTATAAACGCAGAAAAATCTGGCTTACGGGGTCGCTGCTTCTCCTCCCCATGCTGGCATTTTTAGTGACCGGCTTTATTCTGCCCTGGGAATGGAAAGGCTACTGGTTCATGGAGATGGTGCCCAATTATCTCGGCAACCTTCCTTATATTGGACCACACGTCAAGGAGTTTCTTATCAGGGTGTTCACCTTGAATCGGGCTTTTGTCGTACACATCCTGCTGCTGCCGGTAATTACCCTGGTTTTGATAGATATTCACACCCTTTCCACAGTAAGGAGAAAGAAGGGCGGTATACGCAGATACCTGTTGAAACACAGTCTGTTTACCCTGCCGTTTTTTATCATTATTACACTGTTGGCAATTTACCTGCCTATGCCAACACAGGACCCGGAGATTATCCCCATGCCGCTTGAGGGTGCCTTAATTCCGGCTCCGGAGTGGTTCATTCTTATTCTGATGGTGCCGTTCATGCACTTTAAGGGATTTATGGCCACGTTTCTGGGCCTCTATCTGCCCCTGGTCTTGTTTGTTCTGTTGGCTGCCTTGCCCTATTATTTTAAAAACAGGACACAGGAAAACAAAATATCTCCTCACATAAGCAACCGCCTCTTCGAAAAATCCAGGCACTTCCTGGGAAACATATTAAAAGTGAGGTATGCAGCAAGGGTTACCGCCTTTCTGGGTGTTTTTATTGCGGTGATCACCCTGTTAACCCCGTTATATGTGGCTAACCATAAATCTCCTACCCTGGGCTGTAATTCCTGTCACAATATCTTGATGGGGATGAGAATGGGAGTGCCGCCGGAGGCATTCAAGGACAGGAATATCGTGCCCCTGCTTGATGACAATGAGTGGATGGTCAAACACTGGTTTTATCCACAAGTCACCTGGTGATCCTGTGATATTACTCATTTACTGGAAAATCATGAAACATATACGGAGTAACACGGAATTTCCTGTTTCATGTAAACAAATTCCCTTAACCCGGAGGTGAACCCTATGAACTGTCATCATATAAAATCGTTTATCTTTACAGCAGTGTTTGGCGGCATCTTTTGCCTGTCTGCACCAGCTGTGTCACAGGTAATTCAACTGGCCGCGGCAGACAAGGAACCTGACTACACCAGCCAGCAGGCATGGCAGGGCGGTATGCAATCCGGTGAAGGTAATTTTATGGCCAACTGCGTCGCCTGCCACGGCCCGCAAGGTAAAGGCGATGGCGTGCTGGTGGATTCCCTTGATGTAAAACCACGAGATCTGACCAACAAGTCAATCATTTCATCTCGTACCGATGAGTATCTCTTCAAGGTAATCAAACATGGCGGGGTATCTGTGGGCCTGTCCGACAGTATGCCTCTCTGGGGTACTACCTTCAGTGATGTGGAAATCAATAATATTGTCGAACATATCAGAACCAGGATATGCAAATGCAAGTACAGCGGTAAAAAATAATCATAACACTCGCTCTTGTAGATGAACCTCGTTTATCTCTGCGCGGGAGGAGATTAATGAAAAATATCATTCATGCCATGGTGCTGCTGACCCTCATCGCAATGAGCATCCATGAAACATCAGCCAGTCCTCCGCCCGCCTATGAGGGGAGAAGGCTGTATGTTTCCTACTGCCAGTTATGTCACGGAACTGATGGCAAGGGGGATGGCCCTCTCGCAAAGGCGATGCAGATCAGTCTGGCAGATCTGACCACCACCGTGCGCTCCAGGAGTGACACCATTCTCATGAAAATCATCACCGGGGAGGGTCGGTAGACTATAACAGGTCGTGACCGACACAACCTGCTCAGTGAAGCCATGCCGGAATGGAAGGATGTCTTCAACGAGTCGCAGGTCAAGGCATTGATCGCATACCTGCGCTTTTTGGGCACCACCAAACATGATCTGATGGGAGACCCTGAGGTCGGCATGCAGCTCTATCAAAAGTATTGTCAGGTCTGTCATGGCGTAGAGGGTGATGGCGATGGCATCATGACGAACCTCATGAGAATCATGCCGATGGACCACACCAATCCTAACGAGACCAACAGTCTTGACAATGAAGAACTGGTCGAAAGCATCCTTGATGGACAAGGGAGATTTATGCCAGCCTGGCGCGGTATCCTCAGTCAGGGTGATGTCGAGGCACTGGTCAGTTACATTCGACTGCTTTCCCACTGAGCCAACGTGAGTTTTTATCTGTTGTAGAGCAATTTTGCACGCTTTTCGAACCGGTTGAGAATTTCCGGTGATGAATGGTCGAATAGCGCTGTCATCACCTGCTCAAGAAAACCGACGCGCATCTGGAAATTGAAGTCAAGGAATACTGTGCAGTATCCCGGGCGGGCAGGCTCAAAGCGCCATTCAATCTGCAACAAGCGAAACGGTCCGTCGCTGGAATGGATGCTGATCTTTTGTGGACGATCAAGAACCGCCGTTGTGACGAAAGGCAGGGGCATCAATTTCAGGCCTAACTGTTGTTCTACACGCAGGCGATTACCGGTGCGTTCCAGAATCCTCGCGCTGACCCAGCCCGGCAGGTAATCCGGGTAGCTTTCAACATCGGCTGCCAGGTCAAATAGCTGTTCACAGGAGTAGGGCAGGGTCCGTGAGGTGCTGTGTGTTGACATGGTTCGTTACAGGTTCCGGCTCGGATGATGGCCAGTTTATTGACAGACAGTTTACACAAACAGAGGGGGAATGGATCGAGTGACCCTTGTCGATTTGACTGGTTCTGGCAGGCATGCCGGCCGTGGCCAAAAATACCTAAGAGTTTCAGGGTTGTAATCAATAATTTGACTTGGATCAAGGTTGCCCGGGTGCTAGGGTGCGACGATTCGTCGCAGTTTCATAGTCTTCGGACAGAGGGGGAGCCGCTACTAAATCATTGTGCTGCGACCAGAACAGCGGGTGCCGCCGGGCTTGTTCGACTGACGCCAGTCAATACAAGACAACAATCAACAGCGGGAATCAGGCAGAATTGCCTATTGTGTGTTGGCAGGCAAGTGAC
>PVMS01019952.1_pt1 | contig 16983 bp, 15 predicted proteins | sample 1853461 | NCBI WGS metagenome assembly PVMS01 (sample SAMN08582032, study PRJNA380276) | Marine sediment metagenome, whole genome shotgun sequencing project. | isolation source: ocean sediment barecode stripped | collected 2017 | reverse complement strand
TGGTTTTCATTGTAAGTTCAAGAGCTTTGTTTGACCTTACTAAGTTAACGTTTTAAACTAAAATGACTGGTAAACACCCTACCATCCTGTAAAGTCACATGAAACCAATAATCGCTCGATGGCATTGCATATCCATTAAATGAACCATCCCAACCAATACCCTGAGGGTCTAGTTTAACAAGTAATTTACCATAACGATCAAAAATGTAAATCACACTATTGGACTGAAAATCATTATTAACACCATAAACTTGCCAGGTATCGTTATAAGAATCGCCATTTGGTGTAAAGAATTTTGGAAACCCAATCACTGAAACTATTTGCTCAACAACGCCACAATCATTCTTATCTCTTACATAAACAGTATGAATTCCTGGAGCTACATTTTCAAAAATGTTACTGTCTTGGTAAGGGCCGTTTATATCATCGAGTGCGTATTCATAATCACCTTCACCTGAAACATTTATAGTTAATGTATTGTTAGACGTAGCATCTACAATATCGACAGATTCAATAGTAGCAATATTGGAAGGTAACACCGTTATTGTTCTAACCTTTGAACATCCATCAGTATTGGTAACGGTAACTATGTATGTGCCTGGTTGATTAACTTGAATTTCTGAAGTTGTTTCACCGGTAGACCAATTATAAAAGTAATTACTAGGGGAATCTCCAATTATACCACCTGTCAACGTGATAAGTTCAGGAAAAAAGTTTAAACAATACAGTATTTCTTCATTTGTTTCAATATTTGGTAATTCCAATACTGTGAGTTGAATTTCATTAATTCCATAACATGCGTTGTCATTTTCAACCCGTACGTAAATGGTTTGCGAATAAGCAATAGTATTGGTAAATAAGTTCCCCAACGGATTTTGCTCCAGGAGAGCATCTTCGTACACCTCATAATAATTAAGGGTTACATTGGCTGGTAATCCATTTATTACTGTTGCCGTAGCTTCCGAAAGATCAAATACATGAAAGCCATCCTCGATTCCATCATCATCACATTCGGTAAGGCTAGCATCATTCGCATTGGTAGTACTTACAACTAATGTCAATTCGGCAATGCTATAACAGCCGGTTAGATCATCAATAACCTGAACATAAATAATTTGAGGATTTTCCCAATTATTAAACGCATTACCATCAATCTCGTTTTCACTATTTTGAGCATCTGCAATTGATGTATAGTATTTGGCAGATCTATTTGATATTCCGCCTGATAAGACATCGAAGGCTTCGGTTAGATTAAACAATGTAAATCCTTCAGGAATACCATCTTCATCACATTGAATTAAAGTGGTATCAAAGGCCTCCGGAGCATTATGGATTACTAAGTTGAAGGAGGTCGTATTATAACATTCTGTTTTAAGATTGTTCTCAATTCTTATGAATATTTGCTCTTGATTTGGTGTTACATTGACATATGATAATGGTAACGCATTCAGGCCAGAATCAGCGTCAGCTTGAGAGATATGATAGGTAATAGAATATAATGTTTCATCTTGATTACCTAAAACAATAGCATTGATCTCGTTTAGATCATAGGTAATTATCCCATTCATAGCATCACCATCTTCGGCATCATCGCACACTTCAACATCAGTTACCATATTAGCTGTTGGTGTATTAAACACTTCAACCATAAAAGACGTTGTATCAAAGCAATCGGCAGAATTTACATTTTCGATCCTTGCAAAAATCTCTTGTGGATTTGATAATGTTTGATAAGGCATAACCAACTCGTTCTCGTTGTTTAAAGCATCGTCTGAGGTCTCAAAATATTTAATTCTAAAAACACCTGGATCTTGAGCTCCCAAAACTTCGTTATCTGTAATTGCAGTAAAGTCAAATGCAAAAAAACCATCATTGTTGTCATCACACTCCTCAATATTGTTTGCCACATTTGCAATAGGTGTTTCAAAAATCGTAATCGTTTTTGTAAATGTTTTTATCTCGCTATTGGTTGTTAAAGTCGCGGTCACGTCATAGGTTCCAGGCGATGCATAAATATGGGTAGGGCTTTCTTGTGTTGATGTATTAGAATCACCGAAATCCCAGATTATGCTGATAAAAGTTTCTGAACTGTCAATAGAAAATTGAGTGGCATCGCCATGACAGAAAAATTCGACTTCTATTTTAGCAATCAAAAATGATTGTATAAATGGAGGTAATCCTAGCGTTGCATTTGATCCCGGAGAAAGCGCAATTCCATTTAGTGTGTAATTACAGGCAGCGCCAAGTTCTTCAGGATTATTAATAACATCTAAAAATGTATTTGTTACTGTATTACATAAATATATTTTGCCATTTGGAGCAAGCTGAATAGCTGCAATAAAACCACCTGCTTGTTGAAAAACAATTAACTGAGACCCAGCAATATTTGGAGCTTCTAAATCAAATTGAGAAACAAAATTTCCATTAGGAGCATAAAGTTTTTTAGAATCGGCTGAAAAATCTACACCATAGGTTTGAATATTATCTTGTAGATTTTGGGGGTTGCTTACAAGTCCCGTTGAAATATCAAAATCATATAACCATAAACTTCCGGAATTTCCAGATGCTGTTGTATTACTTGGAGTCGTTATATTTTGAGCGTGACAAATGGCAAGTTTTGTGCCATCGGGAGATGATTTTAAATATCCAATACTATTTCGTCTATAGCCCTGTGTTGTAATAAATGGGGGAAGTTGAGATCTTACAGCTGCAGGACTTACACCGTTACTATCGACTCTAAACGCATAAAAAGTGTCAATAAATTGAGTGATCACCCAATATGAATCGCCATCAGAATGCTCGACCGCGGTAATTTTTTCAGCACATTTAAAGGGTACTTGGCTTTGATCATTTGGATCATATGTAATAAGATGCACATTTTTTTCAGTAGTAACCACATCACCTAGTCCACCGTTAAGGCTAAGATCTATAAGCGAATAATTAAACCCATTGTTAAAGCCATCATCGATGGCAGGAGAAGCCGGCTGATCTCCAAAGGTTTCTTGATATACATTTATTGAATTTCCATTTACATCAGCCGGACCTTGATTGGGATATGCCCAGGCATTATTATGATGTGGTTCATCAACGGTAAAGATATAATATTGATCTACATTGTCAGGTCGTGGAATAATAACAGCAGAAGACGTACTCGAAGAATCACCTAATAACCCTAATCCGCCAAAATAATCAGCGTTCGGCATAATTTGGAAAGTTCGATCCCAAACTGTTCTACCATCGGTGTAAAATAATAAATTCCCGTTGGGATCAGAGATTGATGAACATCCTTCTCCTGTGTTTATTGTTCCTATTGCTGAAGGGTCGGCGGTTACGGTTCCATTATTAATGTCAAAATTTAACCCAGCTCCATTGCCAAAGTACCAATTTGAAGCTTCGCCTTGAGAAAAGCTCAGTTGTGCGCATGAAAGTACAATTAGTAATAGCAGTAATTTTTTCATTTATAGGCAATGTTGCCTATAAATATATTACAAATCTCTCTTTTTTAATAATCTGTACGATAAAAAGATAAATAGGGCAGTCCAAGCAATTACAATTATAATTTCATACCAATGGACCGCATAATCATAAGCAATTTCAGTTTTATCAGGAAATTTAGTCATGACGACACGTCTAAATGGTTCGTCAATAAGCTTATACATTGATTTTAAAGGAAAGAAATTTTGAATTTTATCTGCTAAATCCAGATTAGCCTGCCAAACAATCAATCCAAAAATCACCCATTCTACAATATATAAAATAAACAAAAAGGCCAAGGCAAAAGCCGAACGTTTTACGAGCATTCCAAAAAATAAGCAAAGACTAAAGAATCCAACGAGCTTAATGAAATAAGCAAATAAGAATTCAGTTTCAGTAAAAATGATACCAATCTCTGTATAACTTGAATAATATAGACCAATTAATAAAGATGCCAGACTCATTAAAACTGTTGCTGCCAGTGAAAAGAAAACTATAGTGTAGAATTTTGAAAGGACAAATTCCTTTTTACTTAAACCATCTATTAAATTTTGTTTAAGTGTTTTGTTGCTATACTCATTGCCAATCATGCTCACTACAACAATTGCAAAAAAGAATTTGAATTGAGATGCAAAGAAGGTCGTGATATGCCAAATTAACGGGAAATTAAAAATTCCAAGTTCACCCAATTCTAAAGTAAAGAAACCGAAGAAATTAATTTTTATTGATGATAAAACCAGCACTGTAAATGGCAATATAAATGAAACAAAGATCAAGATCTTACTTACCTTGTTAAGCCATAGTTTCTGCAATTCAAGATTTAATAAACGAAGCATACCTTTTTGATTTATTTGTTGTCGATTTTATCGGTTAATTGCAAGAATTGTTCTTCTAGGCTTTCTTTCCGTTTTACTAATTGTGAGAGGGTAATCCCTTGGTCGAACATCATTTTATTAAATGTTGAAGCTTCCATAGGTTCATTTAAGAAAGCGGTGATCAAATTATTTTCAACCTTAATCTTACCAATTGATTTATGCTCTTCCAGCAACTTGATTAAAATTTCATTCCTATCACATTTGAGTTCAAAAAAGCCATGACTTGAAATCATTTCATCGACACGGCCAGAATATAATCTTTCACCTTTGCGCAGAACAACAACATGGCTACATACTTTTTCAACTTCATCTAAAAGGTGAGAAGCGAGTAAAATAGTGGTGCCGCTTTTAGCAATATCTTTTATGATTTCTCTGACTTGATGTATCCCTTGAGGATCTAGACCATTAGTTGGTTCATCAAGGATTAAAATTTCCGGATCATTAAGCAGTGAAGAGGCAATTGCCAAACGCTGCTTCATACCAAGTGAAAATGTGCGAAACTTACTTTCCTTTCTATCTAAAAGACCAACAAGTTCAAGGTTATCCTCAATTTTAATCGGATCCACACCTTTAATTTTGCAAACCAATTTCAAGTTTTGATAGGCAGACATATAGGGATAGAAGTTTGGGCGCTCAATAATTGCACCTACTTTTTTTAAAGCATTATGAGTTGTAACATTACCATCGAACCAACTAAAGTTACCAGAAGTAGCGTTAACCACATTAAGAACAATGCCAAGTGTTGTTGATTTCCCGCTACCATTTGGGCCTAACAAGCCGTAAACATTTCCTTTGTTAATGGTAAAGGATAGGTCCTTTACAGCGGTTATATAACCAAACATTTTAGTAAGGTTACTTATTGTTAAAACTGGCTCCAATTTTAAATAGGGTTGATTAGTAATAAATGTAAGACGAAAAAAACCAAAACTTGTTACAGACCTTTTTTATAAACATACTAAAAATAACTTACATTTGAAATAATAGTAAATTACAATGGAAGATTTAAAAATTTCTAAGAAAAAACCATCATATCCTGTTATTGAAGAGCTTGATGCTTATTTGAATGAATATAATAGAAATATAAGGATCCCGATTTTTTATGATGATTTGTTACGTTTTCAAGGCTCGGTTGTTGTTTACGATAAAAATGATGAAGATACCATGTGGATTCGTGTTTATTATAACGAATTTGAAAGAGAAAATATAGATTTGAGTCTAAAAAAAGTATATACTGTTCTTCATTCTGATGGTACTGAAATAACATTTCCTTTTTTGAATGTTGATGCTATTGATTATTGCACTTTTGGCAATTCTAAGCCTTTTAGGGTTAAAATTAGAAATATTCTAAACGATAACTATACCTATTTCTATGTTAAGAAGGCTGATGCATCAAGAATTTATGGATTAGAATTAGAACATATGCTTTCGCCTTATAATTTAAACTTCCTTGTTTATAAAGATACTTTAATTGAAGAGCATATTGCCGGAATTCCCGGAGATGAATTTATTAAGAATATGCTACCCAATTGTAACGCCAGCGAGAAATCGCAAATCGCAAAAGAATTTGTAAAGTTTAACGAACGCTGTATGATTAGACTTTTGGGTGATATGCGCTCTTACAATTATGTTATTGTTCCAACTCATGATTTTGATCATGTCGTTTATAAAGTTAGAGCGATAGATTTTGATCAACAATCTTATGAAGGAAAATTTAATATTTATAGACCTCAGTTTTTTAAAGAGAATTACCTCATGGTGAAACTGGTTTCTGAAAAATTTCAAAAACAATCAATTGACCAATACAAAATAGAAGAACGATCAATTGTTGCTAAACGGATATTAAGTTACAATGATAGATTAAAAGCTTTAATGAATTGTATGACGAAAGATTCAATTTCTAAAAAAGAAAATATTAATTTATTGAAATCAAAAATTTACGACTACACTAATGATGCTAAGTTTAAGCATTGTAAGAACATGGGAGAAATAGTTAAAAATGCTTTAGATTTTGTAAAGCGAAATTACGAAAATGTAAATGCACATAACTTGTAGGTTATGAATTAATTCCAGTTTTCGTCAAAATCTAAATTCTCAAAATCATTGGATTCATTATCGTTCTCAACTTCTTCATGAATGTTCACATCTTCTGCTTCAAAAGATTTTTCAGGAACTTCAGTTGGAATTTGTCCACAGACAAACATTAAATTTGGGTAGTCGATACTTTCTAATACTTCAACAATGTCAGCTAACTCAACCAGGAAGGTCCATAAACTAAAAAAGTCATAGATATAAATAAGCTTGGTTTTATCTTCATTCACCACGTCTTCAATAAGCGTTTCATTCATCAGTTTAATTGTATTAACTCCTTCGCTCATATCAAAAAGTGAGATCTCTTCACCTTGATTCCATTCATCATCGCTTCTATAAAATGAAGCCATTTCGCTTCCATCAAATCCAAATGATTGGGTAATAGTATTATGAAAATCTTCAAGGGTATCCGATTTTCTAATTTCAATATCTCTGAAGATATCGTTATCCGAATCGTGGTCAAGTATGATTCTAAATCTGTATATCATGAGTACAAAAATATCAAAAATTATTTGCTAAAACGATGTAAAATAAATGTCATGGAACTTAATAATAAAAATGCACCTATTTGATGCGCTACACCTAGCCAAACAGGCACTTGAAATACAATAGTTAAAACACCTAGCAGGAATTGAAGACCTACTAGAATTAATAATGCTTTTATTCCGTTTGACTGATGAGAATTGAGTTTTAGTTTTATGCTGGAATTCCAAATAATTAACACCATTACAACGACAATATAAGCAAGTATTCTATGCATAAATTGCACACCACTTCTGCCCTCTATAAAGTTTTTATATAATGGATTTTGTTCAGAATAAACTGTTGGATGCATGAACTTACCTTCACTCATCAAAGGCCAATAATTATGAATAAATCCTGCATCTAATCCTGCTACGAAGGCGCCATAAATAATTTGCAGCATTAATATTCCAAGACCAATCCTTATTAAATTTCGAATCCTTTTTTGAATATTTTGGGTGTGTGGAAAAATGAGATCTAGAGCCACCCAGAATGAATAGGCAAAAGTTATAAATGCTAAAGTTAAATGAGCTGCTAACCTATAATGACTTACGTCCGGTTTATCAACGAGTCCACTTTTAACCATATACCAACCTAAAAACCCTTGAAAACCACCAAGTATGAGCAATAATATAGATTTTTTTATGGTTGGTTTTGAAAGCTGCTTTGTCAATAAGAAAAACAAAAACGGAATTATGAATACAAGCCCGATAAGTCTTCCAATAACGCGATGTAACCATTCCCAAAAATAGATGGATTTAAAATCCTCAAGTGTAAATCTATAGTTCAATTTTTGGTATTCAGGATATAGTTTATAAAGTTCAAAGGCATCCTTCCATTCGGTTTCATTAAGAGGAGGAATAGTTCCCGAAATAAGTTTATAATTAGATATTGATAATCCTGAATGCGTCAATCTGGTTATGCCACCAACAATAACCATTACGAATATTAAGAGACATCCTAATAGGAGCCAATAAATTACTTTTTTGTTGTCTTTATTCATCCAATTTGAGCCCTAATTTTTTGCCTTCTTCAAGCATAAGCGCAAAGGCCTCATCATAATTATTTGGAATATCGCCTTCAAGAATTGCTTCTTTTATGATCTCCTTAATTATGCCAATTTCTTTTGATGGGTTTATATTAAATGCCTTCATAATATCCTCACCTGAAACTGGTGGTTGAAAATTACGTATTTGATCGCGTTCATCAACTTCAATAATTTTTTGACGTACTATCTTAAAGTTTTTGAGGTATTTTTTAAATTTTTTCGAATTTTTTGTTGTAATATCAGCTTCACAAAGGGTCATGAGATTCTCAACATTATCACCAGCGTCAAAAATTAATCGTCGGACGGCTGAGTCGGTTACAATATCTTCAGCCAACACTATAGGACGAGAACTTAGTAACACCATTTTTTGAACAAACCTCATTTTATCATTCAAAGGCATTTTTAGCCGCTTAAAAAGTTTATATACCATTTTTGATCCTTCAAATTCATGCCCATGAAATGTCCATCCCACTTTTTTACTAAATTTTTTAGTAGGGGCCTTCCCAATGTCGTGTAACAATGCAGCCCATCGTAACCAAAGATCGTCAGTATGTTTTGAAATATTGTCCAGGACTTCGAGTGTATGGTAAAAATTATCTTTATGACGTTGGCCATCAACTTCATCTATTCCTTTTAGGGCAATTAATTCCGGTAAGATGTATTCAAGTAATCCTGTTTTTTCCAGAAGCAAAAACCCAACTGAAGGTTGTTGGCTTTCAATTATTTTATGAAGCTCTGTAACAATGCGTTCTTTGGTTATGATCTCAATTCTGTTCTTATTTTGGGTGATTGCTTCTAAAGATAATTTTTCAATAGAAAAACCAAGTTGAGTGGCGAATCTAATAGCACGCATCATACGTAAAGGATCATCACTATATGTAATATCAGGGTCTAAGGGTGTACGAATGTTTTTACTTTCAAGATCTTCAATACCATTGAAGGGATCTAAAAGATCTCCAAACCCATTCTTGCTAAGGTTTAATGCCAAAGCATTGATCGTAAAATCACGTCGGTTTTGGTCATCCTTAAGTGAACCATCTTCTACAATAGGATTGCGGCTCGATCTTTTATAGGATTCTTTACGGGCACCAACAAACTCAATTTCAAGATCTTGAAAATTAATCATAGCTGTACCATAAGTTTTAAAAACTTTCACTTTAGGACGACCAGGAAGTTGATTAGATACTTCTTGAGCAAGATCAATACCATTTCCTATAGCAACAATATCAATGTCTTTATGAGAACCACGATTCAATATATAATCTCGAACAAATCCACCAATTACAAAGGCATCAACTCCTAATTTTGTAGCCGAATCCGAAATAATATTGAAGATATTATGTTGTAGTGCGTGTTTATAATTCATTATGATAATACTGAAACTTCTTCCCTCAAGAATACAGATTTTAATCCCTTATTACTTTAACTATTCCATCACTACTTAACTTAATTATAGCAGATGGATTTGACGACTTTTTATTGTGATGCAAATTTACAACATAGTCTACTCCTTTTAAAATGTCATTGTGTATTTCTTTAAAGGATTCCGGGGATGGTAATCCACTTAAATTAGCAGAGGTGGAAACTATAGGTTTTCTAAATTTATTTATTAATTTATTACAAAATTCATTCCTCACCACTCTTATAGCAAGCGTATTATCTTCTGAGATAAGGTTTTCAGCAACTCTTATAGGCCTGTCATAAATAATGGTTGTGGGTTTAAGTGCATATTTAATTATATCGTATGCTACATCCGGAATAGCCTCGATATATCGATTTAGCATTTTGAAATTATTCACTAAGCAGATCATACTTTTAGATTCTTGGCGTTGTTTAAGCTTATAAATTTTTTCAACGGCATCAAAATTTGTAGCATCGCATCCAATTCCCCAAATAGTATCTGTTGGATAAAGTATAAGTTTACCTTGTTTAAGTGCTAATAAGGCATTTTGTAAATCGCTATCGATCATAAATTCAGAAAATCAAAAACTTTATCGGCAAATTTAAGATTAATGTCTCTACATTCCTTCAAAACACCAGAATAAGAATGGGTTTTATTTAAATCACTTTCGAAATTATCAAAGGAGGAATAAATAGGGTGATATTTGAAATCGAAGAATTTTGAAGAGTTAGGAATAGCAACAACTTTTTTTCCTAAAAGCATTGACCAGTACATGGCGTGATAACTATCAGTCACGATAGTTTGAGAAGCACCAATAAATGAGATCATGTGGTCAAGATCTGTTGTATTTGATGTAGATGGGTATTGGTCAAGTTTGCCAAGAAGTTTTTTGTTTTTTATGGTCTTCTTATGAAAAATGATTCCAATTTCTTGAGTTTCATCAAAAGATTTATCAAATATTGGATGCATACAACTAACGCAAGGCACCCAAAGCTCACGCATATTAAAATCTCTAACGCCAACTAATCCGAATTTTAAAGGATCAATATTATAAGAATTAATCTTTCCAAATTGATCTTTACTTTTAGAATTATGACCGGCACCCCAAAGCACAGTTTTTTTACCCTTATTATGTAGTTGTTGGAAAAGGTTAATTTGCATTTCAAAACTGTTCCGATTTAGTAAGCCTCCTCCACCTATGATTAATGAGTTTTCACAGATTTTAGAAATCCAGTTCTCAGTAATATTTTTATCTAAGCTTTTATAATCGAATATATCTAATTGTTTTCCTTTCAATTCATTAAAGTACAAATGTGGAGCACAATAAAAATCCCCAACATTGTTTGCATCGATACGATGCAGATTGACAACATCATTGTTAGATTGAGAGGAATTGATAATGGTTTTTATTACATCTCTCTTTCTTTTTTTTCTAAATAAGCTGCTGGATTGTCTTTGTATGAATTTTTTTAATGACATATACTAACTGTTCATTATAATTTTATTGTAAACATCAATATATTTTTTTGCAGAATCATCCCAGTTAAAACTATTTGCCCTTTGAATATAGTTTTTTTCATAAAAATCTTGATTATTATTGAACTTGTCTAATCCTTCAAAAACTATATCGGCCATATGTTTACTGTCAAAATTATTCCAATAAAAGGCATACTCACCACCAATTTCAGGTAATGACGTATTATTTGATAAAAAAACAGGTTTTCCAAATTTCATAGCTTCAATAACCGGAAGACCAAACCCTTCTCTTAATGAAGGAAATACAAAAGCCGAACAGTTTTTTAAATAGAATTGCTTGTCGATATCAGATATTTTACCTGTTAAAAAAACACGCTTGTTAAGTTGATATTTATCAATAGCAATTCTAACTTTTATTGCATTTTCAGTACTGTTTTTACCAGCTAAGATAAGGTCAAAATCTTTTAAAAATGTTAGCATAGGTATTAACGATTGAAAATTTTTTCTATCAGTAAACTCGCCTATGGTGAATAAATAAGGTTTGTTAGTTGTGATTTTAGGGCTGTAATTATCTGGAAGTAGTATTTCTCGAATAGGATTACCATTATAAATAACATATTCAGGAACTTGAGGAACGTCAAAGAATTCATGAGTGGAACTTTTAGCATATTCTGATATATAGGTAATAGCTGAGCTTCGATTCAATTTATCTTGAAATTGGATATGTTCTTTTTGGTTTATATAATTATCGCTATTCTTTATGTAAGTTATATTGTGAACTGTTAGTAAATAAGGTAGGTTGTGAAATGGTTCAATTTTAGTATTCTGATTTAGACTATGCCATAAATTGTATTTTTTCCGTATTCTTAAATCAGGATATCTTCTGAACGAATAGTATTTTTTATAATTAAAAAAATCTCCAAATTCATTCTTTAAATCAGAAATGTTCTTTGCATGCAGTGTAATTTTAAAATTTTTAGGATCTGCGTTGTAAATACTCTTGATAAGGTGATAATTAAATTGACCAAAACCGAAATTCAGGTTTTTAATATTATGTGATTCTAAGAAAATGTTTGTCATCACTTATTTTTTGCAAAGTAAATAAAAACTTAAAGCCGCAAGAAGAAAAATTGTAATATTGCCTCATGAAACGAATTTTTCATAACGATTTTAAAGATTATAACAATAAATTGGATGCTATCATTAACGGTTTTGAGACCAGTGGAATTTTGTTAGGTGGTGGCGAAAGGAACGTATTAAAACAATTTTCTTTAAATAGTATTAAGGTTAATGTGAAGGCATTTAAAATTCCAAATCTTTTCAATCAAATCGTGTATAAATATTTCAGAAAAAGTAAGGCACAGCGCTCTTTTGAGTATGCCAATGTTCTTCTTGATAAAGGGATTGGAACACCACAGCCTATTGCTTATTATGAGTTTCCGAAATTACTTTTATTTAAAAAAAGTTTTTATTTAAGTCAACACATAAATTATGATCTGACATATCGGGAATTAACGAAAGATCTCAACAATCCTGAACACGAAAAAATCTTAAGAGCTTTCACACAGTTTACTTATAAACTTCATAAAAACCATATTTATTTTTTAGATCATTCTCCGGGAAATACTCTAATTAAAAATAGTGATAAAGGGTATGAATTCTATTTGGTAGATCTCAACAGAATGATATTCCGGCCGATGACATTTGAAATCCGAATCCGAAATTTTGAACGTCTCACTATTCATAAATCTATGGTTGAAATTATGAGCGAAGAGTATTCAAAATGCTCAGGTGAAGATTTTAGTATTATATTCAAATTGATGTGGAAATCAACCCAGGAATTTCAAGAGAAATTCCACCGTAAAAGGCGTCTAAAAAAACAGCTTAAATTCTGGAAATAGTTTTATTTTCTTTTTTTTCGAAGCAACCATAATTTTACGTAACGCATATAAACTACATAGCCTTGTATATAAGCAATTGTTAAACCAATAACACCATCTCTAAAACCACTTTGAAAAACATAATGCTTAAAAAATCCCCAAAAAGGTTTGATAATAAAATGATATGGTGTTAAAGTTCCTGTTTTTTTATCATAATCTTTTGCTTGCCAGGTAGCATAACGATTCATTTTTTCAATGTACAAATCTAGCGTAATGTAAGTGTAGTGATTAAATTTATGCTCTAATTTACCGACTTTCCCATTAGCAATAATTTCCTCATGAACTTGTTGATCTCCATATTTACAATAATCACGTTTAAATAATCTAATAACCTTATCATTTCTCCAACCGCTATAATTTACGCGTCGTCCCATAAAATGATTTATTCTTCCAATCCAATATGCTACGTATTCAAGGTTTGGTTTTTTTAAGGTCTCGATAATTTCTTCTTTTAACTCAGGCGTAACGCGTTCATCAGCATCAACTAACAAAATCCATTCATGTGCTGCTTGGGGTATGGCCCAATTTTTTTGAGATGCAGAATATTGGTACTCTCGTCTTATAACCTTCGAAGCCAATTCTTGGGCTTTTTCAAAAGTACCATCGGTACTATAACTATCAACAACTAAAATTTCATCAGCAAAATCTACAGAGGCAATGACCGCTTCAATATTGTCTATTTCATTTCCAGCAGGAATTATGGCCGAAAGTTTATTCATGCTAATGTTCAGTTATGTGATTAAGAAATGTAATTAATTTATTTTTGATAAATTCAGGCTTGAATTTTTTATATAATTCAACTGACTTGCTTTTCATTTTGCGTTCATGAACGTTTTCATAAATTTCTGGGATAAAATCTTTTAGATGTACCGAAATATTTTGATCATTTTCAAAAATACTCCAAGTTGCTTTATCAATCCAAGGTGAAAAAATAGTAAAAGTAGGAACGTCAAGCGCTTTGGCCATATTAATGGCACCACCTTCATTACCAATTATTGCTGCACAATGATGTGTTATTGCTAAAAAGGAGCGTAAACTTTTCCCATAAACATTAAAAAAAATAAGTTTTTTTGTATGTGGTTTGCACATATCAAATATTTCTTTTGCCACTTGTTCTTGTTTCGGCATATAATTGAAAAGAATTTGACCCTTTGTTTGATCTACAATTAAATCTATGACAGCAGACATATAAGCAATAGGATAAGTTTTATTAAAACTGCTTCCTAATACCGCAATCATAAATAATGGTTTATTTAGGTCTATTTGATGTTTTTTCAAAAAATGGCGACTCTCATTGAGTTCATTTTCAGTTAAAAAAATACCGGGTTTATAATTTGAAGATAAGTCAATTGAAAAGGGAGAAAGTAACTGGAATCTATTTTCTATAGCAAGGCCTGCATTTGTATTTCTTTTTGTATTATATTTTATTGGATGTGTGTAAAATATTGATGAATACCACTTATACTTAGAAATTTTCTGCTTGGAGCCAGAAAAGAGCGTCATTAAATTACTCGATATTTTGGAATATGCATCAATAATTACGTCATATTTCTCACGTCCAATAGATTTTAGAAAACTGTATAATTTAAGTTTACTTTTTTCAATTTCAGGTGATACAAATAAAAACTTATCGATGAACGGATTGTTTTGAACAACGGCAAAGGTATTTGAATTTATGACATAATGTAATTCGCATTTGGGATACTTCTTTTTTAAGGCTTCAAACAAAAGAGCTGTTGTAAGCACATCACCAATCATTTTTTGTTGAATAATAAGTATTTTCATCTAAACAGCAACGTCATATTCACGCAACGCCTCATTTAGCGATGTTTTCTTATTTGTACTTTCTTTGCGTTTCCCAATTATTAATGCACAGGATACATTAAAATTTCCAGCTGGAAATTCTTTGGAATAACTTCCGGGAATAACTACAGAACGTGATGGTACAATACCTTTCATAACGATAGCTTCATCTCCGGTGACATCAATTATTTTAGTAGAAGCAGTAAGCACGACATTAGCACCTAGGACCGCTTCCGTTTCAACTTTAACACCTTCAACTACTATAGATCGTGAACCAATGAATGCATTATCTTCTATAATAACGGGGGCAGCTTGTAGGGGCTCTAATACACCTCCAATACCCACACCACCTGAAAGGTGAACATTCTTACCAATCTGAGCACAACTTCCTACGGTTGCCCATGTATCAACCATTGTACCCTCATCTACATAAGCACCTATATTGACATAACTAGGCATTAATATGGTTCCACTCGAAATATAAGCTCCATATCTGGCTACTGCATGAGGAACCACTCGAATACCTTTTTCAGCATAATTCCTTTTTAAGGGTATTTTATCATGAAATTCCAGGATCCCAACTTCAATGGTTTCCATCTTTTGTATTGGGAAATAAAGAACAACAGCTTTTTTAACCCATTCATTTACCTGCCAGCCGTTTTTTACAGGCTCGGCTACTCTTAAATCACCTTTATCGAGTAAATCAATAACTTTTCGTATTGAAGAAATAGTATTCTCTTCTTTTAATAAGTCTCTATTGTCCCAGGCAATTTCAACGGTTTCTCTTAATTGGTTCATAGGCTAAAGCTCTTTATTTATGCAAAGATATATTTAAAATTGACTAACAATAATTAATCAAAAACTAATATTTATAGAATTGGATAGTGACTTATTAAAAAATGTAGTGTCTTAAAAGTGATGTACGTAACATTAACCTTAGATTGATTGTTATTATGAAGTTGGCAGATTACATCTTATTGATTATTAATGGCGATTTATAATCGATATCTGCCAAGACGGAAACTCTCTTAAATTTTTTTAAGAGAGTTTTTATTATAATTTTCAAATTGAAAAATATAGTGACTTTTAAAAAAAAGCTGTGTCCTAATAAATGAAAGTGCAAAACATTAACATATACATTGATAGATATTAATTGGTTGGTTGGAAAGTTAGTTGGTTAAAAATGGTTTATTAAGACAGCTTAATAGCAAATGGTTATGACTAACTTCCACGGAAGCTCCCTTGTGTTCACAAGGGAGTTTTTTTATACCTATTATTAGTAGTATTTTTGTATGAAATGGGAAGAATATTAGCGATAGACTTTGGAGAAAAACGAACTGGAATAGCTGTAACAGATGAATTGAAAATTATCGCATCAGGACTTACTACTGTAAAGTCAAGTAATTTATTGGATTTTTTGAAAGATTATGTAACCCATGAGGAAGTTGAATTAATCGTAATAGGATTACCTAAACAGTTAAATAATAAACCTTCACAAAGTGAATCATTGATTGAGCCTTTTTTAAAAAAATTAAAAAGACAATTGCCAAATATACCTATTAAACGGATTGATGAACGTTTTACATCTAAAATGGCGTTTCAAACCATGATTGATAGTGGATTAAGTAAAAAACAGCGAAAAAACAAGGCTTTAGTTGACGAAATAAGTGCTACCATCATACTTCAAAGCTATTTATACTCGTCTTAACTTCAGATAAATTGGTGTTTTTTATCGATAAAATCATCATTTTTATTCATTTTACCGATAAAATTCATCTTCATATCTATAAATTTCATTATAATTTTTCTGAAATTCTAATTTTGTAGGAATTAAGTGATAAAACCCAAATCATGAAAAAAAATTACGCCTTATTGTGGCTATTGCCATTCTTTACATATACGTTTGTTTATGCGCAAGAATGCCCGGAATTTCTAGGTAGTTCTTCAGCATTGGACATAATTCATTTTAAGATAGAATCTGGAACATGTTCAGATTATCCGTCATCAATTTCTATTGAAGGGAGATCATTCGATAAATTGAGTTGCGAAGGGACTGATTTAAAATATGATCTAAGTTCTGGATCACCAATAGGTTTAAAACATACATTTTCAACAAATTTAAGATTCAGTACTTGCGATTACCTTGATGGTGTTCTCAGAAGAGAAACCTTATCTACTGAACCAATTTCCAATGTTATTATTTCATTAAAGGTGTTTCCCAACCCTTTAGTTGATAATGACAAAATTAATATTCAATTCAATAAGAATGTTTCTGCGCAATTAAATATATATGATCTTACCGGTAAGATGGTTATAAGTGCCGAATTAAATAACTCAACCGCTAAACAAATTAAC
>PVMS01054882.1_pt1 | contig 16992 bp, 16 predicted proteins | sample 1853461 | NCBI WGS metagenome assembly PVMS01 (sample SAMN08582032, study PRJNA380276) | Marine sediment metagenome, whole genome shotgun sequencing project. | isolation source: ocean sediment barecode stripped | collected 2017 | reverse complement strand
TTTCATTTATCATTTCCAGAATTGTATGAGTTTGTACCGTTATCAACGGTGCAAACTCATACAATTCTGGAAATGATAAATGAAAACCAAATGCCTTCGACAGGGGCATGAGATAAGCCTTGAAATCGATCTCGTTGATTTCATTCTCCAGGGTTCGCTCAAATATCAATAGGTTGTCTTTCTCTGATTGACTTAGCTTCACTGGATCTATTTCGGCCGTCTTAACTTGAATATCTCTCAGTATTCGCCTTCGATTCGATACATCTTCTGGCCGCACCCGGGGCAATTTGTCGTTGTAGCGATTATCGCCACATTCGGTTGCAAACAACGGGTCACCTGCCATTCGAAGGTCCCATTCTTCATCTATTAGAGCCTGCAACTTTCTCGATTCTGATCTTTCTTCCACTAAATCTCCTCCTGATACTCTGTCATTCTTAGACTTTTCATCTGCCCATATCTGTCAGGGGAATTCTCTCGGAAGGGGATAACTCAAGTCGATAGCGCCGTTATTCAGCGGTGACACAATTTTTGAGTACATGTTGATAAAACCACCAATAATCAAAAAGTCGCTCTAACTTCTGTTAAAGCGACTCATTTGTCGGGGTGACCGGATTTGAACCGATGACCTCGCCGACCCGAACGGCGCGCTCTCCCAAACTGAGCCACACCCCGATCCTATCAGCTGTTGTCTGGATTCAATAACTCCAAACCTTCAGTAAAAAAAATTATAGATCATCGCGGTCACTTTGCAAACCGCTAACCATCGATGGATCTTGAAGCTAATTCCTGGTCTGCAGGAAAACACGAATCAAGCTCTTCTTCTGATCGCCATGATCACCCTGCTTCCAGATTACCCGGTTCTAAGTTTGGGTTCCCCCTCTATTCAGATGTCTGCGATCGGAATCCTTCTGGCCCTCGTTCTCCCGGTCGAAAGCCGGCGTCGCGCATCCACAGAGAAACGGACCCCGGCTGCAAGGTCTCCTCAATCACCCCGAGTATCGAATTCTGAAGGTGGTCCAGGTTTACTTCATCTCTGAGGGTGGAACTGAACTCTGCCATGACCTTTTCTGTGTTGTACCTTTGTCGATAGAATCGGCGGTCGATGAGATTTTGAATACGGTGCCGCAAGGGGTTGAACAAGGCGGCAACAGCCAGAGTAGAGACGACAGTTACCAAAGCAGTGTTGCGGTCGCCCATCATGGCCCCGAATAGAGATTGCAGCATTACCACACTGCCGAAGAATACAAGAAACAGGGCCGCTGTTAGGATAAAGTAGATCAAGGTCTTGCGGATAATCAAGTCAATGTCCCAGAGACGATACCGCAGGATGGCAACGGTTACGGAGATTGGCAGGGCAATGGTCAGGGGTATGAGGCTTAAGCCAAGAACCGCCAGCAGGCGAACCTCTCCGGGAGGGAGCTCTACCAGGCCACCATAAACGATCGCCCAAAGTGGTACACCTAACATGGTGATAAGCAGTCCAAGTACGACCCACTTGGTCTGTAGACGTTCGACGGGTGAGGACACCCGCAGGTACCGGTAGATCTGAAATCCACCCGCTAGTAAGATTACGATAGCGAAACCTACTATTAACAGCTGCTCTGTGGATGGTGAGATCAAGATTACACCGTTGTAATTTAAATTAGAGTAATTAGCGATCAAGATGGACCCTACTAGTGGGATGGAAGCCCAATGCGGGACAAGTCGACCATTGGGGAAGAGGTAAATAAAAGAAAATAATAGGATTGTGCCGAGTCCCTGAAGAAAGAATGAAGGCAGCCGAAGTCCCGGGTAATTTGCAGCCACGTTATCGGCGTCGGCAATCATCGTGATGGACATGATTATTAATGTCAATGAAACTGCCAACCCGATTTTGGTGTTCCCTTGTCTCCAGAGAATCAATCCTCCCAGCAGCCAGTAGACCGCCACAGAAAGCACCGTGCTTCCAGTCATAAAGGCAGCAAAAGTTTGCGCTGACAGCCCCCATGATTCCAAAACCGCGAACTCGGCCGCTGAAATGGCCATCCAGTTGCACTCCTCACCCTGACATGGGTTCTGGATTTGGATGTAATCCAGCCGCAGATCGATCAAGTAAAAGGCCAGGAAAGCCAAGGCAATGAGCGCCCAGATTCCAAGTGCTGCCCTGCGCCAGACCAGATTGGTCTGGGATGTGGATTGTGATGTTGTCATTACATTAAATTTTGCTGAATCGTTACTATTTTATTAAAATTCGATTTCGAATCTGTCTCAATATCGGATGTGAGATGGACAGCCAATCTATCAAAAATCAAAATAGCAAAAATCAAGCAGCCAGATCAATATCAACTTTCTAAGGACCGGAGCACGTGCCTGTTATGTAAACTTCACTGGCATACGCATTCTTAATCTTAAACATTTATCGTTTATATCTATAAGTCTACCCTGCCTGCGTCTCCAAATCGTTACGAAAATCGTTACACGTTGATTATGCTCCGGAGATTCCTGTTTCCAAAGGTTCGGTAGAGCGGAACCTTCCAGTAATCTACCATCGGTAAAAGTCATCAGTTGGCATCTAAATACGGTGTAAGACCGGTTCAGGGCTCGGGTCCAGGCTCTAGAACAAAGGCAGCCACTATAGTACAAGCAAATCTTTGGTTGCCAACCAAACGACGCTATGATTGGGTTGAGGTCACTTCAATATATTGGTGTATATAATCTAAATGTCTCAAGTACTTATTTTGGAGCCACGTTGCTGAAGCGCTGGCAGCTCTGGATTGGCATTCTAATTAGCGCCTTTTTTCTCTGGCTGGCGCTGCGCGGGCTTCACCTCCAGACTGTTTGGGCCGCATTTCAACAGGGCAACTATTTGTGGTTGGTGCCCAGCGTGGGGGTTTATTTTATCGCAGTTTGGGCTCGCACATGGCGCTGGCAATATATGCTTCGCCCATTAAAGTTGATCTCGATTCGACGGTTATTTCCCGTCGTTGTTATAGGCTATATGGGTAATAATGTATATCCATTTCGCGCGGGCGAGGTGCTCAGATCGTATGTATTACGCAGGCGCGAACAGGTGGCCATGAGCGCCAGTCTGGCAACTGTCGTTGTCGAGCGGGTGTTCGACGGTTTAGTCATGCTAATATTTGTCTTTGCCGCTCTTCCCCTGGCGCCGTTACCAAACAATAACCTTCGTACTATCGTGATCGGCGCCAGTGTCTTCTTTTTCGGCGCCTTGCTTCTCTTTTTATCTATAGCAGCAATGCCCAAGAGAGCTTTTAGTTTCGCTCAAATTCTCATCAATGCTTTCATTCCCTCCAGGTTTCGTCCACCGCTATTGGACATGACTAGTCGATTCTTGGAGGGCTTGGAATCGCTGCGAAGCTTCAAAATGGTGATCATGATATTCCTAATATCAATAATCATCTGGCTTCTGGAAACTGTAAAATACTGGTTTGTAATGCAGGCGTTTGATTTTGAGGTTTCGTTCTTTGCTCTCATGCTCATGAACGGCGTAGTAAATTTGGCAACAACCATCCCTTCTGCCCCGGGTTACATCGGCACATTTGATGCCCCAGGAATTGCAGTATTAACCATGTATGGCGTTGATGATGCTTCCGCAGTCGCTTACACCTTGGTGCTTCACGCAGCCCTGTGGCTGCCGATTACTCTGTTGGGGATCTTCTACATGGTCCGGGAGGGAATGGGCTGGTCTGATTTCGGTCGCGCATCTCAAATGACCAAAGGGCAGGCGGCTCCATGAAAATCGCCGTCGTCGGCGGGGGCATCACTGGTCTTACCGCTGCTTACAATTTATTGGAGGCAGGCCATGATGTTGCTATCTACGAAGCCAGCCGTCGAACAGGCGGGTTGGCGTCCGGATTTCGAGACGATAACTGGGATTGGCCTTTAGAGTACTATTACCACCACCTCTTTACCTCTGATAAACACATCATCCGTTTGGTTGAGGAGCTGAATATCAGAGAAAGGCTCTTTTTCCCCAGGCCAATAACGTCGGTTATTTACCGTGGCCAGATTGTTCCATTTGATTCTCCCCGGGCCTGGATAACGTTCCCAGGCTTCAACTTGGTAGACGTTGCTCGTTTTGGCCTTGTTAGCGCCTATCTGCGCTTTTCTAATCCCTGGCGAAGGTTGGAGCAGGTTGCGGCCGATAACTGGATGCGTCGCTGGTACGGTGACAAGATTTACGAAATGGTTTGGAGGCCGTTGCTCATTGGCAAATTCGGCCCCAACTATCGTCAAGCAAATATGGCCTGGATGTGGGCCAGAATCAAGGTCCGCAGCCCTAAACTTGGCTACTTTATCGGTGGCTTTCAAGCTTTTGTGGACGTGCTTACCTCTGCTGTTAAGAATGCTGGCGGAAAGCTTATCCTGAACTCGCCTATCGAAGCAATTCATTCGATGGCCGATAATCACATAGCCGTAACCCTTGGCGGTGAGCAGCTCATCTACGACAAGTGCCTAGTAGCGGCATCGCCAATCCAGCTGCTCCGTATGGCGCCTGATATCTCTGGAAATTATCGAAATCAGTTAACAGGTTTGAAGAGTATGGGCGCTGTTGTCCTGGTATTGGCCTTAAAGAACCAGCTGATGGCTGAAACCTATTGGCTAAACTTACCGGCCGCTAGCCCAGATAAAACTAATAGTGACTTCCCCTTCCTGGCCCTGGTCGAACATACGAATTACATTGATAAAAAACATTACGGCGGCGACCACCTGGTTTACTGCGGGGACTACATAGACCCAGATCACGTCTATTTCGAGATGGCGGAGGATGAAGTCAAGAATTTATTCACAAGCGTTCTTTTTCGATTCAATCCAGAATTTAAGCCAGACTGGGTACGAAAATGGTGGCTCTTTCGCACTCGCTACGCTCAACCTGTGCCAGAATTAAATCATTCAAAACAGATACCAGAGATCAAGACGCCGGTGCCAAATTTATATTTCGCCAGCATGAGCCAGGTTTATCCCTGGGATCGCGGAACCAACTATGCCGTGGAAATAGGACAGCGCGCAGCCAGGATAATCACAAAAAGCTAGCTCCCCAGCTACTCAATTTATTCTGCCTAGCACCGCCACTGTCCACTGACCACTATCTTATTTCCCATTTGCTCCGAGGTTAAATAGTATTAAACTTGCCCTATTGGCCATTACAATAGAGGTTGTCGTGGCCAGGCATCATTTAGGAGAAATTAATATGAAAATTATTGTTGTCGGCACCGGATTTGTAGGCTTAACCCATTCAGCGGTTATCTCTGAATATGGACATGAAGTCTATGCATACGATATCGACGAAATGCGGATCAAGGCTTATAAAAGCGCCAACAGAGAAGAAATTGAACGTTATGTCAATGAGCCGGGCCTACCGGACCTCATCGAGGAGAATATTGATCAATATCTGTTCTTCACCACCGATATCAGCGAAGTAATTGACGATACAGATGTCATCTTTCTCTGCCTGCCAACACCACCGAACCGTGACGGTTCTACTGATATGAGCGCTTACTTAAATGCCACTGGTCATCTCGCCCAACTGCTCGCTAAACGGAATTCAGACCGTCATGTCCTGCTGGTGAATAAAAGTACGGTTCCTATTGGTTCAGTCCGCCTATTACAGCAGGTTATGAAAGAAAAGGGTGTAAAGAATTTTGGGGTGGCATCCAATCCGGAATTCTTGCCCCAGGGTAACGCGATAGAAGCTTCCAGAAAGCCAGACCGGGTTGTTGTTGGCGCTGATACGACCGAGGATTTCGAACTAATGCGTCGTGTTTACTCCCAATTTGTTAATCATGTTCGCATTCGCTATATTGAAACCACGCCTGAAACGGCCGAAGCCATAAAGTACATGGCCAACACGCTGCTGCTCACCTATATCTCCTTTTGGAATGGGGTGGGAGGTCGTCTCGCTGAAACCTTCGATAACATCCGCATGGAGGACCTGAAACTAGGCGTCACTGCCGATGGACGGATTAGCACTTGGGGATCATATGTAAGCAACGGCGCTGGAGGAAGCTGCTTTGGTAAAGACATCCAATCTTTAATTTACCAGTTAAACCGGACTGGTCGCTCCACGGATCTGCTCCAGGCGGTTTACAACATAAATGAATACCAAAAGACCTACCTGATTGACAGGGCGGTACATGAAGCAGGTTTTAAATTCAATAACAAATCAGTTGCCCTATTAGGTCTGGCATTTAAGAAACATACCAACGACATGAGGGATGCCTCATCTCTCAAAGTGGTTGAATCGCTTTTAGCTCGGGGCGTTGCCTCTATTCGCGCTTACGATCCCTTGGCGATGGATGAAGCAAAACGATGGTTTCAGCCTGAAACCAACCACCTTTTCGACCGGATAACCTATCATGCGACAACTGAGGATGCAATCAAAGGCAGCCATGCGCTCTTTATATCAACTGACTGGGAGGAATTTCGCGCCCTCTCTGGCACTATTGAGCGCGTAACCAAGCCACCCTACCTTATCATTGACGGCCGCCGCATGATCCCTGATTCGAAGTTCCTCGTTGAAAAAGGTTATGAGTATCTTTCGGTTGGCAGCACCCTAGAAAGTTTAGAGCTGGAAGATTCCCCGACTGGAAATGGAAACCCTCTTGATTCTACAATTCGCGAAATGATCAATCGCGCCAGCTGATTAATTCCCAGGAAGTTGAGGTTGTGCCCCCCTCAGCTTCCTTTTATCCCCCCACCTCATTGCGAGTCACAGCCCACAATCCCCAATCAATAATGCGTCAAACTACCCTCCAATCGAGCCTGGATCAGCGCCTTACGAAAAACAACCAGCGATAAGGGGAAGAGAATGAGGGTAAAGATGCCCAGTACGGCTAGATCCTGCGCCAGCTCTGACCAAGTCGCTCCTGCCAAAAGAGCCATCCGCATAGAGCGCACTGCATAGGTGACAGGAACCAGCTTGGCGATGAATTGAAGCCAGGATGGCATGATGGCCACCGGGTAGTAGATTCCCCCAACTAAACTGGCGAAAGCCGCAAATAACGTCGTGAGGGGCTCACCCCGCTTGGTGACAAGAATTATTCCTGCTGAAATGATGCCAATGCTTGCAAACGTGACAATAGAGAGCACCAGGCTAAATAATGCTCCAAGATAGTTAGCATTCTCCAGTCGAAGAGAAAACAGCAGCGTTCCCAGCAAAAGATAAATGAAAACGCGAACTGTCGTTAGCAGGTAGCTCCACAGCGCCGATCCCACCACGATGGTCGGCAGAGATGCTGGAGTTAACACCATGGCCTCTAATGTTCCTGTTGTTTGTGCTTGTCTCAATGCCCGTGCAAAAGCGCTCAAGCCGAGAGTGTAATAGCCGCTGAAGGCCACGCCAATGATCACGAAGGAAAAATAATCTGTGTCGAATTCGCTTAGGAAAGGATCGGCCGACTTGCCGATGAGCTCGGAAATAAAAAAGAAGGTTGTAGTGCTGAATAGGATGGTGCTTAGGCTCATAACGAACGAAAGCCGGTAGCTGCTCTCAATGAAGAAATCACGAACCAGGAATGCCTTCAGTTGGCCCATGAAACATCCTCGGTCGGTTCACTGATATAGTGAGCAAAAACCTCCTCCATCGTTGGCGGTTGGCCTTCAATTTTGTGAATGACCACATCATGCTGGCGTAAAATATCAACCGCTGTCGTTAACCGGTTGTCAGATTCACTGGCGTCAAAAGATAACAGTGTGACCGTATCGTGCCGTTCTGTCTTAAGACCTTCAACAGATGAAGTAAGGGCATCCTCCACTTGAATCTCAAGAGGGCCAACGGTTAAATGGTATTGGTGCACCGGTTTCAGGCTTTTCCTTAATTTTGCTGGGCTTCCGATGGCCCTAATACCCCCCATGTGCATGATTGCTACTCGGCCGCAAAGCTTTTCAGCTTCAGATAAATCATGCGTAATCAAAAAAACTGTAACGGCTTTCGTGTCAATGAGCTGGCGAATGAGAGAATGAAGCCGGGAGGTGGCCTCAGGGTCAAGGCTTCGGCTGGGTTCGTCAAGGAATAGGATTGATGGTCGGTGCAGCAGTCCCCTGGCGATGGCCAGCCGCTGTTTCATGCCCGTGGAATAAGAGCTGAAAGGCTCATGCTCATGTTCCACCAGTCCAACGTCCTCAAGAACCTGGTTGATCCGCTCATCGGCTTCGTGCCCACTTAAGCCATGCATCGAGGCAAAAAAGTTGAGATTTCGTCTCCCTGACAGCCGCCAGTAAAAACTCCGTTCATCGGAAACGACTAATCCCACTGACCGGCGAATATCGACCGATCTATTTAGATCGTAGCTGGCAACTGTCGCTTCACCGCTGCTGGGCAAGATCAAGGTACACAACATTTTTACCAATGTCGTTTTTCCCGCCCCGTTTGGACCTAATAAACCAAATAGCTCGCCGTGTTCAACTTCAAGGCTGACTTCATTGACGGCCGTCACACCCTGCTTTAATTTCCATGGCCTCCAGCCTGATGATCGGTCAAATCGTTTGGTAAGTCTCTTTACACTTATTGCTGCATTCATAGGTTAATATTGAGTCTAACGATAAGATTTACCTACGGCAATGTAGCTATATTGCTAGGATCTCTACTGGCGAGCCAAGCCAATTTGAACTTCCCGCTCATATGCCGCTATAATCAGTGCTCCACATATCCAAACAATCACCCAATTGGAGATCTGAATGAAATTACCCGTCACAAAAACGATACTGGACAACGGGTTGACAGTTGTTCTTAAGGAAATGCATCATGCGCCGGTCGCCAGCTTTTGGGTCTGGTACCGGGTTGGAAGTCGAAATGAATTACCGGGTAGGACAGGCGCGTCCCATTGGGTAGAGCATATGATGTTCAAAGGCTCTTCGAATTTCCCCCCCGGAACAATGGAAAGACTTGTTTCCCGGGAAGGAGGTCGTTTCAACGCTTTCACCTGGCTCGACTTCACCGCATACTTCGAGACCTTACCCTCAGAACAAATTGAATTAGCTCTCCGAATTGAAGCCGACAGAATAACTGGTGCCATGATGGCTGAAGAAGCCGTAGAATCTGAGCGAACAGTTATTATTTCTGAACGGCATATGTATGAAAACCAGCCTACTTTTTTACTTCGTGAAGAGCTTGTTTCCGCCGCCTTCAGAGTTCATCCATACCATCATGAAGTTATTGGCGATGAAGTGGACTTGGAGAACATGGACCGAAGCGATTTGGTCGATCACTATCGCCGGTATTACGCGCCAAACAACGCTATAGTGATTGTCACCGGCGACTTTGACTCGGATTCTATGCTGAAACAAATCAAAGACTCTTTTGGCCATTTTCCTTCAGGCGAAAATATCCCGTCTATTTCCAGGCCCGAACCCCCACAGAGAGGTGAACGTCGAGTAAAAGTGAGAGGACCTGGAGATGCAGCTTATCTTATATACGCCTTTAGGGCCCCCCCGGCAAATCACCCTGATTTTTACCCCTTAGTTCTACTGAATGCAGCTTACGCTGGTGGCAGCAGCCTTGGATTATTTGGTAGCGGGACAACTAATAAGAGCTCTAGATTATATAAAGCCCTGGTTTCAACTGATTTGGCAGCGGCCGTCTCTGGCAGCGTAGCCCCAACCATTGACCCCTTCCTGTATTCAATAACGGCTGTTGCCCGTCCCGATCGTTCTTTGCGCGAGATCGAGGACGCATTGCAGCAAGAGTTAGAGCGTTTAGAGAGTGAACCTGTGACAGAGGATGAACTGCAGAAGGCCCTTAAGAGAGCAAAGGTGCAGTTTGTCATGGCTGGTGAAAGCGTCTCCGGTCAAGGTCAGATGCTCGGCATGGCCGAGGTTATCGCGGGAGATTATCAGTGGTACGAAGATACACTAGAAGCCTTAGACCAGATAACCCTGGATGATCTCGAACGAGTACACAAGACGTACCTGGGCGAAGATAATCGAATCGTTGGTTTATACGAACCATCCGGAAATGGCCAAACGATTTAGGTATAGAGACAGTGAAAAAACGCCATTTAAGCATAAGTTTACTCATCTTCATCTCTTTAACCGCCTGCCAACAAAAAGGGGAATTCAATCCAACGCTCGAGGAAGAATCTCTAGAACCAGTGGTGACATCCACCAGGGCAGATCCTGAACCACAGAAGCTGACAATTATTCCAACTGTGACTACCCCAGCTCCCACAGCTGAACCTAAAATTACTGTTGCCAGATCAGGTAAAGAAGAGATTATGATCGGATCGGCCGACGCGGATGTTACATTTGTTCGAGCTATCTTGTCAGCTGATGGATCATGGATCTTTCATGTAACTGTCCAACACCCTGATACCGGCTGGGAAGATTATGCTGATGGCTGGGATGTTATATTACCTGACGGTACTGTTCTGAAGACCACCGCGGATGATTCCTTCACCCGTCTCCTCTTGCACCCCCATGTTGATGAACAGCCATTTACCAGGTCTAAAAGCAAATTAGTTATCCCAGAAGAAATTGAGACAATAACCGTGCGAGCACACGACCTTGTCGATGGGTTTGGCGGGAGAGAGGTGAATGTAAATCTGATGATCCCATCAGGTCAGGACTATGTTGTTGATCGTCCTTAGAAAAGGCCTTTTATTGCCTAAGCAGGTGATGGTCTTGCCCTTGGGGACGACGGTGCAGTTGAAGAGGTCAGTGCCTGCTGACAATAAATGGCACTAAATATCAAATGATTGTTTGAGTAATAATGAAGGCGGAGGTTTATGCCCGTATCCAAATACCCAGGACCAGAATCTATCCATCGCTATTTACTTCCCAATGGCTTAATCATACTTGTCTTTGAGAACCCTATCACCGAGTCAGTTGTGATTGAAGGCTTGGTGCGAGCCGGCTCGCTAATTGAGACCCGGGCGACTGCTGGAACCGCCAGTTTCACTTCCGAGATGTTAATGCGAGGAACAGCCAATCGAACCTTCGAAGAGATTTACGAGGATATCGAATCCGTTGGGGCATCGCTGGACTTTGCCGCCGGTAGACATATTTCTGAGTTCTCTGGATCTTGCTTGGCGGGGGATTTGAACTTATTGTTCGACATGCTTGCTGAATCCTTAAGGGAGCCGTCCTTTCCACCTGATCAGATAGAGTCAGTGCGTGGTGAATTTTTAACAAGTCTTCAAATTCGTGACAACAACACAAGATACAGGGCGGCTCAGGCATTTCGCGAATTGCTTTACAGCGAACACCCTTATGGGCTGTTGGTCGATGGTTATCCAGAAAGTATGAGCCAAATCAACACTGAAGATCTGGCCCGATTCCACCGCGATTATTATGGACCTGGCTGCATGATTATTACGCTAGTGGGGGCGGTTGATACGAATCAAGTTGTCGATCAAGTTGAGGCCGCATTTGGTGATTGGCGCTCCGCACAGGTTGACATGCCCCAGGCGCCAGATGCTCCGGGTCTGGACGCAGGTCAACGCGTTTTTGTGCCCATGGAAGAGAAGGTGCAATCTGATATCATTCTTGGTGTACCCGGACCACGTAGATCGGCCGTCGATTATTTGGAGGCAAGTGTGGCCAATACAATCCTGGGCGTTTTTGGCATGATGGGTCGCCTGGGCCAATCTGTCCGGGAAGACCAAGGCCTGGCTTATTACGCTTATAGTCAGTTGGCCGGAGGTCTAGGCCCCTCCCCCTGGTCTGTGAGCACAGGGGTCGCGCCTCAAAATGTTGAACAAGCTATTAAGAGCGTTGTTCATGAGATAGAACGTCTGCTAACTGAACCCATCCCGGAGGATGAATTGGAGGATACAAAAGCATATAGAACCGGATCTCTACCGGTTAGTTTAGAGACAAATGATGGCCTAGCGAGCATTATTACAGATATGGAATTTTATAGCCTTGGCCATGATTATCTCCAGCTTCTACCAGAAAAGATCAGTGCGATGACTCCGGATACGGTTCAATCAGCGGCCGCCAATTACTTGCATATCGATAAAATGGCAATTTCCGTCGCCGGCCCTGAGCTAGTTGAAATAGATAAAAAGTGAATTGCATATGATAGTTTCAGGCGTCGATTTGATTGAGATATCCCGCATAGAAAATGCGATTGAGCGGCATGGCGAAAAATTTTACAATCGCTTTTTCACACCGCAGGAGGTTCAATTTTGCCAGGGAAGGGCTGACAGGTTAGCAGGTCGTTTTGCCGTTAAAGAAGCCGTAGCCAAAGCTATGGGAACTGGGATAGGCGATTTTAACTGGACAGACATTGAAGTTGTGGGTAACAGCCGTGGTAAGCCAGAGCTGGTCCTTCACAACAAGGCGAGGAAAGTTGCTGCCGATCAGGGTTTGGTGCATTGGTCCATCAGCCTATCCCATACCGATACATATGCCATAGGGATGGCCGTGGCTTTAGCAGAATCAAATTCGTCGTAACCCGAAGGATTGGGGAGATTTTTCATGGAGAGAGATATTGACATGCTGGCAGGTGATTACCTGTCGCCTATTTGGACCCATATGAGTAAAATTATTGTCGAGCAAGGCATAGGTGTTGCTTATAGTTTCTCTCCCTGCAGGTTTCCTAGAAAAAAACCGTGAGATTTGTGACCAGCCTGGTGTCTTGCAAATTGTGGACGAAGTACAAAGCAACTTTGGGCAAACAGAAAATTTTTACAATATTGGAATTTATGACCTTACGCCAAACATCTAAATCATGGCCGAGGGTTTAACCTCATGGCATCCATTGAGCGCTGCTGCGGCGCTAGGAAGCAGCCTTATTGAAGTTCACGTATGAATAGATCCCTCCTGGCTGTTCTTGCCCATCCAGATGATGAATCTTACGGAATTGGCGGCACCTTAGCCCGCTATGCGGCCGAGGGAGTCGATGTTCATGTGGCAATCGCTACCGATGGCGCTGCAGGATCGGTCGATGTCAAATGGGCCGGCGACCGTTCCCGGTTAACAGAAGTGCGGATGGAAGAGCTTAAAGCAGCTGCCCTTGTTCTTGGCGTGAAAATTCATTTACTCGGCTATAAGGATTCAGGTTATATTGGTGATAGCGCCAACGATGATCCCAAATCTTTTATGAATGTCGACTTGGAGGAGGCCACCAGGCAGGTCATCAAGCTGATACGAGAATTAAGGCCTTTGGTTGTGGTTACTCACGATGAGACCGGCGGATACTTTCATCCAGATCATATCCGCTGCTGCCAGATAACAACGCCAGCCTTTTATGCAGCAGGAGATGGACAAAAATATCCAGAAATCGGGCCGGCGCCTTTCCAACCCCAGCGCCTTTATTACATTGCCTTCTCCCAAAAATGGATAAAGATAATAGCCTTCTTGATGCGGCTTCGTGGACAGGATCCGTCTCGAGTTGGTCGCAATCAAGACATTGATTTCACCAAGTTGGGTGTGCCCGGGGAAATGATCACAACAAAGATCAACTATCGTCGCTACTGGGAACAAAAACGGTTGGCCAGCGCCGAACATAGCAGTCAAGGAGGGGGTACCGGCTTCAGCCGGCTGATCCCTATCTGGATCCAAAAACTACTTTTCGCCCAGGAAACCTACATGCGGGTTTACCCAAAAGCAGCAGGAAAGTTGAGGGAGAAAAGCCTTTTCGCTGGCATATCTTAATGATGGGCTTACTCAAGTAAGATTCTTTATTAGGATTGTTAACCTTCTCTCTTACCTGTCATCACCAACCGCAGGTAAGAACGTCCGGTGGATAAGCGGCGCGTAAATGTAATTGAAATCAACAAGCTCGCCATTCTGTCGACCGCCAAGAGCATAAATTCGCGTTTCCACGCTGGTCACGCCAAGATCGGTCCAGCTTAAATTATCTTTCAACATCGGTATAACAACAGCCTGCCAGCTATCATTTTCGACGTCGTACACCTCGCCATTTACCAATGGAGAGTCCGATTCACCGCCCAGCACATAGATCAGCTTATTGCCTAAAACGGCTGCGCCAGCCCCGGCTCTTCCTTCTTCCATTGGCTCGCATGTAAACCAGCCAGACTCCGCGATGTCATAATATTCACAGCTGTTAAGCTCCCCCCTACCATCGAAACCGCCCACGATAAATAGTTGGTTTACTAGTGCGGCTCCCGCGGCATAAGCCCTAGCTGATTTCATGGGTGACAGTTCACCCCACTCATCACTTCCAGGATCATATACGTAGCTGTCGCCGACGATTTCTTGCCCGTCCCAACCCCCAAAGAGATATAAGAGACCCCCATCCGTTAGGGCGAGAGCACCAGCAAGGGGTTTAGGCAGCGGCGTAATTTGACGCCAGGCATCATTTGCCGGGCTGTAAACCTCTACAACCGATGTTGGATTGTCATCTGCCAATAGACCTCCAGGGACGTATATTTCGCCAAACAAAACTGCGGCCGTCGCATCAGTAACAGCGGTTGGTTTCGATGCGGCCGATCGCCACTCGTGGTTGCTCGTATCAAATATGTCCACAAGACTCACTATGCCAGCCTCAACCTCGCCCCCGATCTGGTAAAGATCGAGACCGATAGTCGCTACTGCCATGTTCCCCCTTGCCCCCAATAACGATCTGGCCTTAAGCCAGTTCGTGTCGCCAATTGGTTCTTCGGTTATTATTTCTTCATCTAGGCTACCACTGGAACCTGATTGATTTCCCTGGCTGTTCAATCCAGATCTGATAAGTATCCCCAGCAGCAGTGCTATGACAGCTACCAAAGTAATTGTTAATATGCGCCAGACACGGTTAGCGCGGTTCAATGTTAGGACAGAGGTTATTACGCCATTTTTGGCTGCGTTATCTTCTATTTTGCTCACCTCTTCAACACCTTCCGCAAGTTGTTTACCAGCTCCATCATTATCAGCCAGGTCGGATAAAATTCCCTGCTGTAAGGCCACAGTGACAGCTTCGGTCCTGGACGAAACCTCTAACTTCGTGAAGACGTTTCTAAGGTGTACTTTTACGGTATTAGGGCTGATATCGAGGTCGCGGGCGATCTCCCGGTTGGTAGAGCCATCTACCAACCTCTCGAGTACTGCTAGTTCACGCTCGCTAATTGGTTCTCCCGGTTCGGCCATGGTGATTTGATTATAACCACGCCCCTAGGTCGGTGCGAATGGCTCTTTAGCCTTATTCAGACTCCGGAGTTGGCGTGCCCTCCTGCCGCTCTTCACCCTGTAGTGTGGCTGTTGGCGTTGGCGTAGCTTCGGCGCAGCCTTCGACCGCTCGCTCGAAGGCATCGACGAGTTCAGGACTGGAATCAAGCCCAATCGCCTCTCGATAATATCCTTCAGCCGGACACCAATCTTGCGCCCCGGAATATTGTTCAGCGTATGCTACCAATGCCTGGTGGAACTTGACGCAAGCGTCCTGATAAAATGGCGCTGCCGCACAGAGATCTCGAAAATAGAGTAGTGTTGCCGACCAGTCGACACCGAAATAGCCTATACCGATTAGATAAAGCTCTGCCCAGGTTCGCTGATCCTCAACTTCAATAGGCAGGTCGCCCAACCTTTCTGCCTGTGAAAAATAAAATAAACCAAGCTCAACCTGTTTGCCAGCTACGAGATCTGTCCCCAATTCAATATAGGCTTCATACAATATTTGGTCAGTTTCTTGCCTGCGGTGATTCGGGAAATCAACCTGGAATTCGGAGGCAGCTGCCAACAGCGTCTTCCAATCCTCATCGTCGATCAATTGCTCCAACTCCATAAATGCTTCAGATGGATCAGGACCAGTGGTATCTTCAACAACCTCAGCCGTTGCCGGGAGTGTCGCCGGTGGAGATGGCGTCAGCAGCAGATTCAGCTTGTTTCTGGCTTCTTTCTGTAAGAGTTCTGCTCTGGGGTACTTCGGGTCTCTCGTTAACACCCACTCTAGCCTTCGCAAAGCCAGGGAATAATTCCCAGCCTGGATGTCTTCTTCGGCCAACGTAAATTGATTATTTAGATCTTACTCCAATGCAGTTTGAGCCTTCTCGGTGCGAAGATCTTGGCCCTGTCGCCAGGCGCTCAATGCAACAATTCCATAAATAGCTAACAGCAGCGCGGCCGTGATAAAAACAAACCCGATGATCCGGTAAAATAAGCGCCTGTCTGTTCCCTTCCCCTCCGCTTCCATTGATTCTTCGAGATTTAGCTCATCACTCATCTTGGGCCATCATTTTCCTGTAGACCGCAACAGTTTTATCAGCAACTTTCGCTTGAGTGTACTTTGCTATTACTCTTTGCAGACCAGATTTGCTAAGCTCATGCCTCAATTTTTCATCATCCATTAACGATTGAATATGTTTTCTCAGAGTTTCCGCATCATCCTCCGGGAAAATTAGGCCTGCCTTCCCGATGACATTGGGGATCTCGCCGCTGCCTGACCCTATTACAGGCACTTCGCAGGCCATAGCCTCTATGAGCACACGGCCGAATTGTTCCTTCCAATTTGGCATGGTGCGTGAGGCTAGAACCAAGACATCTAGCTGGTTCAAGTAAGCAGGCATATCTTCAGAGGAAATCAGGCCATCGAATTGAACTCTTTGCCCAATACCCAAATCAGCTGCCAACTGCTCCAGAGCTTGGCGGTCAGGCCCTTCTCCTGCAATCCGAAGTTGCCACGACCCGGGCAAACCCGCCACAGACTTGATAATTAGCCCAACACCCTTTTCGGGAACGAGCCGGCGACCGGCTGTGCCGATAACAAACTCTCTAATTCGACTCCTCTGTTCTTGTCTTTTAAATCTGTTAATCGAAACGCCAAATTGGGGAATGATTTCATATGAGCCCTTATACCCTTTACCCTGCCAAACTGATACCGATTCTCTATTTCCCATAATAGCAAAGTCAGCCTGTTTTAAGACCGAACTTTCCATCTTGTTAAATGGCCAAAGGTATTTCCGGCTGATATTCTGCCAGGAGAAGAATAATGTTTTACATCCGGCGCTTCGACCAGCCCGTATCGCTTTCCAGGTCGCCAGGTTATACGGTTCTTCATCAATATGTAAGATATCCGGTTGATATTCTCTAAGTCGTCTCCTTAGACGAGGA
>PVMS01177597.1_pt1 | contig 16996 bp, 17 predicted proteins | sample 1853461 | NCBI WGS metagenome assembly PVMS01 (sample SAMN08582032, study PRJNA380276) | Marine sediment metagenome, whole genome shotgun sequencing project. | isolation source: ocean sediment barecode stripped | collected 2017 | reverse complement strand
GCTGCGAAACCCGAAACTGAGGATTGACCCGACGGGCTCGGTAACGACATATGGTGCAGCCGTTGCGACAGGCGGCCTATCGTTGCTTGCGAAGGGCCTGTGGGACCGGGCGAAGGCTTCTGTCGATATCTGCGAAGATCTGGCGCAAGAGGAACCCGGTCAGTAGAACTAGTGTCATGATTTGGGGTGATAGCTCCGGTCGATACGGTATTACCCTTGCAGAATAGGCGCCGAGTCAGTCCGACAGGCATCAGCCGAGTGAAATTTTTGCCGACATTTGTATCTTTCTTGATCGCGATGTACAGCGTTGTTGGTGCCACGTTGACGGCACCGGCGCACGCCGAAGCTGTCTTGCAGCCTTGCGTAATTCTGCTGCACGGCCTTGCGAGATCGTCTGCGTCAATGAAAAAGCTGGATAAGGCGCTTTCGAAGTCCGGCTATCTTGTCCGCAACACGGATTATCCGTCGACTCGAAAATCGGTCGATGATCTTGCGGCCGAAGTGATCACGACAGCCGTCGAAAGCTGCAATGAAGAGGGCGACCGTCCTATTCACTTTGTTACCCATTCCTTGGGCGGGATACTGATTCGTTACTTTCTTGAGACGAACGTGGTCGACAATCTGGGGCGGGTCGTCATGCTCAGCCCGCCGAACCAGGGCAGCGAGGCCGTGGATAAACTATCCGATATGCCGGGTTTCGCGGTTGTCAATGGGCCTGCCGGAAAACAGCTGGGCACGGGCCAGGATGACGTTCCATCTCAACTTGGTCCAGCCACTTTTGACGTAGGGATCATTACCGGCAACCGCAGCATCAATCTTTTCCTGTCCATGATGATTCCAGGCGAAGACGATGGCAAGGTTTCTGTTGAGCGAGCGAAGCTCGAGGGTATGTCGGACTTCCTGGTCGTTCCGCACACTCATCCGTTCATCATGAAAAGCAAACTGGTCATCAGGCAGGTAATATATTTTCTCGAGCATGGACGATTCGAAATTGATGAGCCCGGCACGGACTAGTCAGTGGCCTTTCGCCTAGGAGATAAAGTAAAGGAATCGAACGCTGCTGCCTTTGTAGCAAGCTGTGTTGGGCCTTCTGGGATAAGCGCGACAGATCTAGCTGTCTGACATGACGCCGTGATCGGAGATTGCTCTGAGTTGCTGCAGCACATTATTCGATAGCGTAATGAATATCTGGAAACTCTCATCGGCAGCGAGCTTTTCATCAACCAACAGATCAAACGCCCTCGTCTGAAGCGAGCGAATCTCCTCTGCTTTTTCCTGCCGATCCGCAGCTGTTGACGTTTTGTCTATCGAATTTCTTATTGTGATCGCGGCAGAATAAAACGTGTCGATTCGATTCTTGCGCCGTATGCGGTAGATTCGCAGGCCAGCAAGGGTGGCGCTGATAAGCCCGATCAAAATTGTGACCGCAACTTCAGCGATTCCCGAATACCTTTCGTAGACCGTAGGAGCGTTTCTCTGGGAATAGGCGCGAGCTCCTGGATGTACGATGAATGTCGACGATAACGGGTCGATTTCGTCGGAGATGTTTTGAAACAGGCCGGGCCGCAACGCAGCAAGGGCGGGCCTGAGGCTTACGAGGTCGTTGACGAGATCATAAACAACCGTGGTATCGAGATCGCGGCGGGCTACAAGCAGGCGGTCGACCGCGAGCGTCACTACCGGCTGCGGTGTCAGTGTGCCATAGGTGCCTACGGGAATAATAAACGCCCTGAATTGAGGGTTCAGCAAGGTAGCGGCATCGACCACCGATCCGGTTCCAATGTCTTCCGGAGCGCCCATGCTACGGAGCTCGTAGTCTGGCAGGTCGCGCATTCGCTCCGGGGATATCGGCGCAAACACAACTACGACATCTGGCGATTCCTCGAAAGTCTCAACGAACGAAAAATCATCCTCGGTGAGACCGTATCGGATGATCACCTGCTCAAATAATAATCTTGAAGGGGTGCCGGGAGGACCAGCAAATACTTTGGCACCGGCAATCAGGTCCCGAGTATTATCGGCGGGGCGCCCTTTTCGATATGCAACATGGAGGACGGTAGGATACAAAGGCATCACCGTGGCGATATCCGGCCTGAATGGCATGTTGTTCGTAATGATTGCAATATCGCCATCGCCCGATGCAAGTGATTGCAATACCGTCTGCTGGCCTTCCGGCGCAGGCACGAGTGTGACGGTTACGGCAGATTCGTGGCCGAGGAGATTGGCGAATTCTTCGGCTATTTCCCGGTCAATCGGCGACTTTGGCGTGATGAGCCGCAGTTCCGTTGGCGCCGGCTCGCAGGCAATCAGCGCCGTGAGGGAGATTACGAGCAGGATTGATTGGCGATGGCGCATAAGTTAGCTTGCGGCCTCTAATCAAGAAAATCAGTCAGCACAATACGATATCCTAATTCAGGATCGGATTTAAGACTAAACGGCAGAGAACACAAAATGCTTAATATAAGTAGAAATGTCCCGGGCAACGTCATTCCGGGCAATGGGATCTGGTATCTGACTTTGGTATTGCTCCTGTTATCCGGTGCCGCACTTGCTAAAACGGATGTAGTCATCTTTAAGAATGGCGATCACCTCACTGGCGAGGTTAAGTCTCTCGAACGTGGCCGCCTGCGGTTCAAGACAGACGCGACCGACACCATAAACATCGAGTGGGACGAGGTCGCTTACCTTAGCACCGATCATAATATTCAGGTCGAGACGATCCTGGGAACGCGCTACTTAGGGCACCTGGTTCGTTCCGAGGATAAGTTCAATATCATCGTTGAGACTGATGCAGGGCCGATCAAACTCAATAACATTCAGGTAATCCATATGGATCCCATTGAAGAAAAAGGAGTCGGGCGGCTCGATGGCGACATTACGTTTGGCTACAGCTTTACCCAGGCCAATGAGGTGGAACAGCTGAACATCGGGCTAGAGCTGGAATATCGGACAGAGGCTAAAATCTGGAGTCTGGATTTCGATTCTGTTCTGACCGACAGTGCAGATAACGATGCCAACCAACGGGAGAGCCTTGACCTTAAATTTACGCGGCTGATGAGGAACAAGTGGTTGCTCGGAGGGAACATGAGCTTCAATCGAAATGATGAGCTTGGCATCGATCTACGAACGTCTGTCGGCGGCGGCGGCGGAAGAATCTTACATCAATCCGATCATAGTTCGCTAATTCTGGAGGGTGGCTTGTCGCTTACCAGGGAAGAGCTCGCCGGCACCACTCTGGTCCCGGACCCGGAGCCCGAGGATAGCGTCGAAGCTTACGGGACGGTAAGCTGGGATTGGTTCCGGTTCGATACCCCCGAACTCGATTTGTCCACTACGCTGCAGGTCATTCCGAACTTGTCCGATACGGGCAGAGTTCGTGGTGAACTGGATATCAAGCTCAAATGGGAGATGATCGAAGACCTGTTTTGGGAGCTGAGTTTCTACGACAGCTATGACAGCAGGCCACCGATTCCAATGGAGATTGGAGCCGAAAAGCCCGTAAAAAATGACTACGGGATCGTTACATCAATTGGATACAATTTTTAAAGGTATCAGCAGCTAGTATCCTGTCCCGTTATTCGCCAATCAATCTGTCTTTTTTAAGCTGGCCCATGATCGTATCGGCAGCCGCTTCGATGATCTGACCAACATTTTCCTTGTTGGAGATCGTCGATTCAATCGCCCACATTCTGGTCTCGTCCGGGCCGGAAAACATCTCCGCAGATAATGTAACTGTGCTTAAAATATTGATGTCGCCAGGGTCGGTCATCTGTTCGTAATCATATCGAAACAAATCGATGACCCGATCGGCTTCCATTCTCGAGACTTTTGTATCTGTAGTTGAACCCTCGACAGAAGCGACAGACGATTGACTAAGGACGCGGGTTAACAACACCGCATCAAAGCCTCTTGACTTGACGACGGCGCTGACCGTGTTGCGCGTAATTGGCTTATTTTTGCCGACGACGGTGTAGTAGGCAGTTGCCGCTGCGCTCTCGACCTTGATGCGGGAAACCATCGCTCGCTCGAAAGCGGCGCGGTTGTCATAGTCACCGGCGACGCCGATTACGAGGATGTCGCTGTATGAATGATCCGTATATTGCGGGTTATCCAGGGTTTTCTTTACCGTTACCGTTCCGCCTCCGGCACAGCCTGCAAGGACCAAAAACGCACCTGCAAAAACGACTACAGAAAATTGCAGTCTTGGCCGTCGCACTCGTGTCTCCTGACAGAAAGCACTTGTTGTTTCGCCTTTATGGTTCGCGAGACCGGCGATCCTTTGAAAATCAACCCCATCGGGCGGCAACTTGTTTTTTGCAGACTAGCATGCAATCAGGCAACCGCCAATGAGATAACCAGTGCCGGATTAGCTCCATCGAAGTATGGCTGCCGCAGTTTTGCCGTGATTTGAACGAATAAGTGGCTATACTACCGCGTCCAATCTGCACGCAGTGTTACGGAGTTAATGTGCATCGAGTTTTGGCTGGCCATAGGCTGATTAGCATTACATCGTCTGACGGTCGCAATAGCATATTCTGGCGACTTTTCCTTCTGACCGGCGCACTACTCGCAGTGCTTGCCGGGCAAGCGGCTGTTGCACAGGAAGTGCTGACGTCGCAAGACTGCTCCGTCACGCCGGCGGACAAGCGAACGCGCCCGGACGCAGGCGGCCGGCCATTGCGAATCAACGTCGGCGTTTTTCTGATCGACATACTGGATATCCGCGAGACCGAAGAGGCTTTCGATGCGGATTTTGTTCTCAAGCTTCAATGGCGCGACCCGCGCCTGTCAGTTGTTGCGCTGGGCGTCTCGCTGGAAAACTGCGACATCGGCTTGCATGATATCTGGCACCCGCAAATCGAGATCATCAATGAGCGCAATATGCGTTCCGGCGGATGGCAGCATATAGAGGTAGATGCCGATGGAGTCGTGCTGTTTGAGCGCAGAATCTCCGGCACATTGACCAGCCCACTGGAGCTTGCAGATTATCCGCGCGATTCGCAGAAACTTGTGATTCGGCTCAGCTCGCTCAAATACGATTCCGAGGACGTGGTTCTGGCGGTCCACGAAACGACGACGGGCCGCGCCCCAAACGCCAGGCAGGCAGGATGGGAGATTGTCAGCAATACGAGCGAGGTGATGCCGCCGCTGTCGATCGCAGGCGGTATGAGTAGTTCGCGCATCTTCCATACAGTGTCAGTGCGGCGACTGTTCGGTTACTCGTTCTGGAAACTGGTCGTGCCTCTAAGCCTGATTGTGCTTATGGCATGGAGCGTCTTCTGGCTCGACCCCCAAGCGTACGTGCCGCAGATTACAGTAGGCACAGGCTCAATTTTTACCTTGATTGCTTTTCAACTAAGTCTCGCAGAGACGCTGCCCCGGATTTCTTATTTGACTGATGCCGACAAACTGGTCATGGCGGCGACGCTGTTGGTATTCTGCGCGTTGGGGCAGGCGGTCACAACGAGCCGGCTGGCACAGCGAAATCGGCTCGAGCTCGCGCGGCGGCTCGATGCATACGGCCGCTGGGCGTACCCGGCGCTGTATCTGGCGGGCGCGGCTTTTGCGCTGTTGTGAGCAGGAGATCATCACTGCACCGGTGATATCTCCTGCTCACAATATCGGAGACCGCGCTCCTATTTCTGTGTGAGGTTGTTGTCCAGAAAGTCACGGAACAGGATGGACCAGTGTTCCGCGGCCGCCTCGACAGTGCTCCAGTCGGTCGCACCGCCTTTCCCGTAGGCGAAATCCGGTGCGGCTGTGCTGTCGGCGGCGCGCCCGAGTACCTTGCCTGTCTGCGGGTCTTCAAACTCCATGAGAAACACCAGGGCGCCCGGTTTCGCGACATCCCGAAGCTCGATACTGAGGCCGGGCACATCCGTGTTTGCGGCTTTGCGTAGATCAATCAAAGAAGCCTGTACCGCCATCGTGCCAGGGGAAGGCACATTGACGATTGTGTAGTGGCCAAGCTTGGGCAAAAAGGCATCGCGGAAAATCTGACGCAGGCGCGCAAGGTCTTCATCCGACATTGACACGTTTTGTGGGAAAAATATGCCCATATCGCGGGCGAGCAGCTGGTGATACTTGGAAAAGTCGGCATCGGTCGCGATGAATGCCGCTTCGACGTTGGATGATTCGGCCACCCGAAAGCTCTGCGTAGTCGTCGTGGAGCAAGCGGCTAGCGCGAGAATCGCGGAACAATAAACGGCGGTGGTGCTACGGTTTGGCATCGCTTGTTTCTCCAGTATTCCTTACCATACGGCGACCAACTTGTGCCGGCAGTGTACCGCAAGGTGGGCACTGCTCAAACGGATCGGAGATAGTGGACCCATGTACAGGCTCGGGCAAAGACATTCCCGCCATCTTCACGAAAAAAAGCCGCCGGTCAGCGGGCAGAAATTGATCTCAGAGCAGTCCCTGCGCGCCGCGATGATCAGCGCGGCAATTGGGATCATAGTCCTTAACATTCTGTGGGCGTATACAGCGTCCGCGTCGGGCAAGTATTTTCCATGGTTCGCAGTCATTCAAGGCGCTGCCATAGGATATGCCATACAGAGAAATGGCCGCGGGCTGGACTGGCGTTTTCCGTTGATTGCGGGGGTATCGGCCTGGATAGCCTCGTTTAGCGGCAATCTGTTCATTGCGCTCCTATTTACGACGACAGAGACTGGTCCAGTACGCAACGGCGGGTGGCAAATCTTGCAGAGCTTTTTCGAGAATACCGTATCGAGTATTGACGTTGTCTATGCGCTTTGCGCAGTTGCGGTTGCGACGTTCTACTCAAGGAGGCGCCTGAATCGGCACGAGGTTCTGGCGTTGCGAAAATACAGGGAATCACAAACATGAGCGGCGAAAAAATTCTCGTCTACGGCGATTCAATATCAGGCAACTGCTACAAAATACAATTGTTGTGCGCGCAACTCGACATTCCATATGACTGGCAGGAAGTCGACATTCTCAAGGGTGATACTCGCACAGACGACTTTCTCGCCATGAATGCCAACGGAAAAATTCCCTTGCTGGCGTTGTCGGACGGGCGCTATCTTGCGGAATCTAATGCGATTTTAGGCTATCTCGCCGCTGACTCTGACTTGGCAGGCCGGGATCGGTACACACGTGCGGAGATTTTGCAGTGGCTGTTTTTCGAGCAGTACAGTCACGAGCCGAACATCGCGACCTCCCGTTTTATCGTTAAGTATCTCGACAGCCCGCCGGATCGCCAGACAGAGTTGGAGGAGAAGCGAATCGCCGGTTACAAAGCACTGGAGGTGATGGAAGCGGAATTAGAGAGTAAAAGAATTCTTTGTTGATGCCAAATATAGTCTCGCCGATATCGCACTCTATGCGTATACACATGTCGCAGCGGATGGCGGCTTCGACTTGAAAGCGTACCCGAAAGTTCGTGCGTGGCTGGGTCGCGTCGAGGCGACGCCGGCGTATGTGCCAATGCGGTCGAAGTAATGTGACGTCGCGCACGTAGTGTCGCTGTGGCACTGACTAATCGGGGCTGTTAGTCTTTTCGCCATGCGAATCGTCGTAAAAATATCCAAATGGATCGCGTCTATGTTCGCGGTGCTGTTGCTTACGATTTATTTCGTTCGAGCCTTCGATTTACGATCTTTGCCGGCGCTAGGCCCAGAACATCGCATCGAGTTCGAATATGAGTTCGAAGCCTCACAGGAAGATCAGGTTGACTGGTCCGCGTATCTGGAAATCGAGAACGAGCTGGCGATTGAGCTGGAGGACAAGATCCACAGTGACGGGAGGCCTGACAGTCTCGTTGATCGTTTTTCAGCCAACAGCCTGACTTTTCCCGATAACTACCCACAAAACTGGAACCGCTCCTACACAATCTCTGCACCGGCAGCGCGCGGCGTGGCGGTGTTGCTTCACGGGCTGACGGATTCCCCTTACTCAATGCGATCGACCGCTGAAATTCTGGTCAGCGCTGGATTTAGCGTGGTTGTGCCGCGCATGCCAGGTCACGGATTTGCTGTAGCGGGACTGCTGGACGCCCAATGGGAAGACTGGGTGGCAGCCGTTCGCATCGCGGTAAGGCACGCCGCGAACATGCCGGGTGCGGATACACATCTGTTGCTCGGTGGCTATTCCAACGGTGGGCTGCTGGCGCTTGATTATGCGCTGTACTGCGAAGATGTCGCCGAACTTCCTTGTCCCGACAGTATAGTGATGATGTCACCTGCTATTGCGATTACGCCATTGGCGGCGGTCGCAAACCTGCATTCTGTTATTTCGTGGATGGAATATTTTGAGAAATCAAAGTGGTCGACGATATTGCCGGAAATCGACCCTTTTAAATTTACTTCTTTTCCGATGCGGCCCGGTTGGGAGATTTACAAGCTCTCGGGACGCACACACAAGTGGCTGGAAGATGCAGACAAAGCCGCCAAATTACCGCCGATTCTGACATTTCAGTCACTCGTCGATAGCACGGTTAGCGCAAGCGCAATCGTCACGGTTCTGTACGACAGGCTGCCGGCCAATGGCAGCCAGCTTGTTGTATACGACGTCAATCGCAGTAGTACCGTCTTGCACGTGATGAAAGAGCCGCCGGGCGATCCCGCAAACTACTTCGAGAGTACGGCCCCGTTGAAGTTCGGAGTGACAATTCTAAGGAATCGACACGGGGACGGGCCGGAAATCGACGCATACTCATTGGCCGCCGGCGACCGCGAACCGCATATTGAAGCGACGGACCTTGTCTGGCCGGGCGGAATTTACTCGCTATCGCATATCGCCGTGCCATTTCCCGTCGACGACCCGGTTTATGGCGATGGCTCAGGCTTTAGCGATGACGATCCCGGGTTTTCATTTGGAGCATTGGCACCCCGCGGCGAAATGGGTGTATTGAGCTTGACGCCGGCGTATTTTCTTCGCACCAGGTATAACCCGTTTTTCGAGTTCCAGGAGAGCTATTTATTAGAATGGCTCGGCGAACTTTGATCGAAAATTACGCGGACGCGTAGCTTTCGATAACAGCTGCCGTCTTTGGAACTTGCGCCAGGTAAGAGCGGGCAAGTTTTTCGATATCCTGAATCGCGCTAGTCACGCCGACGAAAAACGGTGGGCTGCGGCGCAGGAGTTTCCAGTCACCGGTATTAAGTACGCGAACGAGATGCGTGATGTTGTTTCTCATCGCGTCCACGTAAGGATTCTCGCCGTCGTATAACACTTCTATATAGCGATAGGCACGATTGAATTTTCGTTGCAGGCGCTCCCGAGAGACTTGTTGATAGAAGATCGGAGTTTTGGCAAGAAGATCGATGCCGGACTTGTAGCGAACCATGTACTCGCCGGGGCTTGCGTTTTCGACGGCAATACCGCCGAGCACGAACTCGTTGTACAAGCGGTCCCTGCATTTTTCCAGGTAGCAACGGTCTGCCATTTGCGCGATCAAGTCTGCGGTGCCGAGCAAATGTCCACAGATGCTGTCTCTCGGATCGTCGAGTTCGATGTTGTCCAGGTCGAGTTCGTAGCCGGTGAAGTGCACGATCATGCTGCTGACGGCGACTTCTTTCGCCATGCCGAGATCGGGCAAATAGCGGCGCAAAAAATCCGCACTTCGTGAGACATGGTAGAGAGTGAACTCGGCGCCATTGTGGAAATTGCTGTCGCGCTCATGGTGCCGGATGTAACCGGAGTCGTGAAACAACGAGGTAACGATAGCCATTTGAGCCCGCCTGTGGCCTAACCGGTCCGGTACCTCGACGCTGCGCTCGTAGCCCGCAATCAGCCTCGCCATAGCAAGTGTCATATCCAGCGTATGCTGCATGTCGTGATAGGTCGTATCGCAGCCGTTATAGCCGGGATACTTGCCGGTGAACAGGCGATCGAAATCGTAGAAAGCAAGCCAGAGTTTGTCAAAGGGCGCGCCGGGATATGCTTCTGCGAACAAGTCCTGCACCGCATCGCGAACTGCAGACGGTTTACTGACCTCCACGGTATTCGTGACGTCGTAATCGTTACGTCGATCCTGAGACAAAATTTTCTTCTTTTTTTTATGTGTCGGCGGAGCAGTCATCGCGGGCATCGGTATGCGAGGGTTGCGCAAATCACTCATGCGATGCCTCGCCCCGTGCTGCTCTCAGGCAGCCGACTTCGTGTCGGAACGGCTTTCCAAAATAATACACTGCAGATCATCGTCATTCAGAGGTTTTAACGACAATATGTAATATTGAACCGACTAATGTCAGATCGCAAACTCCGCGATTACGGGTGTATGGTCCGAAGGTCGCTCCCAGGTGCGCGGCTCCTTGTCTATGTAGCTCGTCTGGCAGGCTTCGGCCATGGCGGCGCTTGCCAGAATGAGATCTATGCGCAGGCCGGCGTTTCGTCTGAAGCCGGCAGCACGGTAATCCCACCAGCTAAAATTCTTCTCCGCCTGATCAAATTGACGGAACACGTCACTCATGCCCAGCTTGAATAGCTCACCCAGGGGCTTCGCGCTCGCGCGGGCTGCAGAGGATGGCATCGCCCCATTTTTCCGCGTCGTAAACGTCGCGGTCTTCGGGCGCAATATTGAAGTCTCCGAGCACAACGAGATTCTTGTGACTCTCGAGCTCGACTTTCAGGAACTTGCGCAGAGCTTCGAGCCAACTGAGCTTGTACTCGTACTTTTCGCTGCCGACAGCCTGGCCATTGGGCACGTAGAGATCGACGACGCGAACGCCGTTGATCGTGGTCGCAAGTATGCGCCGCTGTGGGTCGTCGAAGCCCGGAAAATCAGTGATCGAGTCAAGCGGTTCTTCACGACTAATAGTAGCGACGCCGTTGTACGTCTTTTGCCCGCTGGCCACGGACTTGTAGCCGGCTTCGGTAAACGCGTCCAGCGGAAAAGCCTCAGTTACCTGTTTGATCTCTTGCAGGACGAGAACATCGGGCTCATTCGCCGCAAGCCATTCCAGTACGTGTGGCAGGCGAACGTTTAGAGAATTCACGTTCCAGGTCGCGATCTTCATGCCGCCAGGCCGATGCCGCTGTAACGCAGCAGAGCGTCGAGGGTCGGCTTGCGGCCACGGAAAGCGACAAAGGCATCCATGATGTCCCTGCTGCCGCCAATCTCGAGAATTTCAGATCGAAAGCGACTGGCGGTCGCTTGATCGAATATGCCAGCCTCTTCGAACGCTGCAAATGCATCTGCTGCCAGGACCTCGGCCCATTTGTAACTGTAGTAACCGGCGGCGTAGCCACCGGCGAAAATATGCGAGAAGCTGTGCGGCAGCCGGTTGAATTCAGGGTGAGGTATCAATGACACCTCGTCCCGAACCACTTTGAGAACCGCCATGGCGTCAGGGCCCTTTTCCGGATCGTAATTTTTGTGCAGCTCAAAATCGAACAGCGCGAACTCGATTTGGCGCAGCATCGCCATAGCGGCCCCACAATGGCGACTGTCATCGAGTTTCTGAAAGAGCTCTTCAGGCAATGGTTCTCCTGTCTCGCAATGTCCCGAGGCATGGATCAGGACCTCATAGCACCATGCGAAGTTTTCCATGAACTGACTCGGTAGTTCTACGGCATCCCAGGGCACGCCGTTGAACCCGGCGACGCTCGGATAGTCCACCCGGGTCAGCAGGTGGTGAAGCATATGACCGAACTCATGAAAGAGCGTGACGACGTCGTCGTGCGTCAATAAGGAGCTGTCGTTTGAATCAAGCGGTGAAAAATTACAAACAAGATAGCCGACCGGCAAAACATTCTCGCCGTTCAGGTTTCTTCTGATCACGCATTCGTCAACCCAGGCGCCGCCGCGCTTGCCGTTGCGAGCATAAAGATCGGCGTAGAAGCTGCCAATGAGATCGCCGCTTCCGTCGCGAAGCTCGAAGTAATCGACATTGGGATGCCATTTGCGAACACCGCTGCGTTTGGCGATTGAAACACCGTAAAGTTTCTCCGTCAGACCGAGAGGCCACTCAATACGCGGGATATCGGAAAGTATTGCCGGAGGTCTTCGTTGGAAATGAAAAACTTCTGCTGTTTTAGTTGCTCGGTGTAGAAAGCAACATCCCAGGCCGCAAGCTCGTGCGAGGCGACTGTTGTAATTTCGGCAAACTCGGCCTCGGCTGTGGCCCGCGTACGCGAGGCGAGCTCTCTTAGAAATTCGGTGACATCCGCGGTTCCGGCTGCCATCTTGGTTGCGAGTGAATACTCCGCATAGCTATCAAAACCGACGAGCCTCGCGACCTTGTGGCGTAGCTGCAGGATTCTGGCGATGTTTTCGCTGTTATCGAAACTTGCATCCGCACTCTGATCAGATGCGCGCGTGGACCAGGCCTTATAAAAGGCATGCCGTAGCTTGCGGCTCTCGGCGTGGGTCATGACTGCCTGATAAGTCGGCACATCCAGGGTGAGCCACCAGCCGTCTACGCCCTGTTCCTCTGCATCGCGCCGGGCACGCTCGGTATACTGTGCAGGCAGGCCCGCAATATCTGCGTCGTTTTCTGTGTGAAGGTGCCAGCTATCGGTGGAGTCCTGCACGTTCTGGTCGAAATTCGCCTGAGCGGTGGCAAGCTCCTGCATCAGTTCCCGGAATTCCGTCTTCTTGTCGTCCGCGAGAGCGACGCCGGCGAGCCGAAAGTCTCTTAACGCCTGATCGACGAGGCTGCGTTTGGCGTCATCGGTGTTAGTCGGCAGAGACTCGGAAACCCGCTCGAAGGCCTTCTGCAGTTCACTGTTCTGTGATAATTCGGTGCTATGTTGGGTCAATAGTGGCAGAGATGCGTTATAGGCTTCACGCCAGTCAGCGGATTCGAGCACGGTTTGCAGATGCCTGACAGGTGACCAGACACGGCTCAGCTCGTGATTCATTTCCTCGAGCGGTGTGACTAGCGTTTCGAAATCCTGAGGATTTGGATCGTCGAGGAGGGCAGCAAGCTTTCCCCGATGCTCTGAGATAAGCTTCTTCAAGGCTGGCAGCACATCTTCGGGCGCTATGTCACCGAAGCGCGGTAACGCCGACGTATCCAGTAGAGGGTTATTCATAAATGTTTTGATTTCCTGCCAGGCGCAGGATGTTATCACAGGGAAAATTCATGCCGAGTGCAAAACAGAAATTCGACCTCATCGTCATTGGTGGCGGAAGCGGCGGTTTGGCGCATGCACAGAGGGCGGCAGAATACGGAGTGAACGCCGCTGTAGTCGAGAATGGGCCACTTGGCGGCACCTGCGTCAACGTAGGCTGCGTTCCGAAAAAAATAATGTGGTACACGGCGAGTCATGCACACAAGGCCCGTCTTGCAGCAGACTACGGGTTCGACCTGACAGTGAATGGCCATAGCTGGCCGGCACTCAAGGAAAGGCGCGATGCGTATATAAAAAGACTCAATGACATTTATCTACAGAATCTAGACAGGCGAAACGTCACTCTTTTCAGAGGCACCGCAAATTTCGTCGACCGGAATTGGATCAGAATTGATGACGATGACTTTCACGCCGATTACATCGTCATCGCAACCGGCGGCTACCCGATCGTGCCCCACATTCAAGGCGCAGAACTGGGCATAAGCTCGGATGGGTTCTTCGAGCTCCCCGAACGGCCGCAGCGGGTTGCGTTCGCGGGTAGCGGATACATTGCCGTAGAACTTAGTGGTGTTTTTGCTGCTCTGGGATCCGACACGACAGTGCTGGTGAGAAAGGACGGGATGCTGCGCAGTTTCGACGAGATGCTGCGCAAGGAGCAGCACAAGTCCATGGCGCGCGCCGGAATCCGGCTGGAGACAGGCGTCGTGCCGCATGCGCTGGAGAAGACTTCTGACGGGCTAAAACTAATTGCAGAAGACGACCGCGAGTTTGGCCCGTTCGATTGTATCGTCTGGGCCGTTGGCCGAGCACCGAATACAGCGGACCTGCAGCTGCAGAAGGCAGGCGTGGAGGCCGATGGATACGGCTTCGTGCCGGTCGACGATTATCAGGCGACCAATGTCGACAATATTTTCGCCCTGGGTGATGTAACGGGCAGGGAAGCGTTGACGCCGGTGGCGATCGCTGCAGGTCGGCGTCTGGCTGACCGTCTCTATGGCGGGATGGCTGATCGCCACCTGGATTATCTGTCGATACCGACCGTCATTTTCGCGCATCCGCCGATCGGCACGGTCGGTATGACCGAGGCCGAAGCAAAGGCGGAATTTGGTGATGAGGTGAAAGTATATGAGTCGAAGTTCACACCAATGCTGTACGCACTCGGCGACCACAAGGAACCTTCAGCGATGAAGCTCGTCACCGTTGGCAGCGATGAAAAGATCGTCGGTTGCCATATCGTTGGTGACGGTGCGGATGAAATGATGCAGGGCTTCGCAGTCGCCGTAAGAATGGGCGCGACCAAAAAAGATTTCGATGACACGGTCGCAATCCACCCGACGAGTGCCGAAGAGCTCGTGACTATGCGCTAATCGATATTTGCTTGAGAACTTTTTGAGTATCAGGCCTGACGCCGCGCCACAGAAGAAAGGACTCCGCGGCCTGTTCGACCAACATGCCCCAACCCATCACCGAATGCGCTGCACCCTTCCTCGCCGCCCAACTGCTGAATGGCGTGGGGGTGAGTCCGTACGACAGGTCGTAGCAGTAGGTCCGATCGGTGATCGCTGACTCCGGGTAAGGCGGCATCTCGCCCTTGACGCCGGCCGACGTGGCATTGATGACAAAGTCGTAAGACGTCGAAGGTTGCACCTCCTTGAATCGACAGGCAGTAACCGGACCCGATACGGAAAAGATTTCGGCCAGTAACCGCGCTTTCGACAAGGTGCGATTGGCAATCGTTATAGATTTGGGTTCGGCATCGAGCAGTGGTGCAACGATACCGCGTGTGGCGCCGCCGGCACCCAGTATCAGGATGTTCTTTTCGGTCAGGTTCAGGTTCAGGTTTACGAGCAAGTCCCGCATCAGGCCAATGCCGTCGGTGTTGTCGCCGATAATATCGTTGTCGCGAAACACCAGGGTGTTGACCGCGCCGGCATTGCTAGCCCGCTCGCTCAGGTGATCGACAAGGCGAGTAACTTCACTTTTGTGCGGCACCGTGATGTTCAGCCCTTTTCCACCTGTGCGCCGAAATTGTTTTATTGCAGTTTCGAGTTTGCTGGGCGCGACCTGAAGCAGTTCGTACTGCAAATCCTGATTGGTTTGCAGTGCGAACAATCGATGAATGACCGGCGACCGGCTGTGTGACACCGGGTAGCCCATGACGCCATAGCGGTCAACAGATGAGGGCGCGTCTTCCATGTCGGCGCAGTATACCTACTCGGCCAGCCAGCGAGCGGCGACCAGTGAAAAATAGCTCAGGATTGCGTTCGCGCCCGCGCGCTTCATGCACAACAAGGACTCGAGAACCGCCTTTCGCTCATCGAGCCAGCCGTTGTCACTCGCGGCTTTCAGCATCGCGTATTCCCCGCTGACCTGATACGCGAATGTCGGCACCCCGAATTTGTCCCTGACCCGCCTGACAATGTCCAGATACGGCATGGCCGGCTTCACCATGACAAAGTCCGCGCCCTCGGCGATATCCAGGGCCACTTCTCTCATTGCCTCATCACTGTTCGGCGGGTCCATTTGGTAGCTGCCTTTGTCACCGCTGGCGAGATTGCCCGCAGATCCGACGGCGTCCCGAAACGGGCCGTAAAAACAGGATGCGTATTTTGCTGCATAAGCCAGGATCAGCGTGTTATTAAACCCATTGTTCTCGAGTTCGCTGCGAATTGCGCCGATGCGTCCATCCATCATGTCGGAGGGAGCGACGATATCTGCCCCGGCTTCAGCGTGCGAGATGGCCTGCTTGACGAGCATGGCGGTGGTCTCGTCATTCAGAACATAGCCGTCTTCGTCGATGATGCCGTCCTGCCCGTGAGTTGTGTAAGGGTCCAGCGCGACATCGGTTATCACGGCCAGCTCGGGATGATCTGCCTTAATGGCTGTCACGGTGCGCTGAACGAGGCCGAGCGGATTTGTACATTCATCGCCGTTCAGGCTCTTCAGTTTGGCGTCGACGACCGGGAACAATGCGATGGCCGGAATGCCGAGAGAGACCGCCTCGTCGGTTTCTGCCAGAATCCCGTCGGTGCTGCGCCGTTCGATGCCCGGCATGGAGCGCACAGGCTCCGAGCGATTCTTGCCGTCCAGCACGAACATCGGATAGATCAGGTCAGACGGGCTTAAAGCTGACTCTTCGACCAGGCGCCGCAATGTTGCGGTGCGGCGCGTTCGCCGCAGCCTCGTCGAAGGGAACTGACCCTGGCTAAATCCACTCATAACAGTATCTTATATAGCTAAGTATTGGATTTTCCCTGTATTTTAGGTGGGTTTCCACGCCTGAATCACAAAAACCCGGGCCCTGAGTAATAATTAGTCAATAAAACAGGTCATCTCGTATGAATACCAGTAATGCGGATCTTCAACGCCGGCGGAGGTTTGATCGCCTTGTGAGCATATGGCATCGGGATATGTACCGTTACGCCGCCTGGCTCAGCCGGGATCCGGCGATAGCCGAGGACGTTGTCCAGGAGGCGATGCTCAGAGCCTGGAAGTCGCTGGATGCGCTTCGCGAGGACGAGGCGGCCAAGCAATGGGTGCTGACGATCGTGCGGCGGGAAAACGCCAGGTATTTCGAGCGAAAACGGCTGGAGACTGTGGACATCGATAATCTGACCCCGTCTCAATCGGCCATGCTTGCGGAGAGTTCTGACACAGACCTGGATGACGTACGAGAGGCCATTTACAAACTGGATGACGACTACCGCGAACCGCTCGTCCTGCAGGTCCTGATGGGACATTCGACGAAGGAAATCGCGGAGATGATGGATATCAAGCCGGGCGCTGTCTTAACCAGGCTGCACCGGGCGCGAATCAAGTTGAGAGATGAAATCGGTGAAGGAGCGGCATCATGAACGCCGCGGGAACAAATATGAATTGCGAGCAGTACAGAGAAGCCATAGCAGCAGATCCGTCGGAATCATTCGACGGTGGTGCTCAGCACGCGGCTGAATGCTCG